>Ga0207674_10001932_pt1 | contig 26307 bp, 35 predicted proteins | sample KBSCornC72_FD_184303 | JGI IMG/M metagenome (GOLD analysis project Ga0207674, IMG submission 184303) | Corn rhizosphere microbial communities from Kellogg Biological Station, Michigan, USA - KBS Corn C7-2 (SPAdes) (version 2) | ecosystem: Host-associated > Plants > Roots > Rhizosphere > Soil ...
TGGCGTCACGCCGTCAAGTCGGAGAGAAATCTCGTTGTCGATGACGTTAGGTCAAAGAATATGAGAGGTTTGGACAGTCGGAGTGTCCGGCCGGACAATCGGTGACGCGGAACGTCCAACAAGATCAATTTCTGTTTTACCAGTTCAGAGTATGTCTTTAGGAGTCTCCTATACCCCCTTAGGACAGTTGGACAGTATAGATAAAGAATTAATAGGGGTATCGCGTCGCGCGTGTGTGTGCGCACGCGCAGGGAAAAGCTTTTGAAGCTTCCAAAGTGTCCTAGCGTCCTTTCGCAGGTCAGAGGGGGTGAGGCGTGGACAGTACGTTTTTCGGGACACCTCATGAGGGGTGGATCCCGGGCTGGCGACCGCGCAGCGTCGATCCGGTCGAGCAAGAGCTGACCGGGTCGGCTCGGGCGGCTTACCGTGAGGTGCGTGAGCTGGCCGCGGCGGGGACGCTGGGGGACGCGCGGGGGCCAGCCAGGTTCCGCAGCAGGGCGCGATCACGAGCATGGAGGGCATGGAAGATGGGCTTCGAGGTCGCGGCCGAGCAGGGCGTCACGCCCTGGGATGCGCTGCTGGGGTTGGTGCGTCACGCCGCGTTCAAGGTCGCCCAGTGCGATGAGGCGCTGGCAACCGCGACTTCGGTCGAGGAGCTGGTCGGAAACGGCCGGCTCGCCGCGGTCGAGCGCCTTCAGTTCCGCGAGCGCCAGGAGCTTGCCCGGGTCGCGAAGATGGCCATCGACGCTGGGATCGCGGCCAGGCTGGTCGCGCAGGTCGAGGCGGATGGCCAGGCCATCGCGGGTGTGCTGGTCGGTACGCTCTCGGAGCTGGGGCTCGGCGAGGAGGAGCTTGACCGGGCACGAGGCATCCTGCGACGCAAGCTCCTGGAGTTGGACTCGGGTACTATCGAGGGCACAGGAACATGGAGCGAGGAAGGAACGACAGATGATCAAGTTCATGACGGTTGAGGAAGTGGCGGACCGCTGGCGTGTCTCGCGGATGTCGATCTATCGGCTGATCGCGCGCAAGGAGCTGGAAGTGATGCGCGTCGGGCGCGTGTTCCGCATCCCAGAGACCTCGGTGGACGGGTACGAGGCGGCCAACGTGACGTCGCCGGTCGAGCAGGGATAGCAACGCCATGGAACCAACGATCAAGACGATCGAGGCGCTGCTGCCGGTCGTCGTGCTGCTCATCTTTCTCTGGATCATCTTCTGGCTGCTGGACCGGTTCTGATGAGATACCGGGTGCGTGTCTGGGTCAGGCAGTATCGATGGCTCTGGCTGGATCGATTGCTAACGCCTCCGATCCTCGACGAGGATCACGAGTCGATGACCGAAGCCATGCAGGCGGGCCGGGACACCGCGGTCGAGGGTGGTACGCGCGTGCTTGCGGTCGTGGTCAACGAACTACGAGGGGTCTGATGGGCTACCGAGGCACGCACCGGATGCCGCTGAGCCGGCGTGTTCGGCTCTGGGCCTACACTTTCCCGACCCGTGACGGCGTGAAGGTCGTCGCCAACATCGTTGTCTCGTTCACCCTTACGATCGCGTTGCTCTGGCTGCTCACCGGTCACATCTGATAGAATGGGGCGCAGGAACTCAAGGAGGTAGGAACCGATGAGGTTTAAGATCTTCATCTTCGTGCTCGCGCTTGCCGTGCTGCTCTACGTGCACTATGGGCTGGGATGATGACATCACATCACACTGACGTAGACGAGGTCGTCGTTCGCCGGCTACTGTCCGGCGAGCGCGGCCTAGACCCCTCGGTTGCTGAGCTGGTCGCGGCAACCGCGAAGCTCATGGCCGAGAACAAGACCAATCGCGAGATCGCGGACCGGCTGGGGCGAACGAAGCGAAGTGTCGAGCGCTACCGCAAGGATGTGCGGACCGGCCGCTTCGGCGCGCTGGGCGGGCTCGCGCTGCTGGCCAAGGGCGGCTTTCCGGGCCATCTCAGTGTCCCGGTAGTAGTCCTTCTGGTCATCGCTGGTGTCTGCTTGCTCGCGGCGGCCCTGCTGGTGCTCTTCGGAAGACGATGACGCAACGCGGTCCGGTCAAGGGAATTGGCCGGACCGCGTATGCGTTGTAACGTAGCAGGAACTAGGAATCGAGGAGGAAAGTATGACCACGGAACACCCGCGAAGGCTGAGCCCCGCGCGCTTTACCATCGAGCCCGATGAGGTCTGGGCCGACACGCTCAACGTGGTCGCACGCCGATCTAGCGCGGGCATGACGTTCAGCTCACTGAGTCGTGACGAACTGCTCTCGCTCGGCATGACCATCGTCGACTTCTTCGGCGGCTGGGAGAATTTCGGGGCGTCGGCGGCCAACTTCGTGATGCGTCAAGGAGGCCAGGAGACATGAACCGTAAGCAGATCATCGCGGCCGGCGTCGGCGCGGAGCTGTTCTACCAGGATGGCGTCGGGACCTACAGCAATACATACCGCGCCATCGTAGATAGCGTCGAGCCCAAGACCACGCGCCGCGGCGCGCTCAACCGTGGCGTAGAGGTCACGCTCTGGGACGAAGATCCCGGACGTCACTGGCACGGCACCGGTGATGGCTGGCGTAAGGATGCCGAGACCGGCAAGGAATACAAGCGCACCATCGTGGACTCGGCCAAGCTCAGGGGCGATTGGGCGAGCTGGCGTAAGGAACAGCTCGCCCAGCGCGAGCGTGACGCCGAGCGGAAGAAGGCCAAGCAGGCAGCCGAGGAGCAGGCAACCAGCGCGGCCATCGCGATCAACGAGACGATCGGCCCCGAGCTGCGCCAGCAGCTTGGCGACGCCCAGCGGACCGGCTTCGACGGCTCCTACAGCATCTCGATGTCGGCCGAGCTGGCGCGCGAACTGCTCGCGGGCTGGAGGTACGGGAAGTACGCTCTCGACAGTCGACGCTGGACATCTGATCTCGCAGCGTGGCGTGACGCTAATGAGGTCGACGATGCCTGATCTTGTGATCTTTGAAGATCCCGGCGGCGAGTGGTCCGCACTCTACGTGGACGGTCGGCTGGAGAAGATCGGCGATCACTACGTGGTCAACGAGTTCGCCTTCGAGCTGGCCAAGGTCCAAGTCATCCAGGATGACGCCTTCCTCCGCGGAGGTGACGGCGTCGAGCGCAACGGCGACAAAAATACCGGGCCGGCCCGCACACTCGACGAGATCGAGGCGTATCGGCACCTGCGCGACGATGAGCTTAGGAAGGCTTCCTCGGCCCGTGCCGAGGCTGAGCTTCTGCTCGCCGCGGCGGCTGCGGTCGAAGCGAGGTACAAGCGATGATCGAGCGCAAGCGGCGTCATGCCGGCTGGATCCGGATTTACGCGGACAACCATGCCGGCTATCGCTGGTGGCGAGTCGAGTGCACGATCCCACACGAGCCGAACACCGTGTCGCGCTGGTGGAAGGCGCGCTGGGACGGCCCACGCGGGGCCATCACGTCAGCGCTGGAGCACCTGGATGCGCACGCGGTTCGGAAGGTACCGTTGACCCCGTTCGAGGAGGTAGGAAGCCAATCCTAGACAGTGAGGTGACGCCATGGACGTGAAGGACGTCTGCGAAGGCTGCATGGTCGAGTTCGGGAACAACGGCCTCGGTGGCACGATCGGCGAGCCCGAGGAACGCGACGGCGTGATGTCGGTCCAGGTGTGGCCGGCTGACAACGGTTCGACGTACGGTCCGGGCAAGATCTGGATGCCGGTTGCTGACCTCCAGCCGGCCAACATGGACCGATGGCTCTACCTGGTCGAAGGCAACGCGCAGGGTCACCACTGGGTGGCCAAGAAGCCGGGCGTGCTCATTGCCGAGGATGCGCCCAGCACGTAACTAGGAAGCAGGAGTGATGACACACAAGATCCAGATCAGCAAGCGGCTGCCGGACGGCACGATTCTCGTGCTCGGGGCGGACACGGCGGACGAGTTCCGAGAGATCGTGTTGGGCATGGTCAGCCATACCGGTGCGATGCACATCGAGCGGATGTTTGTTGACTTTGCTAAGACCGGCGAGGAGATCGAAGAGCCGGTCACTGAGACTCGCCCGCTGATGCTCGGCGAGCGTCGGCCGTATCAGCGGTAACGACGCGGCTGGGCAGGAAGTGGTACACTAGACCACGCCGGCCGGTCACGCGGTACGGCAACCCCGAGTCTCCCGGTCGTGACGCCGGCATCTCGGGGGCGACGGCGCGCTGGATGGTGAAAGCCGAGCGGGTACGGGAAGCCAGCGGCGAGAGCCTACTTGCGGCAACCTGCGATGCGAGGTAACCGGTTCGATGCCGGTCAGCGCACGACAGTGACGTAACGAAGGAGTGAGGAATTTGGAAGGCAAGCCGAAGTACCAGTCCGAGACGCTGGAGGGCGTCGCGGCCGATCGGTTCGCTCGTGATCGGGCACGCGAAGATGGCGAGGCACTGGATCGTGTGGTCGCGGAGGCGATGAACGACGCTGCGGCCGGTCGAGCGACCCGCCGATCACGCCCATCTCATGACGTCACGCCACCGAGCGGCCTCATGGGACTATTCACCGGTCAGCGCACCGAGGATCCACGGGTCGTCCGGCGCGCGAAGGCGCGCGACGCCTTCTACCGGCGCGCGACTGCGCTGCTGCTGACTGCGATGATCTGCTGGACCGCGCTGGGCGTGACCTGGATGCTCACCCACTAGGAAGGATCTTCGTGAAGGCACGATTCATGCGAGCCCTGCTCGCGCTCGGGCTCATGTTCCTCGGCCTGCTCGCCGTCGTCGTACCGGCAACGCCGGCCGCAGCCTCGGGATGTCACCACAACCACGTCTATGCCACGGGCTGGGGGAATCCATTCATCTGGCACGACGCGCAGAACGAAGCATGGACACTTCGAGCCTCGGGTCTGATGTTCACCGGTGATTCATCGTCAAGCTGTAGTGACGTCAACGTCACTGACGTGACCGCACCGTGCGGCACCGGGGCTGGCTTCTTGTACCAGAAGTGGAACCCGGGCGGAAGCAACTACTTCGCCCCGGAGCCTGCCAGCGGGCCGGTACCGGTCACTTATGGTGACTCATCGCTGACTGTGATCAAGTCCGGGGCGGGGAACAGCACGGGATACCGCCTGGATGTGTTCATCGATCCTAGCTGTCAGTTCCAGACCCTCGCTGATACACCGATCCTCGATTGACCACCGACCCGTGCCGAGTGCTATTCGGCACGGTGCGGTAACGGTGCCGGCTCGCGAAATAGCGGGCCGGCGTCACCGCGTTAGGCTGCGGACCATGTCCATCCACGTGCTTCTGACCGGTGCAGGCGGCTTCGTCGGCTCACACGTCCTGCGACACCTGCTCGTCAATACTGACTGGACCATCACGGCGCCAGTCACAGGCACGCACCGCGGCCAGCATCCTCGGCTTGATCTCGCCTTCGCGGCTGACGATCGCGACGAGGAGCACGCGCGCCGGGCTCGGGTCGACGTGGTCTATCACGACCTCCAGTGGCCCTTCAGCCCGCAGGAGATGCTTCGTCTCGGCCAGGTCGACGTGATCTTCAACGTCGCGAGCCAATCGCACGTTGATCGCTCGATCGAGGATCCGGTCGCCTTCACGCTCAACAACACCCGGCTCATGCTCAACATGCTGGAGCTGGCCCGTGAGCTGAAGCCGAAGCTATTCCTCCAGATGTCGACCGATGAGGTCTACGGGCCGGCCGACGCGGCATACCGCCACCACGAAGGCGAGCCGCATCGGCCGTCAAACCCCTACAGCGCCAGCAAGAGCGCGCAGGAGTCACTAGCCTTCGCCTGGTGGCGGACCTACGGCGTGCCGGTCGTGATCACGAACACGATGAACATCTTCGGCGAGACCCAGGATCCCGAGAAGTTCTTCGCGCTGGCGATGCGGGCGCTGGCCCGCGGCGAGCACGTTCCGGTGCACGGTCGTCATCGTTGGATCAACTCCCAGCTCAATGAGGGTGAGTGGATCCCGGGCTCACGCTTCTACCTGCACGCGCGCAACCTCGCCGATGCCTGGCTCTGGCTGACCAACCGCTACCTCGAAGGTGGCGGCTCGACCGGGCTCACGCTGCCGCGTTACGCCGCTGGGGCGCGGGATCTCGCGCGCTTCAACATCGTCGGCGAAGACGAGATCCCCAACGACACGCTCGTCCTGATGATCGCCCGCGCGATGGGCGTGCTCGAACCGAAGTATGAGTTCGTGGACTTCCACTCCAGCCGGCCAGGCCACGACCTGCGCTACGCCCTGGACGGCACGCAGCTCGCGGCGCTGGGTTGGAAGGCGCCGGTCTCGCTCGGGGAGGGCATCGAGCGGACGGTCGCCTGGACGCTCAAGCGTCCCGAGTGGCTGTAGACACGACGAAGCCCCGGCCATCGGCCGGGGCTTCGTGACGCTGGGGATCATGCGGCCTTCGGGCTGATCTTCCAGATCTGGCCCTTGTACTCCCGGGCCATGACCTTCGCGAGCCCGGAATTCTCGGTGAAGATGCCGACCTCGGTGAAGTTCGGGTCCTTCGCCTACGGGCGGGTCATGACCTCGATCTGCTCGGCCTCATCGGCGGTGAGCGACGACTTGATTTTGAAGTTCAGGTCGTCGGCCGGCCAGCAGATGAACTTGACCTTGAGCATTTGGTGCCCTCCTGTTTTCCGTGGTTCCTGGCTTCCTACGTATATTGTACCCTCCAACGGTAACGTCACGTCAAAGAAAGTTGGCACAAAGTGTGCCAACTTCTTAGAAACTTTGCCGTAACGCTATTGACAGCCTCGAAGACGCGGAGAGCCTGGATCGGGTACACTTGGCGCACACGGCGCGCACGCGCCCGATTAGGAAAACAGGAGGGACAATGACAAGACTTCCCGACGTCGACCCGACGTCGCTCTACGCCCAGATCGCGACCATGGACGACCGCCAGCTCCTCACGCCCGGCGAAGTGGCCACGATCATGCGCGTCGACCCGAAGACGGTCACGCGCTGGGCCGCGGCCGGTCGTTTGGACAGCGTCCGCACGCTGGGCGGCCATCGACGCTATCGGGCAGGCGACCTCAAGGCCATCCTCGCGGGTGAGCCGACCGTGAGCGCGCCCGAGGTGACTTCATGAGCCCGGAGCGTCACGTCACGATGACGACCGACGAGCCCGAGACCCTGCACGAAGCTATCGGCTGGGTTCTGGAGCAGTTCGATGAAGGCGGCCCGCTGCACGGCTGCGAGATGCCCAAGGTCCAGCTCGAACAGATCATGGTCGCCGACTCTGGCACTCCCGGTGAGCCGCTGAAGTGGCGTCCGGAGTGGCGAGCCTCGGTGATGGGGCACTTCGAGCAGGTCGGAACGAAGGTGAAGACGACGTGACGTCACCAGAAGCACCGCGGCGCAGGTCGAGCAGTGATCTGACCTGGCCGGAAGTAGTTCTCGCGCTCGGCGTATTCGTCGTCGTGGGTGCGATCATCCTCGGCTCGGTCTGGATGAGTACCCGATGAGCACCTGCGGCGCGTGGGCGCGCTTCCACGAAGATGACGTGGAGTTCGACGTCGAGTGCGACAACGTCATCGTGCATCCCGAGATCGAGCCGAGGATCCACCACGATCCCGATCTTGGCTACTGGGACACCGAGACTGGCCTGCACGACCGCTCGCTCACGCCGGCCGAGAGCCGGCTGAAGCGATGAGCTTCATCGGGGGTGAGTTCCGGCCGGACGCCAACCATGATCGGCTGGTGCGTTTCGTATCCCCGGACGTTGCCATGCAGCTTCAACACATGGCGCACGGTCGCGGCATCGCGATCGATATGGAGTTCATCCGGCTCGCCCAGACGCTCTCGCTCCAGACTGATATAACGATCGAGGAGGCGATGCGTTCGCTTCTGTCCGTCGGCATCGTGGCTAAGACACGAGAGGTTCCGCTCGGGCGGACCGGTTGGCCGGCCGTGGTCATCGCACTACTGGTCGCGGCTGTCGTGACCTACCTGATCACGCGGCTGACGTAGTAGGCTCGCGGAACGACCAACGGGACGCTCGACCCAAACGATGAAGCCCCGGCCCTTTCGGACCGGGGCTTCGTCGTGGATTTTCAGTCTTCCTGAACGGTGATCAGTACGAAGGTGTCCTTGCCCGGGATCGGCTCGACGCTGATCGGCACCGTCCGGCCTTCGAGCGTGGCGACGACGACGTCCGCGTCCAGGTCGCCGAGAAGGCGCTGCGCCCGCTGGAGTTCGGCGATCATCTCGGAAAGCTTCATGGTGATCTTCTCCTGTCTTCCTGATTCCTACTTACAAGTCCAGTATATCACGACGACGACGTTACACCAACGATGAGTTGAGTGCGTATGGTGTACCATCGCCGGCTAGGAGCATGGAGGAGGTGAGAACCGTGAGTGAAGATGAGCTGATCTGGTCGCGATTGCTGATCCAGCGGATGAGCACGGCGCGTCGGGCCTGGTGGATGTACGTGGGCGCGATGACCTTCTACGGCGTCGTGGCGCTGGCGCAACTGATCCTGCACGGCTCGACCTCTTGATCTGCCCACCGACCTCGGTCAATTGCAACTCGCCGAACCAATGTCACATGTGCAAGGGCGTGGCCTGGTGTGCCGCGGATGGTCGGTTCGAGCCGTGCGGCTGCGATCATCACACGCCGGCTCCGAGGTCACCCGTCGGGATTCAAGGCGCGCATCCGACGATGGTAATTCTCGATGAGATCTCCAGTGATCTAATCTCAAACCGTGACAACCCTGCTCCCGAGTCGGCCGAGTCGCTGGCGTAGCGCTGCCGATCTGGTCGAGGCGCCAAACAAGGCGCTCGCGACAGATCCGGTGCGCTGGGCCAGCGAGCGCGGCCTGCACCTCTGGAGCAAGCAACGCGAGATCATCGAGAGCGTTCGGGACAACCCGCAGACCGCGGTCAAGAGCTGTCACGAGATCGGAAAGAGCTTCACGGCGGCTGTCGCCGCGGCGCACTGGATCGACACCCATCCGCCCGGAGAAGCCTTCGTGGTCACCACGGCGCCCACCGACAAGCAGGTCCGCGCGGTGCTTTGGCGGGAAATCAACCGTTTGCACACGAAACTCGGCCTTTTGGGTAGAACTAACCTCACCGAGTGGTATATCGGCAAGGAGATGGTCGCCTTCGGCCGCAAGCCGGCCGACCACGACCCCGCGGCCTTCCAGGGCATCCACGCCCGCTACATGCTGGTGATTCTCGACGAAGCCTGCGGCGTGCCAAAAGAGCTTTGGGACGCGGCGAGCACGCTGGGCGCCAACAAGCACGCTCGCGTGCTGGCGATCGGCAACCCCGACGACGCGACCGGCGAGTTCTTCGAGAACTGCAAGCCGGGCTCGGGCTGGAACGTCATCGGCATCGGCTACGACCAGACACCGAACTTCACGGGCGAAGCGATCCCGAACGACCTGGCCGATCTGCTCATCAGCCGCGAATGGGTCGCGGGCCGCGCGCTGAAGTGGGGCGAGACGAGCGCGCTGTTTGCCTCGAAGTGCCGCGGCGAGTTCCCGGTCGGCGCGAGCCCCTGGATCGTCGTGCCGCTGATGCACGTCGAGAAGTGCCGCTGGTTGGAGTATCCGCCTGAAGGCATGGTCGAGGCCGGGCTCGACGTCGGCGCGGGCTCCGACCGCACGGTGCTGACCTGGCGTCAAGGGCGTCGCTACCTCGGGCAGTTCGCCTTCGTCAACGCCGATCCGATGGCCAGCGTCGGCTCGATCGTGCAGAAGATCAACGAACTTGGCATCAAGCGCATCAAAATCGACCCGATCGGCGTGGGCTGGGCGCTGGCCGGCCGGCTGCGCGAACTGTCGCGCGTGCACAACCCCTTCAGCGCCGAGGCCAGCCACGACGCCGAGATCATCGGAGTCAACTTCGCGGAGCTGCCCGACCTCGGCAAGGAGCACCTCTACCTGAACAAGCGGGCGCAGGTCTGGTGGGAGGTCGGCCGGGAGCTGTCCCGGTTGGGGCTCTGGAGCCTGGATGGCCTGGATGACGACACGTTGCAAGAGCTGACGACGCCGCTTTACGAGATCATGGACTCGAAGGGGAAGATCAAGATCGAGCCGAAGGAGAAGGTCCGCGATCGGCTCGGGCGCTCACCCGACGGTGCCGACTCGCTTTTGATGGCCTTCTTCGAGGCGACGCAGATCGCCGTCATTCCGCCGATGTCGCAGGTCGTCTCGCGCAACCTGATGGCCGGCCTCGATCCCGGCGCGGCGATGGGCGGTCCGCTTTCGTGACGTTGCGCCATCGTTGTGAAAGTGGTACACTGGTCGCAGGAAGCCAGGAACGAGGAGGAATAATGACTCAAAATCTCAGCCCGGCGATGGTCGCGAGCATGTGGCTCCGCTACGAGATCGACAACGCGAACGGCCTCATGACCGGCTCGCTGTTCGTGCGGGCGCAGCGCGAGCGTCAAGCGACCGCAGACGCGCTTTGCGCACGCGGCCTTGTCGAATGGCAGGGCGGCCAGATCACCGACGCCGGCCGCGCGTGGATCGTCGAGCAGATCGAGGCGGCGCACGTCGAGGCTCTGTGGGAGAACCTGAATCGTGCTCTCATCGTCGAAGAGAACCTGAACCAGTACCCACAGACCGAGCGCGCCGAGCGGATGCTTTTTCTCGCCGGAATCGAGCAGGTTGGGCTCATGGTCGCTGCTGATCTCGTCAATCAGGATGCCGAGCTGGCCTGGAAGATGCACCGCTACGCCTACAACATCCGCAACGCGCAGAGCGTCGGGCACCACCAGCAAGAGCAGCAGATCGCGATGGACGCCGGCTTCAACCTCGGCGATCTGGCGAGGATCGCACGCAGCGTCAACCCGAACATCGTCCGGTCGCTGGAGATCATCGCCATGCCGCGCGAGATGGACTCCAAACAGGTCTGACCGAGCGCGAGTGGTGGCCGGCCTTCGGGCCGGCCATGCGCTCCGCGGGCCAGAAAGGGCACGCGAACCAAAGGAACCAGGAGGCACCAGATGGAACACGAGGCAGCGACGCTAGCCTGGCTGCGGGCCGAGGATGGACAGCACATCGTCCTCATCGAGCGCGACGGCGAGAAGCTGCGTCCGGCGCACAAGCCGAACGGCGCCATGCTCGTCCGGCTGATCAGCACTCGGCCCGTTCGTCGCGCGGTCTATGACGTCACGACGTCGGCGGGGACGCTCCCCGAGGTTGCTGGCCAGACGGTCTTTTTCCTCGCGACCGCCAAGCAGGTCGAATCGTACGAGCAGACCGCCAGTGCTCTGTGATCTAAAAACGATGCCGACCGGCCCGCTTCCCTCGGGCCGGTCGGCATCGTTTTGCTCTCCGCAGGGTAACAGCACGTATGGTTCTCATCCTGCTCGTGATCGCGCTGGTCTGCTTTGTCCTATTTACCTTCCATGTCGTACTCGGTTCGATCAGCTTGCTTGGCCTCGGGCTGGTCTTCTGGGTTCTGGCGACTATCGTCGCTAACCACTGGCCGGGACGTCCGGTACCCTGATCGCGTGGTGGGTATCAGCGAAGTCCTGATCCGCTGTCCGAGATGCATCGAGCTGATCGATGCGCACGCTCAAGCCGGACTAGATTTGCGGTCTGAGCTGTTCTTCGGTGCGATACTCCACGCCTTTCATCGATCGGAAGAGAGAATCATGGGAGTTCTGGAAGATCTTCAGGCCGCGGTCGCCAACCTCACCGCGAAGGATGCAACGCTGGTCACGTCCGTCACAAACCTCGCGACCGAGCAGGTCACCTTCCTGCGCGACATCGCGGACGCACTGGCCAACGCCGGCACGGACCCCGCCGCGCTCGCGGACATCACGAACACACTGAACACGAAGGCCGATGACCTCGCCGCTCAGGCTGCGCAGGTCCAGCAGCTCATGGCGGATCAGGTCGCGGCGGACCCGGCCAACCAGACGCCACCGACCGAGCCCGCGCCCGTCACGGACACGCCGCCGGACACCACGAGCACCGACACGGCGCCGGACGTCCCGATCGACATGACCAACGCCGCGAGCAACGCCACCGCTGGCGACTAGGAACGGTCGCCACCGTAACGGCACCAATCGTGAAGGCCGGCTCGATCCCTCTACGGTCGAGCCGGCCTTCCGTATGCTGCGATCATGTCTTCTGCCGCTGCACCCTGGTTGCTGGCCATCCTGACCTGCCTAGCCACACATCGGGTAACCCGCGTGGTGACCCGGGACTACCTTCCGATCATCGCCATACCGCGTCGGAAGATCGTCTTATGGCTCGATCCAGCGGTTGAAGTCGACGGCCGTCACATCACGCCAACGCCTCGATACCCACTCGGGATTCTCGGTCGTAGCGTTGCGTACCTGCTAGAGTGCGACTGGTGCGCTTCCGTTTGGGTAGCGGGCGCGATCGTGGCCGCGGAGTGGTACCTCACCCCGTGGCCCGTTCCGTACCCGCTTCTCCTGGTCGCCGCAGCTTCAACCGTGACCGGCCTGATCGCCCAGCACGAGCCCGAACCGAAGTGATCTAGGAGGCGGCCATGGCAGAGCGTCGCCGGACGGCGCCGGAGCGCCGGGCCATCGTCTCCGGGCGTCCGCAGGTCATCGAAGGCCGAATCATCGATCGTCCGCAGCGCGCTCTTACGGCCGCTACGTTGCCCCTGGCGGCCTACGATCCCCGCGGCCTCACCATCACGCCGAACGAGCTTCAGCGCGAAGCCTGGACGTACTACAAGGCGATTGGCGAGTGTTACTACGGCGTCGGGCTCTGGCTGGCCAACTCTGTCTCGCGCTGCCGGCTGGTGCTCGCCGAGCGACTGCCCGGCTCGGACGAGCCCGAGATCATTACCGAGGGTCCGCTCGCGGGTGAGGTCTCGCGGATGGGCGGGGGGTCGGCCGGCCAGACGACGATGCTCAAGCGGATGACCGTGCAGATCAGCGTTCCGGGTGAGAGCTTCCTGGTCACGACCAACGACCTGCTCACCGGGATGCGCGTGCAGCGTGTTTACTCAAACACCGAGCTACGGATCGTGGCGCGTTACCCGCTGCGATACCAGGTCTGGGCGCAACGTGCGATCTGGGAAGACCTGCCGGAAGAGTCGCTGGTCTCGCGCGTGTGGTGGCCGGACGACGAGATCGAATGGGCCGCGTCGAGCCCCGTGATGGCGGCTCTGCCCATCATGCGTGAGATCGACATGTATAACCGCTACATCATGGCGCACCTGGCCAGCCGCGCAGCTTCTAACGGCCTGCTGTTCATCCCCGATGAGGTGACTTTCCCGGCGAATCCGAACTACAAGGACGCGCCGGATCCGTTCATGGCTGAACTGCTCGACGCGATGGGCCAGACACTTCGCAGCCCTGGCTCGGCTGCCGCGGCGGTTCCATTCACGGTGAAGATTCCCGGCAACTGGATCGAGAAGGTCCGTCACCTTCCTTTCGCGACCGAACTCGGCGATAAGGTGCTCGACGACCGCGATAAGGCGATCAAGCGGCTCGCCACCGTGCTCAACATCCCCATCGAGGCAATGCTCGGGATGGGCGACACGAGCCACTGGAACGCCTGGCAGATCAGCGAAGACGCCGTCAAGATCCACGTCGCACCGGTCATCGAAGTCATCTGCGCCGGCCTGACCGCGAGCTTCCTGCGACCGCTGGCGGTCGCCGCGGGCGAGACGCTGATCGGACCCAACGGTGGCGAGCTGATCGTCTGGTACGACGCGAGCGCGCTCTACCAGCAGCCCGACCGGGCCAACGAGGCGAAGGAACTCTACGATCGCGGCGAGATCTCGGGCGTCGCACTGCGCCGTGAGTCCGGCTTCGACGAGGCTGACAAGCCGACGTCCAAGGAGCTGAAGGATCAGATCCTCATGTCGGTCTCGCTCAAGGGTGGCGCCGACGCGATGGCAGCCGCGAGCGTGCTGCTCGATGATCCCGAGCTGGCCACGATCCCCACCCGCGTCAGCGTCACGGCACAGGATCCCAGCGCGCCGCAGGTCGGACCGGACGGCGAGACACCCGCGCCGGCCCCGAAGGGACCACCTCCAGCGCCGGCCGACCAGCCGCCGAGCCCGGCACCAGCGACGCCGACCAGCACGCCGCAGGCCCCCAAACCGCCACCGAGGTGACTTCATGCTGGTCATGGGTCATTCGATCGATGAGCAATGGGACCTGATCCAGCAGTTCGAGGGCTTCGTCGAGCACGCGCTCACGGACGTCGTCGAGACCTGGCTCGGGGCGCATCAGATCCCGAGCGCGCTGACCGCCGCGGCTGGGGATGATCTGCTCGACGGCGAAGGCAGCTTTGCGGCGCTCTGGAACAGCCAGGTCGAAGGCGTTTTCACGACCTATCTGACCAGCGTCTATGACGCCAGCTCGCTCGCGCTCGCGCACGACGCGCTCTCGCAGGCCGACCTCGCGGCTGGGCTGGGTGTGGCCGGCGTGCCCGACGACTTCTCGGCTGACTTCGTCCACCAGACCGCGAACAAGATGGTCGGTGTCTCTGACACGGTATGGCAGAACATCCGCACTGAGCTGGCCAAGGGCGTCGCGGCCAACGAAGACATCGAGCAGCTTGCCGATCGGGTCCGCACCGCGGCCTCGGTCTCGATGCCCCGTGCGCTGACCGTTGCCCGGACCACGGTCATCGCGGCCTCCAACGCCGGCTCGTACGCGCAGGCCAGCTTGCTCGCGGGCGAAGGCGGAATGCGTAAGCGCTGGGTCGCGACCGAAGACAATCGGGTGCGGCCGGACCACCACAACGCAGATGGTCAGACCGTCGCCATGACGTCGCCATTCTCGGTTGGCGGCTGGCCGATGATGTACCCCGGAGACCCAAACGGGCCGGCTGATGAGGTGATCAACTGCCGCTGCACGATCAGCTACGAGTTCGACGACATCGGCTCGGTCTGTGAGTGCGGCTCGGAATCCGCGCTGGTCGCCGCGGTGAAGTCGGCGCCCAAGCTCAAAACACCGATGGGCGCGAGCTGCATTTGCCCGGCCGTGGCCAGCCTGACGCCGGCCGGGTACTCCTCGAAGCTCGCCAAGGTCTATGACTCGGGGAAGAAGAAGGTCTACGCGGACTTCCAGGCGGACGGCAAGATCACGCCGTCCATCGGTGGCGCCAAGATTCACAAGCGGCTTCAGCAGGTCATCACGCAGAACCCCGGGCTTCTCACCCAGTACGACGTCGAAGCCCTGCTCGACGTCATCGACGAGCAGTATGCGCTCGCTGGTGGGAAGACCAGCTTCAAGGCGAAGTACGAGGAGTGGCTCCAGACCAACGCCGGCAAGAAGGCCGTACCGCAGGCGGTCATCACGCCAGCCGCGGCACCGGCCACGGTCGAGCCTCGTGGATTGGCTCTGATCAAGGCGCCTGAGCCCGGAAATTTGAAGGTGGTCGGTGGCGCTGGTGGTACGCACGGCGCGCAGATCCTCGTGGATACGAAGACCGGTGAACGGTGGATCTTCAAGCCCTACAGCGGAACGGAGGAGTTCGGGGCCAAGCTCGATGTCTCGACCGCGAAGATCCAATCCCGTCTTGGACTGCCGCAACCATCGACCTACACGATCCGATTCAAAGGTAAGTGTGCATCCGTGCAGTCGATGCACGACTCGACCAGTGCCTTCGGCACTGGTTTTGATCCACTCAAGCTATCTGAATCGGATGTGCTCGATCTTCAGCGTGAGCAGGTTCTCGACTGGCTGATCAGTCAGCACGACTCGCACAAGGGCAACTTCCTGCGCCTAAAGAACGGTCATCTCGTCGGTGTCGACAAGGGTCAGGCGTTCAAGTTCTTCGGCAAGGACAAGCTCGACTGGGTCTACCATCCGAACAAGGTTGAGGCTGAGCCGGTCTATAACCTCATGTGGCGGGCCTTCGCCGAGGGCAAGAACATCGAGATGTATGACCCGTCAACGGGTGCAATCGGGGACCTCATCAAGCAGGCCATGGCGATCCCGGATGACGAATATCGGGCATACCTACGGCCGTACGTTGAGCAAGCGCTACATGACGGCAAGCTCGCGATCGGCGATATTGACAAGTTCTTGGACGCCGCGGTCGTTCGCAAGAACAACCTCGCGGCCGACTTCCAGAAGATGTACGACAAGGCACTCGCCGAGCGTACGAAGGTGCTTGCCCCGGCTCCTGCGCCGGCTCCTGTCGTAACGCCGGCTGCGGTCACGCCGGCTGTAGCTGCGCCGGCCGCGGTCGGTGCGCCGGCCGCCGTTGACTATCTCGATCTCTGGGGGCAGCTCGACACACTTGAGCAGGACAACTTCATTAAGGCGTTCAAGGATGCGAAGTCCTATCACGATTCGGGAGCGCCGCTCGATGAGGTAATGAACCTTCTAAAGGAGGATATTAAAGACAATCCGAGTGTATGGAAGTCAGTTGTTAAGAATTCGGGCACCGAAGACCTGAAGGGCCTCATCAAGGTCGCGGGCGATGCGCTCGGAGATGACACCTCATGGCTCGGAGTCAGTGGCACGCCAACGCCCTTGATCGCCCCGGCTGGGGATCCAGCCAACCTGGCAGCCGCGAAGTCCGTCCTTCATACGATCGATCTCGATGCGCTCGGCGCGGAGCTGAAGTACCAGATCCAGACCGGGGCGGCCACTATCGAAGAGGCAGTCCAGCTCACTATCAACCAGCTTCCACACTTCATGTCGAAGCAAGCCGTCTCCGCGGTCGAGAACCTGACCGATGACCAGATCTTCGCGCTGGTCAAGGACTATCAGACCAGCGTGGGGCAGTCGAGCGACTGGATCGATATTGCGCTCGCGTCCAAGGCGCCGATCATCGCGCCGGCTTCAACCGCCGTGGATCTGCTCGACATCTCGGGAGTTCCGGACTCACTCGCGCAGAGCTTCTACAAGGCGTACAAGAAGCTCAAGCCCGTCACACCGAGCTGGGGTGGCGCCGCGATCTACAAGAACCTCCAGGCGATCAAGGCGAGTCTTGGCCCCGACTTCGCGGGGCTCAACGACGGACAGCTTCTCAAGCTGCTCGACAAGGTTTGGTACCAGAATGCGAAGGCCGGCTCGAAGTCGTATTACGACGAGGTCACGTCGTGGCTGAAGACTCCCGGTGGAAAGAAGTATCTGAAGGACAACGGCATCATGCCACCGCCCGAGCCGGGTGGCGTCACGCCGGCTGCGACGAAGGCGCCGAGCGTGCCTCCGGCCGCCCCCGTGGCCGCTCCAGTCGCTCCCGGGGTGCCAGTCGTCGCGCCGGCCAAGAAGGCAGCTAAGAAGGCGCCGGCCAAGAAGGTACCGAAGCCTCCGGCCATCCTGGATACACAGAAGTACGCGGATGCGGTCGGGGCTTCGACCATGGATGACCTCGTCTCGCAGCTCCAGCTCTCCTACGCCGGCAACGGTGGGGATCTGAGTGCATCGGTCGCCAGTGTCAAGGCGTTCAAGACCTATTTGAACGTTGAGGACAAGCTCGGTGCACTCACTGATGATCAATTCGTCGCCACGCTGAAGGCGCACGCCGACAAGACCGGCTTCGCAACGACCTTCCCGATGCCGTCGGTGAAGATGAAGAAGCTCCCGACGCCGGCTATGCAGTTCACCTCGGCCGCGGGAGACATCAGTGGTATCGAGCCAGGTGTCAAGCAGATCATCTTTGACAAGATCAAGGCGCAGTCGGTCTACCTCTCCTCGGCCGGACAAAAGATCTGGGACACTCTAGGACCGATTGAGGCATCGCTACATGGTAAGTACACAAAACTCCAGCTCGTCCGCATTCTCGATGAGATGTCCGCGGCCAAGTTTGGCGTGACGAATACTAATCAATATGAGCAGAAGCTAGTCAAGTGGCTGAAAACCGCACAGGGTAAGCAGCACGCGAGTGGCGTTGCAGCCACGCCAGGTGGAAAAGGCGCACTGCCGCCGATCATTCACCCGACGAAGGGGGCGCTCTTCAACCCGGGTCCGCTCAATTACAGCAGCTTTGTCAGCACACCCGAGACCTACGACATCATCTCGAACGCGGAGGCGTATCGACTGCGAGCGCTCAACCCGCCGCTCACAGCCGCGCAGAAGGCTGGTATGAAGGTTTATACAGGTTCTAGCTATTCCGACATGAATGCGGCTCTTCGTAGCGGTCAGGCGATTTCCGACACATTGGCTCGCCACATTCGCGCCGCTCAGTCCGGTATGCATCCGTCTACTCGACCGATGTTGCTGCATCGTGGTACCGGAGCAGATCAATTCAGCAATCTGGGTATTACTACTCGAAACGCTCCATTTGCCGATATAAAGGCACTAGAGGGCATGGAGTTCACCGATGAGGCGTTCGGGTCATACTCAGTCGGCGGCACGGCAGCCTTTGGTGGTAAGCCGGTCCTGATCGAGCTGGAGGCACCAACCGGGACATCGATGACCTTCGTGGATGACTTCTCGAATGTCCGAGGCGAGAATGAGATGCTGCTTGCAGCAGGTCTCCGATTCAAGATCATATCCGTCTCGCAAAAATCAGGAGGCGGCTATTACTCACCGATCGTCGTACGAATGAGGGTTCTTCCGCCATGAGTGCTCTGAGCGACCCCGCCAGCTTCTACCTGACGCCGGCACCTCCGCGCACGGATAACACCACGGGATACACCGACGCGGAGGCATATGCCCTGCTTACTGGGGGTCCGGAAGCGCTGCGTGCAGCCGCGGAGCCCACGGACGAGGATCCGGACGGCGACGACGACACGGACGCCGACGTCGCCGCGGAACAGACCGGCGCGATGGTCGCGCTCCTGCCGAGCATGGCGGACGCGACCCGGCTGGCCATCGACGGCGGTACGCCGACCGACCAGCTCCACGTGACGCTGAAGTATCTCGGGCCAGCCACGAACTACGACCTCGCGATGCGCGCGGACATCGTCCAGGCTGTAGAGAATGCCGTCACGTCATGGTATGCAGTCAACGCGATGGCCTTCGGCGGGGCGATCTGGAATCCGAACGGGAACAGCCCCGTGGTCGTGCTCCAGCTCAACGGCGACGACGTCACCGCGCTTTACCAGTGCGTTTGTGACGCGCTGGAGCGCTGGGAACCGTGGATGCCCGAGGATTACCCCGAGCCGTGGGCCTGTCATATGACCCTTGCCGAGAGCGACCAGCTCACTGATCTCGCACAGACGCTCAGTCGTGTCGGACCCGTTACGCTGGACCGCGTCAGAATCGCTTTCGCCGGTCAAAACGCTGACGTGACGTTGACGCCGCGTCCGCCACTTCCCGGTGAGCCCGTCACTGCCGCTGGAGGTCTGATGACCGAGTCCGATGCGCAGACCGTCGACAACATCACGGCGGCACCCGACGTCACGGGCGGCGCGATGCCACCGAGCGTGGGCAACACCGACCAGCCGGCTATGATGCCGACCGCCTTCGCGGGTGGGACGCCCTGGCAGGGCATTATCGCGATCGAGGGTCAGGAGACCGGTGACGGCCGGATGTTCGAGCCCGGCTCGTTGAGCTGGTCGCCGGCCGGCTCAATGGCAAACGGGTCGCTCGGGCTGGAGCTGGCCTGGACCCCACAGAACTTCGGCCAGCATGACGGCTCGGTCATGGTCGGCCGGATCGACCGGATCTTCCGGGACCCGGGCAACCCCGCGGTGATTCGGGCTGAAGGCGTCTTCGATGACGAAGGGATCAACGGCGCCGAGATGGTCCGGCAGATGCGCGCGCAGATGGCCGGAGGCGTCTCGGTCGACGTCGACTCGGTCAAGGACGCAGACGTCGAGCTGGTCTATCCCGAGGGCGACGGTGGCGAGGGTAGCGACGGCCTGATGGACCTCTTCGCGGCCCCCGAGCTGACCGTCTTCCACGCTGGGCGCATCCGTGGGGCGACGATGGTCGGGATCCCGGCCTTCATTGAGGCACGTATCGAGCTGGTCGACAGCACGATCACGGCGGCGCCGGGCGTCACCGGTGGTACGAGCTACGCCGATACGGTCGAGAAGATCCTGCCCCACGGCTGCCGCAACGCAGGAGGCCCGGACCTGACCGCGTGCGCCGCGGCGCTCTCGGCCGTGATGACAAAGCCGCTTCGTGGCGTCACGCTGGCGGACCGCAAGGCGATGCACGCGCACCTCGCCGAACACCTTCGGGTGCTGCACCTCGCGCCACAGGACTTCTCGGTCGAGGCGCTTTCCGACGATCTTCAGGCGCTCTACGCGAGCGCGAGCCCGACGCAAGCGCCGATCGCGCCACCGGACTGGATGTTCGCCGACCCCGGCTTCACCGCGGCGACGGCGGTCAGTGTCTCCGAGCCCGATGCAAACGGCTGGCAGTATGTCAGCGGCCACGCCGCTCTCTGGAGCACATGCCACACGAGTTTCCCGAACGCTTGCGTTACGCCACCGTACGAGGAGACGCACGACTACTTCCGGCTCGGCGAGGTGCTGACCGCAGGTGGCGAGCGTGTCGCGGTCGGTTCGATCACGCTGGGCACCGGTCACGCACCGACCACGGGTGACCCGCGCCGGGCCGCCGAGCACTATGATCACACAGGCTCGTGCGTGGCGCTGGTGGCGTCTGGCAACGACGATCACGGCATCTGGGTCGCGGGCGTGATCAAGCCCGGTACGCCGGCCGGCCGCGTCATGGAGCTGGGAGCGGCGAAGCTGTCCGGCGATTGGCGGCGCTTCGGTGGCAAGCTGCGGCTCGTGGCGATGCTCGCGGTCAACGTCCCCGGCTTCCCGGTGCCGCGTCTTCGTGCTCAGGTCTCCGATGGTGTCCAGGTCGGTCTCACCGCGGCCGGGATGCTGCCGGACGCCGCGGCGCTCGGCGCGCTGGCTGATCGCCCCGCGCTCGCGCTGGTCGCCGCGAGCTTGCAGCGTCGGCTCGGCCGCGACCCAGCTTCCCGTGCCGCAGCACTGCGTGCGCGCATTCACCCCTCGAAGGAGTGATCTTCAATGTGCTCGTGCCAGAACGGCGGACGGGTGATCACCACAAGCGACGCGGAGCGGCTGGCCGCGGAGGCACGTCAGCGTGTCGAAGCGGCTGCCGAAGCCGCTCGTAACGCCGCGAGCGCAACGAACGCGCTACAAAACGCGGGGGCTTCTGATTCGCTTCGGTGACAGGACGCTATAAGACCTGCTACATTCGCGATCAACGCGAGGGTATTACCTCGCTCCCCAACTCATGAGCGCGCGAGGGGATTTCGCGGATGCCTGCTGACAAGAAGGACGCAAACAAGGGCGTCGAGATCCCTAGCGACCTCGCTGCCCTGACCGACGAGGAGCTGGCGAGCTTCCTCTCGACCGCCGAAGGCGAATTCGACACCCTCACCGAGGGCGACATCGACGCGGACGGTCTGGCGCGTGCCACGCAGCTCGCCGAGAGCATCGAGGCGGCGCGCACCAACCAGAGCGAGCGCGCTGCCGCGGTCGAGGCGCAGAAGGCCGAGATCGAGGGGCTGCGTGCCCGGGTGCACGCCGATCCCGACGCCGAGGCCGAGCCCGACGAGGGTGGCGAGGGTGCGCCCGTCGAGGAAGGCGCCGAGGGTGTGCCGGCTGAGCCTGCGCTCGTCGCGGGTGGACGCCGGAAGGTTCCGGCGGGTGATGTCGTACGTGACGACCGCAACAAGCTGAACGTCCGGCTCTCCGAAGCGGCCAAGCGTGTTCCGGCCGGCAACGCGCCATCGGTGGATCAGCAGTTCGACGCGAGCGTGCTGGTCGCCTCCTCGGACATCCCCGGCTTCACGCAGGGTGCCGAGATCGCCGACATGCGCAAGCTGGTCGACGCCTACAAGCACCGCGCACGGGTGCAGACCGCTGCCGGCCGCGCGCTGGCCCACGGCCGGCCGATCCGAGGCGATTACCTGGACATCACCGGTCGCCAGCCGGAAATGAAGTTCGGTGTGCTGGGGCACGAGGGTGACTGGCGCGAGTGCGCACGGATCCCGATCGCCCAGCTCCAGCGCAGCTTCCGCCACATGCTCAGCGACCAGTCTTCCGCGGAGCAGACCTGGGAGGTCATGCAGGCAGCGGCCAATCCACAGGCGCTCGTCGCCGCGGGCGGCTGGTGCTCGCCGTCGGAGATCCGCTACGACTTCTACAACATCGTCGGCATGGACGGCGCGCTCGACCTCCCGACGACCGGCATCCAGCGCGGTGGTGTCCGCTTCCCGACCTCCCCGAGCTTCGGCGATCTGGCCAGCTCGACCGGTCTGTGGCACTGGACCGAGACGCAGGACATCGCCGCGGCCACCGGTACCGCGCAATCCGGATCGAAGACCTGCGCCCGGGTACCCTGCGCAAGCTTCAACGAGGTCCGGCTCGAAGGCGAAGGCATCTGCATCACGGCCGGCAACCTCACCACGGACGCATGGCCCGAGCAGATCGCCAACTTCTTGCGGCTGGTCAACGCGGCGCACTTCCACCGGGTGAACAGCTTCTTCGTCAATGCGTTGATCGCGCAGTCCACGGCGGTCACGCTCACGCAGACCAACTCCAGCCCCGTCACAGACATCCTCGCGGGTGTCGAGCACCAGGCGTGGGATCTGCGGACGAAGTACGCGATGAACGACTCGGACGTGCTCGAAGTCATCATGCCGAGCTGGGTCATGGGCCTGCTCCGCGCGGACATCTCGCGACGCTCGGGTATGGCTTCGGCCGAGAACTCCTTCGCCGTGACCAATGCCATGATCGCGGCCTGGTTCACCGTGCGGAACATCCGTCTCCAGCTCGTGCAGGACTTCGACGTCCGTGGCACCAACCAGTTCGGCCAGTCGAGCGCGCTGAACGGCGCGTGGCCGGCAACCGTCCGGTTCCTGATCTACCCGGCCGGGACCTGGCTGCGTGGTAACGGGCTCAACCTGGACCTCGGCATCATCCGGGACTCGACGCTAAACGCGACCAACGACTACACGGCCGCGTGGTCGGAGGAGTTCTTCCTCCTGGCCAAGATCGGCCATGAGTCGCGCATCGTCACCCTGGGTGCCTCGGGCTCCGTCCCGACCGGTACCACAGCGGTCGGCCTGACAGCGACCGGCATCTAAGCAGTGCCGAAGGTGGGCGGATCGATACGAAAGGAGGCGTAACCAGGGATGTCAAACTCTATGCGTCTTATCGTCGATCCGCCCACCTTCCAGCCGTCTCCGTATGGTCTGCTCACGGTCGTCGATCCGCGTCCGTCCACCGATCCGCACTGGCAGATGGGCGTCACGTACGTCGACACCTGCGGTGGGATGGGCGTCACGCTGGATGCCTGCACGACCTCGGCCCCGGGCATCACCGGCACGGGCTCGATCCCGGCGAAGGCGGCCACGACCACGCGCTCCTTCTGGGGCGCCACGCCGTTCACGGTCTTCGCCGAGGTCGACTGCTCACCGGTCGACTTTTACGAGCGGCGCGAAGAGGTAATGCGCCAAGCGCTCAACCGCTTCGAGACCTTCCAGGTCGAGCGGACCTTCTGGACCGGCCTCGCGCCCGAGCGCAACAATTCCGGCGGCCAGGCCAACGGCGTATTTCCGCATCTGGCGGCCAACGCCGCGACCGTCGAAGGGGTCAGCTCGGGCAACATCGGGCCGGCCATCACGCTCCAGCAGGCAGCCACGGTTCCAACCGGCGCCGCGCTCAACGTGGTCGACGCGCTCGGCGCGCTCGAAGCCGCCCTTGCGACCTGTCTCAACGGGACTGGGACGATCCACGTACCGCAGGCGCTCGCGCCTACGCTCGCGCTGCTGCTGACGAAGCAGGGCAACCGGCTCATCACGCCCAACGGCAACACCATCGCCATCGGGGCCGGCTATCCGGGCACCAGTCCGAGCGGAACCGCTCCGGCGCTGGGGACCGCATGGATGTACGCGACCGGCCCGGTCTTCATGTACCGCGGTGAGCCGGATATGTACCTTCTTGACGGCGCCGCACCAGTCAACCGTTCGATTAACACCGTCAAGGCGATCATCGAGCGGACATATCTCCTCGGCTATGACTGCTGCCTGTTCGCCCAGCTCGTGAATACCGCTTCGTTCATCGCCACTTCCACCGGTACGCCGTGACGGAGAGATCATGACTTCGACAAACGTAACCGCGATCAAGGGCACCGTCATGCGCGTGATGTCCTTGAACACCTGCGGGAACATCGTCACCGGCTCCGGCTCACTCCAAGTGGTCGAGGCCGGCTTCATCTCGCTCAAGCCGAGCCCACAGTACGAAGACGGTACCGAGTTCGTCCAGAAGACCGCGTCGGGCGCGCTCTGCGTCAACCAGAAGGATCCGGGGCAGCTCAAGCGCGTCCAGAACGATGCGCTCTGGTGTGTGCTCAACCCCGACGTGATCTCGCTGATGACCGGGGCTCGACTCATCCAGGCAAGCGGCGTGACCGGTACCGGTGCGATCTTCACGGATGCGCTGCTGTCAAATCACTTCAGCGTGGAAGTCTGGCAGCAGGTCGCCGGCCGTAACGCCTGCAATGCCGCCGGTCTCCAGCAGTATGTCTACTGGGCCTTCTTCAACAATCTCAACGCGCAGGTCGACGACTTCACCGTGGAGAATTCGAACCTCCAGTTCGGCACGAAGTTCGAGACACAGAGCGTCGGCTCGATCTGGGGCGGCTTCCCGACCACGCTGCCGCCATCCGGCTACCTCGGAGGTGCGGCGCTCGCGGCGGGTGACCACTATGCCTTCAACATCACGACGGTAGCGCCACCAGCCGCAACTAACGGCGCCGTGACGGTGACGTAATGACGGCGACGGGCTATGTGGGGCATGACCCGACGCTCGTCCCCAAGACCACGCAGGTTATCGCCGGCTCGGGGCTGTCGGGTGGCGGGCCGCTTTCTACCGACGTCACCCTCGTCAACACTGGCGGGGGTGGCGGGGGTGTGCCGTCCGGTCGCCTGATCAATACGACGGCGCCGCTGACCGGCGGGGGTGACCTCTCCGCAGACCGAACGCTCGCGGTCAGCAATGCGACCGCTGGAGCCGTGGGCGTCGTGCAGCTCGCCGGAGACCTCGCCGGACCGGCGACGGCGCCTACTGTCCCCGGGCTCACTGGGAAGCAGCCGCTCGACACGACGTTGACCGCGCTAGCCGGACTTGACGCGACGACCGGCCTGCTCGTCGAAACGGCCGTTGACACCTTCCTGAAGCGCGTGCTCGCGGCCGGCTCCAACATGGTTTCCGTCACCAATCCGGCCGGCATAGCAGGCAATCCGACGGTTGATCTGGTGCCCGCGAACTTCGCCGGCATCCCCGAGAGCGGCGTCACGAACCTTGTCAGTGACCTCGCCAGCAAGCAGCCCCTCGACGCCACGCTTACGGCACTCGCTGGGCTCGATGCTGTGCTGGGGATGATCGTCGAGACCGCGGCTGACACCTTCGTCAAGCGTGTGCTCGCCGCTGGATCCAACATGGTCTCGTTGAGCAATCCAGCGGGAACGGCGGGAAATCCCACTATCGACGTCGTCCCGGCCAACTTCGTCGGTATCCCCGAGTCCGGCGTGACCAATCTGACGACGGACCTCGCTAGCAAGCAGCCCCTCGATGCCGGTCTTACGTCTCTTGCGGGGCTCGCCTCGACGGGCATCGTGGCTGCGACCGCGGCGGATACCTATACCCAACGCTCGATCGTCGCCGGCTCGGGCAAGCTCGTGGTGACTAACGGGGCCGGCATCGCTGGCAACCCATCGATCGATATCGGAACTCTGCTCGCGGCCGACATCCCGAATCTCGACGCCGCGAAGATCACGACCGGCGTGCTCAACGGCAACCGGCTACCCGATCCGATCCAGGTCCCTAATCTGATCTCCGGTGCCTGGTATACCGTGCCCGGCACTGGCGGCACAGGAACAATCAACCCGGTCAATAACACAGCTATTCTCGTTTGCCTCGTGCCGTTGCGTGACTGCACGTTGTCGGGCCTCGCGGTCGAGATCACTACGCAGGACAGCACGGGAACGATCCGCTTCGGGCTTGCCTCGGACTCCGGAGGCGTCCCCGGATCGTGGCTCAACGACTTCGGCACGGTCGTCGCAACCTCGATCGCTGTCGTGCAGCCGGCCAGCACGCCGAGTATCGCCTTGATCGCTGGAGTTCGAGTCTGGCTAGGGATCGTTGGCCAGGGATTGACATCCGGTCTCGCACTCCGTAGCCGTAACAGCAGTGATCCGAACGTCCCGTCTACGCTGGTCAGCACGGCCACGCCGCCCGCGCCGAGCGCAATCCGCAACTGCGTCACGTCAACGGGTTGGTCTGGTGCGCTGTCTGGCGCGCTGGGCAGCCTGGCCAATAGCTCGGGCTGCGCCATCATCGCGCGGTTGACGTGAGAGGAAGGTTGACGTGACCGAAGGCATCGCCGGCCAGCCGCTCACGCTCACGGCCGACTTCTTCCAGTTCGGCGGGAGTGCGCCGATCGACGTGACTAACCTTACGATCACGATCTATGA
>Ga0207674_10001936_pt1 | contig 26286 bp, 25 predicted proteins | sample KBSCornC72_FD_184303 | JGI IMG/M metagenome (GOLD analysis project Ga0207674, IMG submission 184303) | Corn rhizosphere microbial communities from Kellogg Biological Station, Michigan, USA - KBS Corn C7-2 (SPAdes) (version 2) | ecosystem: Host-associated > Plants > Roots > Rhizosphere > Soil ...
AACCTCGGGCACGACAGCGGACGGTTCTTCACCATCGAGGGACTGCACGTGATCAGGCCGGAAGCCGAGTGGCAGCAGCCCATCATCGTGCAGCCGGAGATCGGCATCCTGGGCATCCTGGCCAAGGAGTTCGACGGGACGCTGCACTTCCTGATGCAGGCGAAGATGGAGCCCGGCAACGTCAACACGTTGCAGCTCTCGCCGACGGTCCAGGCCACCCGCAGCAACTACACGCGGGTACACCGCGGCAGCCCGACGCCGTACCTCGACTACTTCATCGTGCCGGGCCGCGGCCGCGTCCTCATCGACGCGCTGCAGTCCGAGCAGGGCGCCTGGTTCCTGCACAAGCGCAACCGCAACATGATCGTCGAGGTCACCGAGGACATCGAGGTGCTGCCGGACTTCTGCTGGCTCACCGTCGGCCAGATCCACGAACTGCTGCGGGTGGACAACCTGGTGAACATGGACGCCCGGACGGTGCTGTCCGGCATGCCGTTCGCCACCCCCTACGGCCGGGCCCGCCAGCTCGGCGCCGACGAGGAGTTCCGCATCGCGCTGGCCCGCTCGGTCGGCGGCGACTACGGCGCCCACCAGACGATGGCGGAGGTGCTGAGCTGGCTGGTGAACGCGCGATCCCGGCACGACCTGCGGCAGACGCCGATCCCGCTCAAGGACCTGGAGCACTGGCGGCGCACCCCGGACTGCGTCGAGCACGAGGACGGCAAGTTCTTCACCGTGGTGGCCGTCGACGTGTTCGCCAGCAACCGCGAGGTGAACACGTGGTCGCAGCCGCTGGTGGCACCGGTCGGCCAGGGCGTGTCCGCGTTCCTCACCAAGCGGATCGGCGGCGTGCTGCACATCCTCGTGCAGGCCCGCGTCGAGGCCGGCACGCTCGACGTGTGCGAGCTGGCGCCGACGGTGCACTGCCTGCCCACCAACTACCGCGACGTCAGCACCGAGCACCGCCCGCCCTTCCTCGACTACGTGCTCACCGTCGACAGGTCGCGGATCCGGTACGAGGTGCTGCAGTCGGAGGAGGGCGGCCGGTTCTACCACGCCCAGAACCGCTACCTCATCGTCGAGGTCGAGGACGGGTTCCCGCTGACGGTCCCGGCCGCCTACCAATGGGTGACCGTGCACCAGCTGATGAGCCTGCTGCGGCTGTCGAACTACCTCAACGTGGAGGCGCGCAGCCTCGTCGCCTGCCTGAACACGCTGTGGTGAGCGCCGTGCCGATCCGGTTGGGGGTCCTGGGGTGCGCCGGCATCGCCTGGCGCAAGATGCTGCCGGCGCTGGCGCACGAGCCGGGCGTCGTGCTCACCGCGGTCGCGAGCCGCCAGGCCGACCGGGCGGCGCGGTTCGCCGAGCGGTTCGGCGGCGAGCCGGTGGTCGGGTACGAGGCGCTGCTCGAACGGTCCGATGTGGACGCCGTGTATGTGCCGCTGCCGGCGGTGCTGCACGCGCCGTGGATCCGGCGGGCGCTCGCGGCGGGCAAGCACGTCCTCGCCGAAAAGCCGATGGCGACGGCGTACGCCGACGCCGCCGAGCTGGTGGGGCTCGCCGAGCGGGCAGGGCTGGTGCTGGTCGAGAACTTCATGTTCACCCGGCACGAGCAGCACACGCACGTGCGGAAGCTTGTCGCCGACGGCGTTCTCGGCGAGTTGCGCGGGCTCTCCGCCGCGTTCACGATCCCGCCGCTGCCCGACGACGACATCCGCTACTCGCCGTCGACGGGCGGCGGGGCTCTCGTCGATGTCGGCGGGTACCCGGTCCGCACCGCGTCGATGTTCCTCGGCGCCGACGCGACGCTCGTCGGCGCGACGCTCCGGATGGACGGCCGGCGCGGCGTCGACGTCGGCGGCGCCGCGCTGCTCACCAACCCGGACGGTGTCGTGGCACACCTGACGTTCGGGATGGAGCACGCCTACCGGTGCGAGTACGAGCTGTGGGGCAGCGCCGGGCGGCTGCGCCTGACCCGGGCGTACACCCCGCCCGCCGACCACGAGCCGGTGCTGACGATCGAGCGGGCCGACGGCGTCGAGGAGCTTCGGCTGCCGCCCGACGACCAGTTCGCGAACGTGCTGCACGCGTTCGTCGGCGAGGTCCGCTGCGGTGTACCGAGTGGACTGTCCGGCCCGGCGATCCTGGCGCAGGCCGCGCTCGTGCAGCGGATCCGCGACGCCGCGCTGCGGATCCCGGTGGCCGGTAACGCGCTGCGCCTCCCCGTCCCCGTGGTCGCGGGCGGGTGAGGCGGCGTGGACATCATCGGGCGCGGCTTCCTGGCCCGGCACCTGCGCGGCATCGCCGGCGCCCACCCGGGCGTCGTCGCGGTCGCGGCGGGCGTCTCGGCCGCTACCGGGACCTCCACAGCGCAATTCGCGCGTGAGGCGGCGCTGCTCGCGACGGTGCTGGAGCGCTGCCTGGCGACCGGCGAGCGGCTGGTGTTCTTCTCGACGGCGTCGACGGGTATGTACGGCGCGCCCGGTGGCTGCGGCCGGGAGGACGAACCGGTCGAGCCGCGCACCCCGTACGGGCGGCACAAGCTTGATCTCGAGGCGCGGATCCGGTCGTCCACAGTGGACCATCTCATCCTGCGGCTGGCGCACGTGGCCGGGCCGGACCAGCCGCCGCACCAGCTGCTGCCGTCGCTGGCCAGCCAGGTGCTGGCCGGCACGGTCCGGATCCACCGGGGCGCGCGCCGTGACGTGATCGACGTCGTCGACGTGGTCGCGGTGATAGACAGGTTGCTCGCGGCGGTGACCGGCCCCGCGGTCGTCAACGTGGCCACCGGGCACGCGGTGCCCGTCGAGGCGCTCGTCGCGGGCATCGAGGCGCGGCTTCGTACCCGGGCCGAACGGGTGGTCGTGGACACGCCGCCGATGAACCACCTCGTCTCGATCGACACGCTGCGCCGGCTGGTGCCGGCCGTCGACGCGATGGGCTTCGGCCCGCGCTACCACGAGGCGGTGCTGGACCGGTACGTCCCCGTGGCCATATCGGTGTGAGGAGAGCCGAACCGATGCGCATCCTGCTTGTCACGTCGGCGCTGGCGTCGCACTACTTCGCGATGGCGCCGTTCGGCTGGGCGGCCCGCCTCCACGGCCACGACGTCGCCGTCGCCACGACGCCGGACCTGGTGCCCGTCGTGCGGGAGAGCGGCCTGCCGGCCGTCGCCGTGGGGTCCACCATGGACTTCACCGGGCGGTACCGCGACTCGGCACGCGCAGGTGGCGGCCCGGGCGACCCCAAGGCACTGTTCGGGCTCGTCGCCGGGTCCATGGTGGACGATCTGGTCGCCTACGCCCGCTGGTGGCGGCCGGACCTGGTGGTGTGGGAGCCCACCACGTTCGCCGCTCCCGTGGCCGCGGCGGCCGTCGGGGTGCCGGCGGTGCGGTACCTGTGGGGCCCGGACATCGTCGGTCGCGGGTCGTCCGGCCGGGACCGGTTGCCGCCGGCGGTGGGCGAGCTGTTCGCGCGGTTCGGCGTGTCGCCGGACGAGGTGCCGGACTGGTGGACCATCGACCCGTGCCCGCCGTCGGTGCGGCTGGCCGGACCGCGGTGGCGGTCGGTGCGGTACGTGCCGTACAGCAACCAGAACCGGGTGCCCGCCGCCGTGCTGCGGCCGCCGGCCCGGCCGCGGGTGCTGGTGACGCTCGGCGTCTCGGTCACCGGGCTGGTCGGGTCGCGGGCGTTCCTGCCGCCGATCGTCCTGCGTGCACTGTCCGATGTGGACGTCGACGTGGTGGTCGCGCTGCCGTCGGATCAGCGGGACGACCTCGGGACGCTGCCCGGCAACGCGACGGCGGTCGCCGGTTGCCCGTTGCAGGCGGTGATGCCGACCTGCTCGCTCGTCGTGCACCACGGCGGCGCCGGCTCGCTGCTGACGGCCGCTGGATGCGGCGTGCCCCAACTCATGCTCACCCAGATGCCGGATCTGGGCTTCTACGCCGACCGGCTGGCCGCCACCGGCGCCGGCACGCACATCCGTGGGGACGCGGCGACCGAGGACGCGGTACGCGCGGCTGTGCGCGCGTCGCTCGACGATCCGGCGATGGCGGCGGCGGCCGACAAGCTGCGTGCCGAGACGCTCGACCAGCCGACGCCCGTGCAACTGGCGGCAGGGCTGGAGGATCTGGTTTCGACTGCGAGGGGATCGCAATGACGGAGTTCGGGGTGTTCTTCTTCGCGGCGCTGGGCGATCCGGCGGCGCGCACGTACCGCATGATGGTCGACGTGGCCAAGCGCGCGGACGCGCTCGGGCTGGCGTTCGTCTCGACGCCGGAGCGGCATTTCCACCGCTTCGGTGGGGCGTTCCCCAACCCGGCGGCCACGTGCGCCGCGCTGGCGACGGTGACCTCCCGGATCCAGCTGCGCGCCGGCAGCGTCGTGACGCCGCTGCACGCACCGCTGCGCGTGGTCGAGGACTTCGCACTCGTCGACTGCCTGTCCGGCGGCCGGGTCGGCATCTCCGTCGGGTCCGGCTGGAACGTCAACGACTTCGTGCTGGCGCCCGACGAGTTCGCCGGCCGGCGTGACCGGATGCTGCGCGACATCGACCTGATCCGGCAGGTGTGGCGGGACGGCACCTGGACCGGCGCCAACCCGGCCGGCGCGCCGGTGACCCTCGACGTGTACCCCCGCCCGGTGCAGCCGGAACTGCCGATCTGGGTGACGGCATCGCGCAGCGAGGAGACCTTCCGGGAGGCCGGGCGCCTCGGTGCGAACGTGCTCACCCACCTGGAGAACCAGGACATCGACGCGCTCAAGGACAAGATTGCCGCGTACCGCAAGGAGTTCGCGGCGAACAACCCCGCGGGTGGCCGCGGCACGGTGACGGTCATGATGCACACGTACCTGGCGCCGACGGTGGAGCAGGCGCGCGAGGTGGCCGTGCCGTGGCTGCGCCGCTACCTGCTTACCGCGATCGACCTGGAGAGCCGGGCGGTCAAGGGCGGCGGCTCGATGAGCGGCGGCCGGACCGGCCGCGACTTCCTCGCCGACGAGCGGGCCCGGGAGCGGCTGGCCGAGGTGGGCGTGAACCGGTACCTGGCCGGCACGTCGCTGATCGGATCGGTCGACGACGCCGTCGCGGTGGTCGACGCCGTGCGCGCCGTGGACGTCGACGAGATCGCGTGCCTCGTCGACTTCGTCGACGACGCCGAGCGCGTGGTGGCCGGCATCGACCGGATAGCCGAGCTGGCCGCCCGCACCGCGTAGGCGGGGGACACCTTCTACCCACGGCTATACGTCGATCTTGCAGTCGCGGCGCCGTCCAAAGGCGGGCATATCATCGCGGAAGCAGACACCGCGACTGCAAGATCGACGCGAGGCCGGGTGCCGGGCCGCGTGCCGGGCGGCGTCGATCTTGCAGTCGCGGTGACGCTCTTTGCGCTATCTTGCCCCGCTTCGGGTGGCGCCTGGGCTGCAAGATCGACGTATAGCTGCGCGCCCATAGGCGCCGCGCGAAGGCCGCGATGCCCCGGGCTGACATGCGGCGATCTTGCAGTTGTGGCGGAACAAATACGGGCAAAGCCGCGCGGTAATCCGTACACAACTGCAAGATCAACCTGATCACGGGCGCGCCCGGCGTGCCGCTGGGCGGCGTGGCTCAGGCGCGGCCGGTCGTCCAGCCGAGGTCGGCCCAGAGCGCGCGCTCGATGTCGGTGGGCGGCACGTGCGGCACCAGCCGCTCCGGGTGGGCCAGCGGTGGCCGGTCCAGCGGCAGCCGCGGCACCGGGCTGACCTGTGGCAGCCCGGTCGGTCCCATGTGGACGATCGTGCCGGTGTTGAACCCGAGGTGGGTCAGGCCCGCCAGGACGTGGCGGCCACCGGCCCGCAGGATGCCGACGATGCGGCCTCGCCAACCCGCCATCTCACACACCTTCTCCGGCACAGGTTCACGACAGCCTCACCGTCGCCCGGCGCTGTCCAGGAGTACCGGTGCCGCGAGCGAGCGTCGCTGGAGCGACCGACCGTCCTCGGCAGGAGATCGAGGGAGTCTCGATCCGGTTGCGGCACGGTCGATACGAAGCGCGCGAGGCACGCCCGAGTCGCAAGGAGATGTCATGCGGGTCATGTGCACGGTGTCGGCGTGGCCGACTCACTACTTCCCCCTGGTGCCGATGTGCTGGGCACTCCAGTCGGCCGGACACGACGTGCACGTGCTGTGCGCGCCCAGCCAGTCCAAGACGGTGAGCCGGGCCGGCCTCACCCCGGTTCCGGTGCTCGGCGAGCTGGAGATCCCCTTCCTGGCCCGGCTCCGCAACGTCTGGGACGCCCAGGCCGGCCGGTGGCCGTACTCCTGGATGCCTCCGCACCCGGTGACGGGCGAACCGATGAAGAAGCTGACGGATTTCGGCTTCGGCGAGTTCGCCCGGGCCAGCCGGGAGAAGATGGCCGATCCGGTCGAGCGCAGCGGCGCCGCCGCCGTCGAGTACGCCCGGTCGTGGCGTCCGGACCTGGTGCTGTTCGAGCCGCTGGCCCTGGAGGGCCTCCTGGCGGCCCGCGTGATCGGCGTTCCGGCGGTGCTGCACCTGTGGGGGCCGGTCGGCACCCACGAGACCGACCCCGAGGTGCGCGGCGTCGCCGAGTACCCGACGAACTCGTTCGCCCGCTACGGCGTCGGAGAGATCAGCCTGTCCACAGTGGACTACGTGCTCGATCCGTGCCCGATCGACCTGCAGCCGCCCGTCGACGCGACCCGCCTGCCGATCCGCTACCTGCCCTACAACGGACCCGGTGGGCAGCCCACCTGGGCGCTCGAGGAACCGGAGCGGCCGCGCGTGAGCATCGTCTGGGGCAACTCGCTGACCGCGATGCTGGGACCGGAGTCCTTTGCCGTACCGCTGGTGGTGGAGGCGCTCGCCGACCTGCCGGTGGAGATCGTGGCGATGGCCGGCAACCGCGATGTGGCGAGCGTGCGCGGCGGCGACAAGGTGCGCGTCCTCGAACAGTTCCCGCTGCACCTGCTGCTGCCCACGTGTTCCGCCGTGGTGCACCACGGCGGCGCAGGCTGCATGATGACGGCGATCGCCGCCGGCGTCCCGCAGTTGGCGATCCCGGCGGCGATGGACCAGCCGACGAACGCGGCCCGGCTCGTCGCGTCCGGCGCCGGGCTGCGGATCCCGCGCCCCGTCGCGAGTCCGGAGACCGTCCGGGCCGCCGTCCTGGAACTGCTGGAGTCGGGGGAGTACCGCGACGACGCGGCGCGGCTGCGCGCCCAGCTCATGGACCGCCCCACGCCGGCACAGGTGGTCGCCGACCTCGAGAAGATCGCCGGCTGACGAGCGACGGCCCGGCACCGGTTGTCCCGGTGCCGGGCCGTTGTCGTACGTACGCTCAGCGGCGACGCGGCTCCCGCTCGCCGGCCACCGAGCCGGGCGGCACGGCGAGCGCCAGTCGCTCCCTTTCGGCGTCGGTCAACCGGATCTGGGTCGCCGCCGCGTTCATCTCCAGATGGGTGCGCGTGCGGGTGCCGGGGATCGGCACGATGTCCGGACCCTGGGCCAGCAGCCACGCCAGTGCCAGCCGGCCGATGCTGACGTCCTTCTCCGCCGCGATCGCCTCGGCAACCCGCACGAGCTCGCGGTTGCGGTGCAGGTTCTCCGCGCTGAACCGCGGGTGGTTGTGCCGGAAGTCGCCGGCGCCCAGCTGGTCCACAGAGGACAGCTGGCCACTGAGAAGCGCGCGGCCCAGCGGGCTGCAGGCCACGATCCCGACGCCCAGCTCGCGCGCGGCGGGCAGGACGTCCGTCTCGATCGACCGGTCCAGCAACGAGTACTCGCTCGCGACAGTCGCGAGTGGATGGACGGTGTGCGCCCGGCGCAGCTCGTCCGCCGTCACCTCGGACACCCCGATGTGGCGCACCTTCCCGGCCGCGACGAGGCCGGCGAGCGCGCCGATGCTCTCCTCGATCGGCACCTTCGGGTCGACCCGGGCCAGGCTGTACAGGTCGATCCGATCGACGCCCAGGCGGCGCAGCGACGCGTCGCACGCCGCGCGCAGGGACTCCGGACGGGCGTCGAGTCCGGTCGGCCGGCCCTCGGGAGTGAAGGTGGCCCCGCCCCGGGTGGCGACGACGACGTCGGCGCGCCGGCCGCGGATCGCGGTGCCGATCAGCTCCTCCACCCGGCCACCACCGTAGAAGTCGGCGGTGTCGAGCAGGGTCACGCCGATGTCGAGCGCGTGGCGGACAGTGGCTATCGACTCGTCGCAGTCAGCCGCGCCGTACCCGCCGGTGAAGCCGAGGCTGCCCAGCCCGATCGCGGAGCTGGCCAGGCCGGTGGTGCCAAGGCCGCGCAGTTCCATGCCATCCCCTTACTCGTTACCGCGGACATAACGGACGACGGCTGCCCAAGCGGATCCGTTCGTCCATGCCGAACACGGTGCCCCGCGCGGTTCGAAGCGGGTTCGAGAAATTCGCGGGCTGGAGCGGGGCTTTACCGCCGCTCCACCGGGCGTCGAGCCGGCCTTGCGAGCCTTCGCGTGCAGCCGGAAAGGGGGCTGCAGATCTGAGGAGAGGACGGTCTGCCGTGACCCAACCGAAGCGCCTCACCGTCGAGCACGACATCGACGTGGCCGCGCCGGCGGACGAGGTGTTCGCGCTGATCCGCGACGTCGAGCGCTGGCCCCAGCTGCTGACGTCCATCATCCACGTCGACAGGCACGTCGACCCCGGCGCGCCGGAGGGCACCGACACGGTGCGGCTGTGGGGCGTGCGCGGACACGCCGGCGTGCGGGCCTGGACCGCGCACCGCCGGGTGGACGCCGACCGGATGCGCATCGAGTTCGACAACGAGCCGCCGCCGCCCGGCGCGCGGGCGTCGACCGGAACCTGGACCGTGGTCGGGGACGCCTCCGGCGGCTGCCGGGTGTACCTGTGCCACGAGATCGACCCCGGCGACGCCGACGCGGCGACCAACCTCCGCGTCACCACCGAGTTCGGCCGGCAGACCCGGCTGCAGCTCGACGAGCTCAAGCGCACAGCCGAGCGGGGCAAGGAACTCGACCAGCTGATCCTGTCCTTCGAGGACCCGCTGTTCATCTCCGGCGCGGTCGAGGACGCCTGGGCGATCCTGTACGAGGCCGACCGGTGGGTGGAGCGCATCCCGCACGTCTCGCGCATCGAGATGACCGAGGACGTGCCGAACATCCAGTTCTTCGACATGGACACGATGACTCCGGACGGCCGAGCCCACACGACCCGGTCGGTGCGCGTCTGCTTCCCGCACGACCTGATCGTCTACAAGCAGCTGCAGCTGCCGCCGCTGCTTTCGGCGCACACCGGACACTGGCGGTTCGTGCCGACGCCCGAGGGCATCATCGCGAGCGCCCGGCACACGGTCACCATCAAGCCGGAGGCGCTCTCGTTGCTCGGCCCGGACACCACTGTGGACGGCGCGCGGCGCTATGCCCGCCGCGTGCTCTCGGCCAACAGCATGAAGAACCTGCAGATCGCCAAGGCGTACGCGGAGGAGCGCGCGCATGGCTGAGGTCCTGGCGGAAGCGCCGGCCGGTACCGGCCGGCGCGCGCCGGCCGGCATCGAGCCGCGCGCTGCGCTGGCGTACCCGGCGATCGCCGCGGACGGGCTGCTGCGCGCCGCGGCGCGGCGCTGGCCGGACCGCACCGCGATCCGGTTCTCCGACGGCGGCGCGGCGGTGACGTTCGCCGACCTCGACGCCGGCGTCGAGCGGGCGGCCGCCGCGCTGCACCGGCTGATCGGCACCGGCGGCGTCTGCGGCGTGGCGACCGCGCTGGATCCGGCGTTCGGGAAGGCGTTCTACGCCGTCTGCCGGAGCGGCAACGCGGTGGTGAGTCTCAACCCGTTGCACCCCACCGCCGCGGTCGTGCGGGCGCTGCGCACCGCCGGTGCCCGTGCCGCGATCGTGACGGCCGAGATGCGCGAGCGGCTGGCACCCGAGCTCCCTGGGTTGCCGCTGCTGGAACTGTCCACACTGGACGAGGCGGCGCCGGAGGAGCTGCCGGCGGCCCAACCGGACGCGCTCGCCTGCGTCCACTTCACCAGCGGCACCACCGGTGCGCCCAAGGGCGTGCGCCTCAGCCAGCGCAACCTGGTGGTCAACGCGATGCAGACGGCCGACGCACACGGGCTGGACGAGCACTCGGTGGTGCTCAACCACCTGCCCGCGTACCACCTGATGCACCTCAACGCCGGCGTCCACGCGGGCGCGACCCAGGTGCTGTGCCGCGCCGACGACCCGGCCGAGGCGATCGTCGACGCCGGACGGTGCGGCGCGACGCACTACTACAGCCTGCCGATGCGGCTGGCCCGGCTGGCGGCGCACCCGCGGCTGCCCGAACTGGCGACCGGCGCGCTGCGCGGCCTGTTCTCCGGTGGCTCCGCGCTCGCACCGGGCGCGGGGGCCGCGCTGCGGGCGCACTTCGGCATCCCGGTGATCCAGGGCTTCGGGCTCGCGGAGACGACGTCGATGACCCATCTCGACCGGCCGGACCGGCCGAAGCCGGGATCCGCCGGGCCGCCGGCGGCCGACACGGGCTGCCGCATCGTCGACGTGGACAGCCGCGCACCGCTGCCGGCCGGCCGCGCCGGCGAGATCGAGGTGCGCGGACCGCAGCTCATGCTGGGCTACCTGGACGGCTCGCCGGCGCTCACCGCCGACGGCTGGCTGCCGACGGGCGACGTCGGCTACCTCGACGCGGACGGCTACCTGTTCCTCGTCGACCGCTTGAAGGACGTCTTCAAGTGCGACAACGAGATGGTCGCCCCGAGCGACCTGGAACGCGAACTTGCCGCGCAGCCGGGGGTGGCCGGCTGCGCGGTGGTCGACCGCCCGGACCCGATCCACGGCGCGGTACCGCACGCCCTCGTCGTACTGGCAGACAACGACGGGGCCCGGCTGGACGCGATCGTGCGGGCCACCAACGAGCGGCTGACGCCGTACCAGCGGATCCGGTACGCCACCGCGGTCGCGGCGATCCCGCGCTCACCCATCGGAAAGATCGACAGGCGCGCGCTGCGGGCGCGGGTCGCCGAGACAGGAGAAGAGCCGACATGGTCACTCTGATCAACGAATTCACCGTGACCGGCGACGTCGCCGAGTTCGAGCGCGTGCTGGCCGAGTTCAACGCCTACATGTCCGCGCTGCCGGGCGCCCGTGGGTACCGGCTACTGCGCTCGACCCGGCGCCCCAACATCTTCGTGGAACTGGCCGACTGGGACAGCTCGGAGGCACACCAGGCCGCCGTGCAGAGCCCGGGCTTCATCCCGCTGGTCACCCGGCTGCGCCCGCTGGTGGCCAAGGGAATGCCGGACCTGTACGAGACGGTGCGGGAACAGGACCTGGTGTCGAAGTGAACACCGACGTCCTGGTCGCAGGCGCCGGGCCGGTCGGCCTGACGGTGGCGCACGAGCTCGCGCGCCGCGGTGTCCGGGTGCGGCTCGTCGACGCGGCCGCCGGGCCGGCGACGACGAGCCGGGCGATCGCGACGCATCCGCGCACCCTGGAGACCTACGACCAGATGGGTGTGGTCGACGACATCGTCGCGAAGGCGGTACGCATCACGGCGTTCACCCTCTTCGCCGACGGGCGCAGGCTGGTGCGCCTCGACGCCGACTACACCGAGATCCCCACCCGGTTCCCGTTCACGCTGGCGATCGACCAGGTAATCACCGAGGGCGTGTTACGCGACGCGGTGGCCCGGCACGGCGTCGAGGTCGAATGGGGCGCCCGGTTGACCGGGTTCGTCGCGGACGACGACGGCGTCACCGTGACGCTCGAACGCGCCGACGGCCGCGTCGAGGAGATCCGGGCCGGCTGGCTGGTCGGCTGCGACGGCGGGCACAGCACCGTCCGCAAGCAGCTGGGCCTGCCGCTGATCGGCGAGTCCAGCGAGACCTGGCTCATCGCCGACGCGACCGTCGACACCGACCTGCCGCCGAACTCCATCTACTGGATCCGCGCCGAGGGCGGCACGCTGATGATGGCGCCGCTGCCCGGCGAGCGCCGCTGGCGGATGCTCGACACCGTCGACGTCGACCCCGGCGGCACCCCGGCGGCGATCGCCGAACGCTTCTCCCGCAAGCTGACCGCGGGCGTCGGCAGCCCGGTGCGCGTCGAGGAACCCGGTTGGGTGTCGGTGTTCACCGCACAGCAGCGGATGGTGCCGCGCATGCGTGCCGGCCGGGTGTTCGTCGCCGGCGACGCCGCGCACGTGCACAGCCCGGCCTCGGGGCAGGGCATGAACACCGGCATCCAGGAGGCGTTCAACCTCGCCTGGAAGCTCGCGATGGTGATCCGGGGCGAGGCCGGTGACGCGCTGCTGGACACGTACAGCGCCGAGCGGGTGCCGATCGGGCGCGACCTGCTGGGGTCGACGAAGAACGCCACCGCGCTCGTCGCGTTGAAGAGTCGCGTCGCCGCCGCGCTGCTGCCCGTCGTGTTCGGCCTCGTGCAACGGATTCCGGCGCTGCGGGTGCGCGGGCAACGCAAGGCGCTGGGCCGGGTGGCGGGCCTCAACGTCGGCTACCCGGACGGCCCGCTGACCCGCCCCGCCGCGCCCGGCCCCGGACCGCGCCCGGGGGAGCGGGTGGTGCGGGTGGACCCGGACACGGCGCGCTCGCCCGGTTGGGCCGCGCTCGTCGCACAACTGCGCGAGCCGGGCTGGACGCTGTTGCTGTTCGGTGCCGCGACGGCACCCGCCGCGGCCGGGGAGCTGCCATGGCTCACTGTCCGCGCGCTGCCGGATCCCGACGGGCGCCTGGCCGCCGGGCTCGGTGTGACCGGCACCGGCTGGCTGCTGATCCGGCCGGACGGCTACCTCGCCGCCCGCGGCACCGAGTTGACCGACGCCGACCTCGCCGCCGCGCTGTCGCCGCTCGACCTGACAGCGGCGAATTCAGCGGCGGAACCAGAAAGGATCCCGCAGTGACCACAGTGGACACGAATACCCCGGCACCGAGCCGGATCAAGGAGATCGCGCTCGGGCTCGCCCACGCCGCGATGCTGCACACGGTCGTCCGGCTCGGCGTCGCCGACGCGCTCGGCGACGAACCGGCCGAGGTGGCGCAGCTGGCCCGCACCGTCGGCGCCGACCCGGACCCGTTGAACCGGGTGCTGCGCGGGCTGACCCACCTCGGCGTCTTCGACCGGACCGCCGACGGCCGGTACGCGCACAACGAGCTGTCCCGGCTGTTGCGGCGCGACGCACCCCGCTCGATGGCCGACATGGTCCTGTGGGCCGGCGCCGCCTGGGCCTGGCAGTCCTGGCCGCGGCTGGAAACCGCGGTGCGCACCGGCGAACCGGTGGTGCCCGAGCTGTTCGGCAAGGACTTCTTCACCTACCTGCGCGAGGACGGCGGCGAGGACGCCCAGATCTTCAACCGGGCGATGACGCAGTCCAGCGGGTTCACCTCGCAAGCCGTCGTCGAGGCGTTCGACCCGGGCGACGCCAAGTCCATCGTGGACATCGGTGGCGGGCAGGGCCATCTGTTGAAGGCGCTCCTGCAGGCGCACCCGGACCTGCACGGCGTGCTGTTCGACCTCGCGCCTGTCGTCGCGGTCGCCGACCCCGCCCTGCGCCCCGGTGGCGAACTCGCCGACCGGGCCCGCCTGGAGCCCGGCGACTGCCTGGAGGGCGTCCCGGTCGAGGCCGACGTGTACGTCATCAAGCAGGTCCTCAAGTGGGACTTCGACAGCTCGGTGCGGGTGCTGGAGAACATCAGGCGCACCGCCCGGCCCGGCGCCCGCATCGTCGTGGTGCAGAACCTCGTCGACGACACCCCGGAGCCGCGGGTGGCCGCCGCCATGGATCTGTTGCTGCTGCTGAACGTCGGTGGCCGGGAGCACACGCTCGACGAGTTCCGCCAGCTGTTCCGGCGGGCGGGGTTGGAGTTCGCCGGCGTGACCCGCACGCGCACCCCGCTGCGGCTGATCGAGGCGACGGTTCCCGCGTAGACGGCGCCTGGATCCGCCGTCGAGACCGGACGGCGACGCTGTGGCGGAAGGGGAGGGAGTGACGATGGACGGATCCACGCTCGGCCTGGACGGCAAGGTCGCCGTCGTGACCGGTGGCACCCGCGGCCTCGGCCGGGCCATCGGGGCGAAGCTCGCCGCGAGCGGGTGCCACGTCTACCTCACCTACCGGCACGACGGGGCGGCGGCCCGGTCCTGCGCCGCGGACCTGGCCGGCGCCAAGGGCGTCGCCGTGCCGGTGCGCGCCGACGTGACCGATCCGGCCGCCATGGCGGCGCTGCTGGCGCACGTGCGCAGTGAGCACGGACGGCTTGACGTCTTCGTGCACAACGCGGCCAGCCGGCACCCGATGCCGGCGGTCGGCGCCGACCCGCAGGCCGCCCTCGCCGACGTGTCGGTGGCCGTCGCCCCGTTGCTGCGGCACGCGCCGGCCCTCGCCGAGCTGATGGCCGGCGGCGGCCGGGTCGTGGCGGTGTCGTCGACCGGCGCCCGCCGCGTCGTACCGGCCTACGTCGGCCAGGGGCTGGCGAAGGCGGCGCTGGAGAGCGCGGTGCGCTACCTCGCTGTCGAGCTTGCCGGGCACGGCATCGCCGTCAACGCGGTCGCGACGACCAAGCTGGACAAGGGTCCGGACATGCCGGACCGGGCGATGCTCGCGCCGATCGCGGCGCGCACGCCCGCCGGTCGCGCCACCACCCCCGACGACGTGGCAGCGGCCGTCGCACTGCTGTGCACCGACGAGGCCGGCTGGATCCACGGCCAGGTGCTGACCGTCGACGGTGGACTGTCGCTGCGGGCCTAGGGGAGAAGCGATGGATCACAAGAGTGACGTCTGCGTCGTCGGCGGCGGGCCGGCCGGCCTCACGCTCGCGTTGCTGCTGCTGCGATCCGGGCTGACGGTGACGGTCGTCGAGCGGGCCCGTTCGCTCGACCGCGAGTACCGGGGCGAGATCCTGCAGCCCGGCGGGCTGGCGATCCTCGACCAGCTCGGCATCCTCGACGCCGCACGGGCGCGCGGCGGCTACGAGCTGACCCGCTTCCAGCTGATCGACCGCGGCCGGGCGGTGCTCGACATCGACTACCGGCGGCTGCCGGGACCGCACAACCATCTGCTGAGCATCCCGCAGGCACACGTGCTCGCCGAACTGCTGGCCGCGTGCGAGCGGCACGACGGGTTCCAGTACCTCCCGGGTCGCCGGCTGAGCGCACTCGTCCGCACCGACGCCGGTGCGGTGCACGGCGTGCTCGTCGACGGCGGCGTCCATGTGGAGGCGCGCTGCGTCGTCGGCGCGGACGGCCGGTACTCCAAGACCCGGCGCCTCGCCGGCATCGGGTACCGCCGGATGGACGTCTTCGACCTGGACGTGTTGTGGTTCAAGGTGCCCGGGACCGGCGAGCCCTCCGGCCGGGTGCGCATCGTGCGCTCCGGCGGCAACCCGGTGCTCGCCTACGACTCGTACCCCGACGCCGTGCAGCTCGGCTGGACGCTGCCGCACGGCGCGTACCGTGCGGCCGTCGAGCGCGGCGTCGAGCACATCCGGGCGCAGGTGGCCGCGGCCGTGCCGGACCTCGCCGAGCAGATCGAGGCGACCGTGCACCGCACCCGCGACCTCACGCTGCTCGACGTGTTCGCCGGCCGGGCCGAGCGCTGGGCCGCCGACGGCGTCCTGCTCATCGGCGACGCCGCGCACACGCACAGCCCGCTCGGCGCCCAGGGCATCAACCTCGCCGTCCAGGACGCCGCGCTCGCCCACCCGCTGCTGGTGGCCGCGGTGCGCGACGGCGACACGAGCGAGCGGTCCCTGGCCCGGCTGCAGCAGCGCCGCGGCCGCGACATCGACGCGGTCATGAAGTTCCAGGTCATGCAGAGCAAGGGGATGTTCGCCACCGGACGGGTGGCCGGCTTCCTGCGCCCGAAGCTCGCCGGCGTGCTCATGCGCACGCCGCTGGGCATGAAGGTCACCCGGCACGTGGCTATCGGCAACCCGACCATCCGGATCGAGAAGGAGTAGCACCATGCGCATCATCGACCTGTCGACGCCGGTGGACGCGTCGAAATGGGAACCCGAGACCGTGACGCACGACATCATGAGCCCGGCCGACGGCGCCCGGCACATGAGCGAGGAGATGCGGGAGAACTTCGGCCTGGAGATCGACCCGGCGGACCTGCCCGACGGCGAACTGCTGTCGATCGACACGCTGACGCTTACCTCGCACACCGGCACTCACATCGACGCCCCGGCGCACTACGGCACGCGCTGCACGTACGGCGACGGCACCCCGCGCACCATCGACGAGATGCCGCTCGACTGGTTCTACGCGCCCGCCGTGGTGCTGGACCTGAGCGAGGCGGAGAGCGTGGCCGACGCGGCCTACATCGAGCGGGAGCTCAAGCGCATCGACTACACCATCAGCCCCGGCGACATCGTGCTCGTCAACACCGGCGCGTCCCAGTTCGCCGGCTCCATGCTGTACTTCACCAACTTCGTCGGCCTCGACGCGTCAGCCACCAACTACCTGCTCGACAAGGGCGTGCGGGTCATCGGCACCGACGCGTTCAGCCTGGACGCCCCGTTCGGCGACATGATCCGCCGCTACCACGAGACCGGCGACAAGAGCGTGCTGTTCCCCGCGCACTTCGTCGGCCGGGACCGCGAGTACTGCCAGATCGAGCGCCTGAACAACCTCGACCAGCTGCCGGACCACGGGTTCAGGATCGCCTGCTTCCCGATCAAGATCGTCGGCGCCGGCGCGGGCTGGACGCGCGCCGTCGCGTTCGTCGACGAGTGAGGGGCGGTCACGTGCACACCACCACCGACCTGTACACCGAGGTGCAGCAGTTCTACGCGCGGCACTTCCACCTGCTCGACGCCGGCCGAGCCGCCGAGTGGGCCGAGACGTTCACAGTGGACGGTTGGTTCTGGCCCCGCACGCTGCCCGAGCCGGTGCGCGGGCGGGCCGCCCTGACCGCCGGCGTGCGGCGCACCCACGAACGGCTCGCCGAGGCAGGCGAACAGCACCGCCACTGGCACGGCATGGTCGACGTGCGCCCGCGCGACGACGGCGACCTCGACGTGCGCTGCTACGCGCTCATCTACGTGATCCCGCGCGGCGAGGCCCCCCGGCTGCACCTGTCCTGCGTCTGCACCGACCGGCTCACTCGCGAGGACGGCGGGTGGAAGGTGGCCGAGCGCTGCGTGACGCGCGACGACCTGCACCCCGAAACGGTCGGAGCGCCACGATGAAGGTACTGTTCGCCGTCTCGTCGTGGGCCGGGCACTGGTTTCCGATGGTGCCGCTCGCCTGGGCGCTGCAGTCGGCCGGCCACGAGGTCCGCGTGCTGTGCGCGCCGAGCCAGGAACCGGCGGCCAGCGCGGCCGGTCTCACCCCGGTACCGGCCCTGCACGGCATGGACATGGTGTTCCTGAGCCGGCTGCGCTACCAGTGGGACGCCCAGGCCGGCAACTGGCCGTACCCGTGGCTGCCGCTGCATCCCGTCACCGGCGAGGAGATGCGCTCGCTGGACGAGTTCGACTTCGGCCGCTACGTCACCGAGCACACCGCCGACACGTTCGGCGCGCTGGTGCGCAGTTTCGACGCCGCGGCCGCCTTCACCAAGGCGTGGCGCCCGGACCTGGTGGTGCACGACCCGCTGTCGACCGAGGGGCAGCTCGCGGCCGCGATCGCCAAGGTGCCGGCGGTGGTGCACCTGTGGGGCCTGACCGGCACCCACGAGCCGCCGGAGTCGAACGTGAGCCTGGTGCCCGAGTACCCGCCGGGCACGTTCGCGAAGTGGAAGGTGCGGGACCTGAACCGGGACCGCGTCACCCACGTCATCGACCCGTGCCCGGCCGAACTGGCGCCGCCGATCGGCGACGCGCGACGGCTGCCGGTGCGCTACGTGGCCTACAACGGCCCGGGGGAGTCGCCGACCTGGCTGCTCGACCCGCCGGCCAGGCCGCGGGTGTGCCTGGTGTGGGGCACGTCCACCACCGCGATGTCCGGCCCGCGCTCGTTCGCGCTGCCGCGCATCGTCGAGGCGGTCGCCGATCTCGACGCCGAGATCGTCATGACCGCGACGGCTGAAGACCTCGCACGGATCGGGCCGCTGCCCGACTCGGTACGCGTGCTCGAGCGTTTCCCGCTGAACCTGTTGCTGCCCACGTGTTCCGCGGTCGTGCACCACGGCGGCGCCGGCTGCCTGATGACCGCGCTCGCGGCCGGTGTGCCGCAGGTGGCCGTCACGTACGCGATCGAGCAGGAACTCAACGGCGTGCGGGTGGCCGCCGCCGGCGCCGGCGCCCAGCTGCGTGGCGACCTCGCCGACGTGGACGGTATCCGGGCTGCGGTCACCGAGGTGCTGGGTAAGCCCGGCTATGCGGAGGCGGCCGATCGGCTGGCCGGGGGCGTGGCAGCCCGGCCGTCGCCGGCCGAGCTCGCCGAGCAGCTCGTCGAGATGGCCGGGGGCTGACCATGCGGGTGCTGTTCACAGTCTCGGGCTGGCCGGCGCACTGGTTCCCGATGGTGCCGCTCGGGTGGGCGCTCGGGGCGGCCGGGCACGAGGTACGGGTCGCCTGCCCGCCCGCCCAGGCGGCGGCCGTCGCGTCGACCGGACTGACCCCGGTGCCGATCCTCGGCGACCTGGACATGGCGTTCCAGAGCCGGTTCGCGAACCTGTGGGCGGCCCGGGCCGGCACGTGGCCGTACCCGTGGCCGCCCCTGCACCCCGTCACCGGCGAGCCGGCCGATCTGTCCACACTGGACTTCGAGGAGCTGGCCGGGCAGGCGAAGCGTCGCGTGGCCGTCGAGAGCAGGCGCGGCTTCGACGCGGCGGTCGGGTACGCGCGCAAATGGCGGCCGAACATCGTCGTGCACGACCGGCTCAGCGCCGACGGCCTGCTGGCCGCGCTGGCGCTCGGCGTGCCGGCGGTGGCGTCGCTGTGGGGCCCGGTCGGCACCGCGGAGACCGAGCCACAGCTGTACCCGATCCCGGTGGACTACACGAACACGTTCGGCCGGTACGGCGTCCGGCCGCTCACGCCGGAGGCGATGGCGCACGTGCTCGACCCGTGCCCGCCGGCGCTGGCCCCGCCGGTCGCCGGCACCCGCATGCCGGTGCGGTACGTCCCGTACAACGGGCCGGGCGGGGCGGCGGACCTGCCCCCGGCCGACCGCCCGCGGGTCTGCGTGGTGTGGAGCAACTCGATGAGCCGCATGTACGGCTCGGCGGCGTACCTGGTACCGACGATCGTCGCCGCACTGTCCACACTGGACGTCGAGGTGGTCCTGCCGGCGCACCGCGACGACGTCGCCGCTCTCGGCCCGCTGCCGCCCGGCGTGCGGGTGCTCGACCAGGCCCCGTTGCACCTGCTGCTGCCGGGCTGCGCGGCGGTGGTGCACCACGGCGGCGCCGGCTGCGCGATGACCACGGCCGTCGCCGGCCTGCCCCAGCTGATGCTGCCGTTCGGGGAGGAACAGGACGCGATCGCCCGGCGCTTCGCCGGAACCGGTGCGGCGACGAACCTGGCGGGCCACCTCGCCACCGTCGACTCCATCGGGGCGGCGGTGCGTGACCTGCTCGACAAGCCGGCGCCGCGCGACGCGGCCCGCCAGATCGCCGACGAGATGCGCGCGGCACCGACGCCGGCCCGGCTCGTCGCCGACCTGGTGGCGCTCGCGGGCTAGGCGATGCGACCCCGGCGGGCCGTCGTCCTCGGCGGCAGCGGCTTTCTGGGCCGGCACGTCTGCGACGCGTTCGTCGCCGCCGGTGCCGAGGTGATCGCGGTGTCCCGGCGGCTGGACCGGCTGCCCGGCACCCGGTGCGTGCGTCTCGACGTCGCCGAGACCCCGCCCGGCACGCTGCGCGACCTTCTCGCGGCGGCCGCGCCGACGGTGGTGGTCAACGCCGCCGGCGGCGTGTGGGGCGTGAGCGAGGAGCAGCAGATCGCGTCGAACGTGACGCTCGTGCGCAACGTCGTCGCCGCCGTGGCCGGCCTGCCCCGGCCGGCGCGGCTGATCCACCTGGGCTCGGTGCACGAGTACGGCCCGGTGGCGGTGGGCCAGCCGATCGACGAGTCGACCGCGCCCAACCCCGTCGACCCGTACGGGCGCACCAAGCTGATCGGCTCGCGGCACGTGCTCGCGGCGTGCGCCGCCGGGCGGGTCGACGCCGCGGTGCTGCGGGTGGTCAACGTGACCGGGCCGGGCGCACCGGCGGGCAGCCTGCTCGGCCGCGTCGCCGGCCAGTTGCGGGCGGCCGCGGGCACCGGGGAACCGGCCGTGCTGCGGCTGGCACCGCTGCGGGCGCTGCGCGATTTCGTCGACGTGCGCGACGTCGCCCGGGCGGTGGTCGCGGCCGCGACGGCGCCGGTGTGCGGCGCCGTGGTGAACATCGGCCGCGGTGAGGCGGTGAGCGTGCGCTGGCTCGTCGACACGCTCATTGCGGCCAGCGGCCTGCCGGCCCGGGTGGTGGAGAGCGTCGACCCGGGCGCCGCCGCGCGCGGGGCGGGCATCGAGTGGCAGGAGATCGACCCGGCGACCGCGCACCGGTTGCTCGGCTGGCGGGCGCGGTGGGCGCTCACCGATTCGCTGTGCGCGCTGTGGCACGAGACGCGAGCGGGCCTCGCTCCGCAGTCGACAACGCCTTGAAGCTCCGGCGCCACGCTCACACATACGAGCCCAGGACCACATGGAGGGGGCGTTGCGATGAGCGAGCGAAGCGAGGTCATCCTCGGGCACAGTGAGCCGATCCGCTTGCGGATCGGCGGCATGTCAGCACCCCACGGAGTGGGGTGCTGACATGAGCGACGCGCAAGCGCTCATTCTCGAGTACGTCCGGAAGTTCCACCGGGAACGGGAGCAGAGCGCGGGCTTCACGCCCGGTGAGACGCCGCTGCTGCCCTCCGGCGCGGTGCTGGACGAGGACGACCGGGTGGCCCTGGTCGAGGCCGCGCTGAACATGCGCATCGCCGCCGGCGTCAGCTCCCGCCGCTTCGAGCGCCAGTTCGCCCGGATGCTGGGGCTGCGCAAGGCGCACCTCACCAACTCCGGTTCGTCGGCCAACCTGCTGGCGCTGTCCGCCCTCACCCAGTCGGAACTGGGGGAGCGGCGGCTACGCGCCGGCGACGAGGTGGTCACCGTCGCATGTGGATTCCCCACGACTGTCAACCCGATCGTGCAGAACGGCATGGTGCCGGTGTTCGTCGACGTCGAACTGGGCACCTACAACACCACGGCGGAGCGGGTCGCGGCGGCGATCGGACCGAAGACGCGGGCCATCATGATCGCCCACGCGCTCGGAAACCCGTTCCCCGCCGCCGAGATCGCCGACCTGGCCCGGGAGCACGACCTCTTCTTCATCGAGGACAACTGCGACGCCGTCGGCTCCCGCTACGCCGGCCGGCTCACCGGGACCTTCGGTCACCTGACGACCGTCAGCTTCTACCCGGCCCACCACATCACCATGGGCGAGGGCGGCTGCGTGCTGACCAGCGACCTCAAGCTCGCCCGCATCGTCGAGTCGTTGCGCGACTGGGGCCGGGACTGCTGGTGCGAGCCGGGCGAGAACGACACCTGCCACAAGCGGTTCGGTCAGCAGCAGGGCCTGCTGCCGTTCGGCTACGACCACAAGTACACGTTCTCGCACATCGGCTACAACCTGAAGAACACCGACCTGCAGGCCGCGCTCGGGCTGTCCCAACTGTCCAAGGTGGACGAGTTCGGCGTCGCCCGCCGGCGCAACTGGCAACGGCTGCGCGACGGCCTCGACGGCGTGCCCGGCCTGATCCTGCCCGAGCCGACGCCGAACGCCGACCCGAGCTGGTTCGGCTTCGTCATCACCGTCGCGCCGGACGCCGGCTTCACCCGCCGGGACCTGGTGTCGTTCCTGGAGTCCCGCCGGATCGGGACCCGGAACCTGTTCGCCGGCAACCTGACCCGCCACCCCGGCTACATCGGCCGCGAGTACCGCGTGGTGGGCGACCTGACCAACAGCGACATCATCACCGAGCACACGTTCTGGATCGGCGTCTACCCCGGGCTGACCACCGAGATGATCGACTACATGGTGGCCTCGGTCCGCGGGTTCGTCGCGGGACGGCGGTGAGCGCGATGCGTTGGCAGAACACGTACATCGCCGCCGTCGGCAGCTGGGTGCCGGCACCGAGCCCGGCCCGCGACGCCGTCGAGGCGGGTCTGCTGGACCCCGAGCGCTTCAAGCAGCTCGGCTACGAGTCGTTGTGCATCGCGGACGATGTGGCGCCGCCGGACATGGCGGTGCGCGCCGGCGAAACGGCCCTGGCCCGCAGCGGCCTGTCCAGCCGGGACTTCCGGGTCCTGCTGCACGGCAGCCTGTGGTTCCAGGGCCTGGACATCTGGCCGGCCGGCTCCTACGTCGCGGCCCGCACCGTCGGCCGGGGCGTGCCCGCGCTCGATGTGCAGCAGCGCTGCAACGTCGGACTCGGCGCGGTCGAGCTGGCCGCGAGCGTGCTGCACGCCGAAGGCTCCGGCGCGGCGATGGTCACCACCGCCGACCGGTTCGCGCCGCCCGCCGTCGACCGCTGGAACATGCACGACTTCAACCTCTACGGCGACGGTGGCACCGCGCTGATCCTCTACACGAAGGGCGGCTTCGCGCGGCTGCTGTCCACGGCGACGGTGAGCGACAACGCCCTCGAAGGCCAGGCGCGCGGCGACGAGCCCTTCGCCGCGGCGTCGCCGGCCGCGATCGCACCGATCGACCTGATGGCCCGGGCCGACCGGTACGCCGCGACGGCCGACCCGGTGCAGACGAGCGTGCGCATCGGCCGGGTCATGCTGCTGGCCCGCAACAAGGCGCTCGCCGCCGCCGGCGTGAGCATCGACCGGGTCGCCCGCGTCGTCACGCCGGCCAGCGGCCGCCTCAAGGGCGATTACCAGATGCACAACCTCCTCGACGTTCCCGAGGAGCGCACCACGTGGAACTTCGGCCGCACCACCGGCCACATCGGCGCCGGCGACTGGGCCCTGGGCCTCGAACACCTCGTCCGGACGCGCGCCGTCGCGCCGGGCGACACGGTCCTGCTGTTCGGCGGCGGCGCCGGATACACGTGCACGGCCGCCGTCGTGGAGATCCTCGACGTTCCGGAGCTGTCATGACCGCCACGGCTCTCGCCCCCTCGACCACACGGACGCCGGCCGGCGTCGTCACCGATCTGCTCGACGCCGCGGTGGCCGCGCGCCCGGACGCGACCGCGGTGCGCGACCCCGACGGCGCCTGGACCTACGCGGAACTGGACCTGGCCGCGCACGCCTGCGCCCGCTGGCTGTACCGGCTGGGAGTGTCCACAGGGGACAGGGTGGTCGCCCGGGTGGACAACTGCCGCGAGTTCGTGGCGCTGCTGTTCGGCACACTGCGCATCGGCGCGGTCTTCGTGCCGATCAACCCGCAGATGAAGGCGTTCCACCTGCGGCAGGTCCTGCACGACGCGCAGCCGCGGCTCGTCGTCGCGCAGGACGCGCAGGCTGTGTTCGAGCTGACGCCGCGCCCGGTCTGGCCGGTCGAGTACGTGCGGGAGATGCTGCGCACGCCCGACTCCGGCCGCCGCCCGGTGCCGCCGGTCGAGCCCGACCCGGACCGGTTGGCGCTGCTCATCTATACCTCCGGCAGCACGTCGGCGCCGAAGGCGGTGATGAGCACGCACCGCCCGATCCTGTTCGCCGCGCGGGCGATCGCCCGCCGGTTGCGCTACACCGCCGACGACGTCGTGCTCACCGCCATCCCGCTGTCCTTCGACTACGGCCTGTACCAGGTGTTCCTGGCGCTGCTCGCCGGTGCCGAACTCGTCGTCACCTCGCCCGAGCGGCACGTCGGCCTGCTCGCCTCGGTGCGCGCGCACGGCGCCACCGTGATGCCCATCGTGCCGTCGCTGGGGGAGATGCTGCTGCGCCTCGCCGCCCGCGACCGGAACCCGCAGCCGCTGCCGGTGCGGCTGTTCACCAACACCGGCGCGGCGCTGACCGCACCGCTGATCGCGGGGCTACGCCAGGCGTTTCCGAAGGCCGGCGTCGTCGCGATGTTCGGGACGACGGAGTGCAAGCGCATCACCGTCGAGGAGCCGGACAGCGACCTGGTGCGGCCCGGCAGCGTCGGCCGTGCCCTCGACGGCACCGAGGTGCTCATCCTCGACGACGACGGGACCGCCCTGCCACCCGGGGCGGTGGGCGAGATCGTGGTGCGCGGCCCGCACCTGATGTCCGGGTACTGGCGCGCGCCGGACCTGACGGCGCAACGGTTCCGGCGCGACCGGCGCTACGGCACGGTGCTGCACACCGGCGACTACGGGCACCTGGACGCCGAGGGCCACCTGTACTTCTCCGGCCGCCGCGACGACCTGTTCAAGCGGCGCGGGCTGCGGGTCAGCGCGTTGGAGATCGAGGCCGCGGCGCGCGACATCCCGGGCGTGCGCGAGGCGGCGGTGCTGCCGCCGGCCGGTGGCCGCGACGTCGTGCTGTTCGCGGCCACCGATCTCGACGGACCCCGCGTGCTGCGGGAACTGGCGGTGCGGCTCGAGGACGGCAAGGTGCCGCCGGTGTGCGTCGTGCGCGACGAGCTTCCGCTGACCCCGAACGGCAAGACCGACAAGCGACAACTGGCCGCCCTGCTCAGCGCGGCCGAACAGGAGGACTGACATGTGGGACGACCGGTTCGCCGACGTGCTGCGGGCGGCCGTGCCCGGCCTGCGCGACCAGCCCGTCACCGGTGAGACGTGCCTGCGCGCGGCCGGCCTCGACTCGCTGGCGACCATCGAGCTGCTGCTGCTTCTCGAGGACGCCTACGACGTGAGCCTGCCGGACGAGCTGCTCACCGGCGCCACGTTCGCCACGCCCGCGTCGCTGTGGCGCACGCTCGACGAGCTGCGCACCGTGCCCGCCACCAGCTGAGAGGCCACCGATGTCCACACTGGAGGGTCGCGTCGTTCTGGTCACCGGGGCGGCCGGCGGCATCGGCGCGGCGCACGCGCGCCGCCTGTGCGCCGACGGCGCGCGCGTCCTGCTGACCGACGTCCGCGACGACGGGGGCAAGCGGCTGGCCGACGAACTCGGCGACGCAGCCGCGTACGCGCACCTCGACGTGCGCGACGCCGACCAGTGGGCCGCCGCCGTCGAGCAGGCGCGCACCGCGTTCGGCCGCCTCGACGGGCTGGTGAACAACGCCGGCGTGCTCGGCATCGGCACTGTCGCCGACGGGTCCGTCGACGTCGACCGGGAACTGATCGAGGTCAACCAGATCGGTGTGCGGCTCGGCATGCGGGCCGTCGTCCCCGCGATGCGCGAAGCGGGCGGCGGGTCGATCGTCAACGTGTCCTCGATCGACGGGCTGATCGGGTTCAGGTACCTGTCCGCCTACTGCGCCACCAAGGCCGCCGTGCTCGCGCTGAGCCGCACGGCCGCGATGGAACTGGGTCCGGACGGTATCCGGGTCAACGCCGTCTGCCCCGGCGTCATCGAGAGCCCGATGACCGAGGGACTGGACGAGCGGGTCGCCGGCTGGCTGCACCGGACCCTGCCGCTGCGCCGCCTCGGCAAGCCGGACGAGGTCGCGGCGCTCACCGCATACCTGCTCGGCGACGGCGCGTCGTACGTGACGGGCGCGGAGATAGTGGTGGACGGCGGCCTGCTGGCCGGCTTCCTGATGCCCGGCTGACGGCCATGCGGGTTCTGTTCACGGTCTCGGCGTGGCCGGGCCACTACTTCCCGATGGTGCCGCTCGCCCGCTCGCTGGGCGCGGCCGGGCACGGCGTCCGGGTGCTCTGCGCGCCGTCGCAGGCCGACGCCGTGCGGGCCGCCGGCCTGGCCGCGGTGCCGGCGCTCGACGGGCTGGACATGGTGCTGCAGGCGCGGCTGCGCCAGTTCTGGGACGCCCAGGCGGGAGACTGGCCGTACCGCTGGCTTCCGCCGCATCCCGTCACCGGCGTCGAGCTGGAAACGCTGGCGGAGTTCGACTTCCCCGCCTACCGCGCGCAGCACCGCGCGGCGGCGCTTTCGGCGACGGCGCGCAGCTTCGACGCCGCCGTCGCATTTGCCCGCGACTGGCGTCCGGACCTGGTGGTCCACGACCGGCTGAGCCTGGAGGGGCTGCTCGTCGCGCGGGTGCTCGGCGTGCCGGCGGCGTTGCACCTGTGGGGGCCGGTCGGCACCGCCGAGGACGGCGCGCTGCGGCTGCTGCCCGGCGACCCCACCGGAGCCTTTCCCCGGTACGGCGTCGGCGAGCTGTCCGGCGACCTCATCGAGCACGTCGTGGACCCGTGCCCGGACGCGCTGCGTCCACCGCTCGGCGACGCGCACCGGATCCCG
>Ga0207674_10001937_pt1 | contig 26286 bp, 21 predicted proteins | sample KBSCornC72_FD_184303 | JGI IMG/M metagenome (GOLD analysis project Ga0207674, IMG submission 184303) | Corn rhizosphere microbial communities from Kellogg Biological Station, Michigan, USA - KBS Corn C7-2 (SPAdes) (version 2) | ecosystem: Host-associated > Plants > Roots > Rhizosphere > Soil ...
AAGCTGAACTGCTGCAACCTCCGCTCGTGACTATCGTGGTGTAATTACCTGCAGCAGTCGCGACGAATTGTTGATTAGTCGCGCTGCCGATAGGGTTCCCGTTCAGATACCACTGATTCCCACTTGCGCTGCTCGAAGTGAGGGTGACGCTGCCACCCTGACAAAACGTCGTTGGTCCACTTGGTGTGATCGTCGGTGTTGGCGGCGTCGGGTTTACAGTAACCACGGTCGCAGCCGAAGCTGAACTGCTGCAACCGCCGCTCGTGACTATCGTGGTGTAATTACCTGCAGCAGTCGCGACGAATTGTTGATTAGTTGCGCTGCCAATTGGATTGCCGTTCAGGTACCACTGATTCCCACTGGCGCTGCTTGAAGTTAGGGTGACGCTGCCACCCTGACAAAAGGTCGTTGGTCCACTTGGTGTGATCGTCGGTGTTGGTGGAACGGGATTCACTGTTACAGGAGTTGCTACAGATGAAATTACGCAACCAAGTTCCGTGACTGAAACACTGTAATTCCCCGTAGCATTGGCGACGAATTGCTGATTTGTGGCGCCGCCGATTGGATTACCGTTCAGGTACCACTGATTCGCAGTAGCGCTGCTAGAAGTCAGCGTGACGCTACCACCCTGACAAAATGTCGTTGGCCCACTCGGCGTGATCGTTGGTATCACCGAAGGCGTAACATTTACGGTTAAGGTAGCTGTTGCAGTCGCAGCGTCATTGTTGGTAACGGTGAGCGTAAAGGTCGAGCTCGTCGCTACACAATTCGCCGCCACGTTCGCAGTAACATTGCCGGCAGCGTCAACATTGATGCTATTGATAGTGATTCCCGTGCCAGTCAAGGGGGTAGCAGTCACAACCAGCGTATTGGCAGGTTGAAACGGATCACTGACTGTTGCTATCTGTGAGGTCGCATTAGCACCCTGCTGTCTTAACAGTGGCGCAGCCGCCGTGATGGTCGGCGTGCCATCGCTAAAGCAGACCGTCACATCGTTCAGCGTTGGTGTCGCTGTGTTCAGGGTTGTACTTAAGAAGGCTTTGTACTTCAGATAGCGGAACCCGTTGAACTGTGCGAGTGAAGCACCACTGTTAGTAAAGAAGGTGGCGGCAGTGCTGTCTGGGCCGACGAAGTTAAAGGGCCCGTCTAGGCTGTTGCTTCCGGCTCCCTGAAACTTGATGGCGGTGTTCGCGGGAGTTATTGCATTCCACGATAACGTTGTCCAATGGGTAACCAGGTCAGCCGGCGCGTTTGCATCTTGCGCTCCAGAGATGAAATTACCAGCGGATGCAAACCCAGTCTTCATGTAGGCGATGAATCCGAGATCTCTGCCGCCAGCTACGTTGTCTGCCGACCATGTCGAACCGCTGTTAGTCGAGGTGACTCGCTGCCCGGACGAATACGGGTTGCTGTTCGGAGAGCTGCAGCTACAGACATACGCGTAGCTTCCAACTGAAGGATCCGACGTTGCGCGAATGATTACCGCGTATGTCGAACCGGCGGTCAGTGTTGTCGGCGTATCGAAGTTTGCGGAGAAATAACCGCCTGAACCGGTACTAAATCCTGAGATAGTTGCAATGGCAATGTCAGGCCCGGTCGGCACCGCTGGGTTGCCAGACGTTGCGCGAATCGAGACTATGAGATTTGGTGTTGTGCCGGTGCACCCGCTGCAGAAAAGATCGAGATCAAGCCTTGATAGAGTACCAGTAACACCTGCGGTGAACGTTTGACCGGCCCAACTAGTACTTGTGAAGCCGAAGCCGCTCGTAGTTACCGTTTGATTCTGCTGGTCCACATTCGCTGGAGCAAACAGGATAATGTCGCCGGGACTCGATGTGAGATCGACCTCGGTTGCCACGCCTGTTTGAAAATCGGCCTGCGACGTATCCGCGAAACACGCGGATAGCGGTGCGGCCGTTAACGAGAAATTTTGTGTCGTGGTCGCGGCGCCGGCCACTACTATGCTCGTTGCCGTGCTCGAGCCGTACCCATCGGAGCTGGCGGTGATGACTGAGTAGTTACCCGGAGGCAAATTGGTGAAGCTGTAATTACCGAGCGCATTGGTGGTCGTCGTTCGGCTACCTAATTTTACTTTTGCACCATTGATGGGAAGGGTTGTTACGCTGTCGGCCACTGTTCCTGAGACAGTGCCGACAGCAACGACGGGAGTACACTGCGGAAACCCGAATGATCCAATACGCGTAAGATCGTTCAATCCATCGACGGCGTAATATTCGTTTGTATACCAAAAGCTACATCCGTTTGGATCTAAGGACATTGCACTGTAGTCACCCCATCTACTACACGGTGATCCGCCGCAATTTCCCGTTTGAGTACCAGTGCCCTGAATCAAAACCTGCTCGGTTTGGCCCAGCGTATTTATCGGATCCGCTGCTAGACGTCCGGCGTATTTGATCGCTGGCTTGGTGGTACTACTGGAGGTGCTATAGCCAAGGGCCATATCACCCATCCGATCAATGGCCAGGCTGGGCATGAATCGATAGATGACATTGGCGCCATCAGGATCCCACGTTGCAGCCTGCGGTATGTTGGCAGCCACGGTGCCGCCGGTTACATCAACCTGATACCAGCGTGGTGCAGCAAATCCGCTGGTATTTCCTCTCCGCACAGTGTGGGTGGTCCATAGCGATTCCGCTCCGCCGATATTGCTGTACTGGTTCTGCATCATGGCCCTAATCTCGAGAACGTCCAGGCTGTTCCCTCCCAACGATGGCGCATTCGGCACGCTTGCGTTTGGCCAACTCGTTGCGGACAGAGGAACATCAGGCCCGCTGAACGTAGATAATGAAATTCGCTCCCAGTCGACGTGAAATTTGTAAACACTCAAGCCGTTTAAGAATTGCCAGGTTGATACAAAATAGTTTGGCGTTCCGGGCGGTGGCGTGCCGGTTTGTAATCTGGCGTTGCTGGGAAGAAGCGTGAAGTCGGACGGCGGAGCGTCGAAAGAAACTGATTGTACGGTTGGGGAACCCGCATACATCTGGGCTTTGTTGAACGCATATACCCGAGGATTTTGAAAAGACCCACTAGCAGCGAAGTCAAACATATTGACCGACATATACAGGCCGTCTGGCCAGATGCCGAACTTCGGGTAATCGCCAAGACCACCAGAGGTGTTGATCGAATAGAAGTTCCAACCGCCTGAAACTGGATCCCCGGTTTTGGAAGCTGCGATGCATTGGAAGGCGCCAGGTGGATTGAGGACATTGCCAGCGCCATCGAGGCTGAAGGCGAAGTCTGAGATGATCCAACGGTCCTCAAAGCTGTCGTAGAGAACTACCGGGTCACCAAAGTTGTTTGTGTCGCACAAGTTGCCAAAGTTGCCCTGGCTCATGAAGGTATCGAAGGTGAACGCAGCCACCCTCACACCATCGCTTTTTCTGAATATCCCGATAGAGGTGTTCACTGTCTGGATGTAATAAGTTGGGCCGACATCGCCATTTGTATCGGGTGGATGGCCTGCTCCCCAGTTGGCGAAATCGAGACCGTCGAAGCTTGCGCTCGGCGCGGGCGCAGGTGCGCTTATCGCAGGTCCAGCAGGTGTCGGCGAATCAGTCGTGACTCTGGAGCCGGAAGTCCCTGGATAGAACGTTGGATTAGGTTTCGGTTCCTCGCGTTCGGGACGTTCACGCTTCACCGGTCTTCGATATGGAAGATCACGAAGATCGCCGTTGAATGAGTTAGCTTTTACTAGACGTTCCTCTCTTGGCTTACGGTTCAGCTTTTCCTCGTCGCGGCGGGCTTGGGGTGTGGATTCCGAGGCGGAGGTCTCTTCCTGGTGTGTGCCTTCTGAATTCACCTGAGGGTTAATACTGTTCTGTCCCAGCGTAAGAAATCCATAGGCACTGTTCTGCGGTTTGACCAAGAACGACAATTGTTGATTGAGGAAAGGCTCGCCTGCGTCCGCCTCGAACAGTGCACTACTTCCGGGCAACTTCTTGGTTATGGTTCTGGCAAAGGTCGTAGAGCGGTGACTCCCAGTTTCTTTTTGCAGAAACCTCTCGATTCTCGCGTCCGCCAAAACTGAGGAGAGTACCGCGAGAATCAATAAGCCTAAGAGTAAGGTCAGGGGTCGAAGGATGAAACGATGCCCCCGCTGATCTCGCCGACGACAAAAACGAACCGAAGGCCGAAAGTAGGAAGGCATTAAAGGTTTCTCCGAACGGAAGGCGTGCAGTGGGTCAGACCCCTTCTGGGTTAGAGTCTGGTTGCAGAATGAGCTATTGCGAATGGGGGTGCTCTAATAATCGGTACCAGAAATCCCAAAGAGGATTAATCCAAACGATGCAAAAAGCCAAATAGTCGCCGGACCTTCAAGGGTTCCCCGATATTCTCACGACGTTTCCCAGGGCAGCAGTATCGAGTTAATTTCTTTGAAAGGAGTCCGGTCCTGGTAAGCGCGGAAACCGACATCAGAGATACAGCGCAAACTTTTGAGGCGGGTCCTTGCGCTCTGCCATTCTAATTCTGAGGCGTTCTAAGTGTAAACGTCTATTTTTTACAGGGCTAGACCGTCATGATTCGTTAAACGGTGAGCAGGTTGCTCAGCAATGTGTTGCGAAGATATTGGTGGAGCCGAGGGGGATCGAACCCCTGACCTCATGACTGCCAGTCATGCGCTCTCCCAGCTGAGCTACGGCCCCAAAAGACGAGCTAAACGAAGCGCAGCGCGTTGGAAACATTGTTGCTGCGCGGGAGAAGAAGAGTAGCTTAGAGGGAAAATGTGGTCAAGCGCTCGGGTCGGTGATGTAAACCCCGAGTTGAAATGGCACCCAAATGCTCGGTCGGTGAGCGCGGTCGTCGCTTTCCTCACTCTGTGAAACAAACCAACCGCCTCTTGTTTTTTACGCGAGGGCATCTTCCTGGAGCAGTTAGCCCTATCGCCCCGGTCAGTACCGATTCGCGGTAGTGTCGGGTGAGCATCGAGTATTAGCTTCTGGACGTCACCTAGACCCTCACCCGACGATACCGCGAATCGGTAATTGACCAGTTCCGCAATTTGATCCTTTGGTTGCGGCCTAAGCTGCGCTGCGAAATCGCTCAGTCCAATCAATTAGCGACTAATCACGGAAATCGTTGCGGAGCCGGAGTTGCCGGCGAGATCAAAGGCCCGTGCGTGAATCTGGTAGGTTCGATTCATCGGGTTTGGCACTTTCCAACTGCAGTTGTAAGGCGCCGTTGTGTCAGTACACTGCAGATTACCGTTGATCGAAAACTCAACTCGTACCACTCCAACATTATCGTTTGCTGTCGCCGCAATCGACACGGTCGACTTACGCGCAACAGTAGCACCGTCGGTTGGATTGGTAATCGAAACCGTTGGCGCAGTTGTATCACCACCGCCAGTGAACTGAATTCTGCCGACTGCTCCTGCACCACGCGCAAGGTAATAGAGACTTCCGTCAGCAGTTACTTTGAGATCGACTGGACTTGCGATTCCCGTCGCAAAATCAGTTACTGTGTTTCCATTAGCCGGATCGAGCTTTCTGATCCAACCCCCGCAAAAGTCTGAGAAGAAGTAGTCGCCTAAATACTCAACAGGGAATTGGACCACGGTCGGATTGTAAAACGCCCCGCCGGTGATAGCGCATGTTTGTGCGTCATTCGCATAAGCGAAGATCGGATCACGAAAGTTAGCGTTGGGTGGATTACAAAACCCCTCACAGATGGACCAGCCGTAATTTGATCCCGCTATACCATCATTAATTTCTTCCCAAGTGTTTTCTCCGACATCGTTGATGAACATTCGCGTCGAGCCTGTCTGAAAGGAAAACGTAAACGGATTCCGTAATCCCAGTGCCCAGATAGCTTGATTGTCCCCAGTCGCTTGATTGAAGAACGGATTGTCAGCCGGAATACTACCGTCCGACGCGATACGAAGCATTTTGCCGAGCCGGGTGTTCAACGACTGAGCATTCGCACTCTGAACCCTCTCTGTGCTCCTCAGTGTTCTTTGTGTCTCGGTGGTGGAACCCTTTGCCGTGCCTTCTACCACCGAGTCACAGAGGACACTGAGGTTGCACAGAGTGAGCCAAGTTAGGACACTTAGGCTTTAGCGGTCCTACATACGCGCGGTGTAAACTCGATTTTAAAGAGAAAATCGGCGGGCGATAGTTAACTCGTAATCAATAAATCCAATTCGGAGTGTTGAGATGGGACTTGTTCTTTATTTCTTGCGACATGGTCAAACTGCTTTCAGTCGGGATGATACTTTCTGCGGCTCGGGTCTCGATCCAGAGTTGACGCCAGAAGGTCTACAAATGGCCCAGGCGTTTGCCAACGCTTACCGCAATACTGAGTGGCGCGCAATCTATTCGAGTAGTTTGCGTAGAGCAATAACTACCGCTGAACCACTGTGTGAGGCAATCAAGGCCACGTTAAATAAACGGCCGGAGCTCAATGAGATTGGCTACGGAAAGTGGGAAGGCATGACGAAAGCAACCGTCGAGCAGCAGTATCACGACGACTACATTACGTGGCTCGCAGATCCGTCATGGCACGCTCCCACCAAGGGTGAATTAGCGGTGGCCATCGCGCGACGAGGAATGCAACTCATCGAAGAAATTAAGGAGCAATACGATAGCGGGAATGTGCTTGTTGTTTCGCACAAGGCAACAATCAGGATCATGTTGTGCGCCTTGCTCGGAATTGATGTGGGTCGCTTTCGCTATCGATTGGTTTGTCCGGTTGGTTCAGTGAGCCTGGTTGAGTTTAATGATGAAGGTCCGTTGCTGCGAGCGCTCGCTGATCGATCGCATTTCAGCGAGGAATTAAAAACACTTCCCGGAACCTAATTTGGAGTGCGGTCCGGCGCGCTTTTATTACTCCGGCGCGTTTCGAGTAACAGTAAGCGCAGGTTGCCGCACCCCAAAAGCGTGGTCCAACTTCGATAGTCGAAGGGTCGATGTAACAAAGCGGCGCCGGGCCGCCGCACTCCAGGTTAGCTCGACGGGGGGACCATGCCCATCAATCGCATGTAGGTGATGATGTTTCCGTAGTGAAGGTTCACGTGGCCGAGGTTTGTAATCAACTCTTCAACCTTCGTCGGACTCTTGTAAGTCGCATTGCATGTGTCGAGTGACGCTTTAAGCTTGGGCACGAGTGTAGCCTTGTCGGTGGTACCCTTCTCGATCGCATCCGAATACTCAACTTTATTGCCGGCGGCTCGCGCACAGAAGAAGTTAGCAGAGTCAGCAATATGAGCGATCAGCTGTCCAAAAGTGCGGACGTCGGGAGTGGCCTTGAAGCTGTACTTGTCAGCCGGGACCATATCAGCCGCTTTCGCGATCCAGGTACTCACCTGACTAAAATTTTTCTGCAGGGTAATCTGAACCGGATCAGCTGCCGGCACCTGGTCCAATAGTTTTGTGATCTTGACCGTGTCTCTCTCGGTAATAAATGAATCAGACCTTAGCTCAAATAAAGACCTGCTCTCACCCCGCCATTTCCCCGCCATTGGATCGACTGTCTGTGCATTAAGCGAAGCTGCGGACAACATAAGCGTCCCCAGTATCAAACAACACTTTAATCTCATTTCATCTCTCCTCTACTGAAAGTCTGCTTTATTAGAGTCTTGTTGACCAACCTCGGAACTGATAGTGGAAGCCCGGAGAAATCTCGTGGTCGTGCCCTGCAATATGCTTATCATGGCCGGGTCAGCGCAATTAGATTTCCGTGAATGGTCCTTTCAATGACGCGAAAGGTCTTTAAATACGAACGAATGGATCAGAACGGGATTAGCCGCCATTGCCGACACAACTTTTAACAATTCGCGCTGCCTGAGGGCTCAAAATGCTTTTGTGTTCTGGGGGCCAGACTCGGTATCCTAATCGTAATAAACCCATGCCAATTGATCATAAAAACAATTCCCCTTTGAGCGAGTCTTCGTGTGTTCAATACGTTCGAGTGGCGAGCTTGGACGATGCCCAGGACATCACCCGAGTGATCAACGCCGCGTTTCGCGAAGCCGAAGGATTTTTTGTAGACGACGACCGGATCAACATTCTTGGCGTCGAAAGCCTTCTCGACACTGGAATCTTTATTGTTGTTGAGTGTGATCGCCAGGTTATAGCCTGTGTCTACTTCGAGGATCGCGGTGACGACCGTGGTTATCTTGGTCTCCTGTCGGTTGATCCCAAGTTCCAACGGCTTGGCCTTGGTTCGGTCCTGATGAATGCTTGCGAAGACCACTGTCGGCGCGAAGGCATCAATTGCATTGACATAAACGTCGTGAACTTGCGCGAAGAGCTGCCGGCTTTCTACCGTAAACGAGGATACGTCGAAACTGGAACGTCACCCTTTCCGATGGACGTGAAGACGAAAATACCTTGCTACTTTATCGAAATGTCGAAGCTCCTCTGAGAATCTAAACCGGCCAAAAAGAATCCTTGCGCCTGGTTGTCGAATTCCACCACTCTCGCCCGTCGTACCGTTGAAGGTCAAAAATTTAAGGGAGGCAATTATGAAGTACCTATTACTGATTTACCAAAACGAGCAATCATGGTCCGGGCTGACGGAGAAGGAAAGGCGTGACATTTACGCCGAGTACGGGAAATTCAGTGAAGAGATCAAAGCGAGTGGACATTACGTTGGAGGTTCAGAGCTTCATCCGGCGGCGACGGCTACCAGTGTCAGGGTTCGAAATGGTAAGGCCCTCACTACCGATGGTCCTTTTGCCGAGACGAAGGAGCAATTGGGTGGCTACTATTTGGTCGAGGCCAAGAATCTCGATGAGGCGATTGGTCTGGCCGCCAGGATTCCCTCTGCGCGTACCGGAACGATTGAGGTACGTCCATTGGCAGAAGGAACTGCGTCTGCTACGGCTTAAAAATTAATGGCTTCGCGGTAGCTTCGGATCAGCTTTGCACAACGGGCAAGCCACCTCTTACAGTACTGCGAGCGCAGCGACCGGATACCACACTCAATCTTTCGCCTTGATTCTCGCCATTTTGATTGAGTGTGGCATCCGGTCGCTGCGCTCGCGGTACCGTAAAGAGGGTGGCTTGGCGAGATGGTGCAACACCTACCTTTAGCAATTATCGGGAGAGCGACTGGCCGATGTTCTCTGGAGTAAGCAATCCAACAAAACGATTTGCGAGAATCACGACGAAAGATTGAGTGTGGCATCCGGTCGCTGCGCTCGCGGTACCGTAAAGAGGGTGGTTTGGCGCGATGGTGCAACACCTATCTTATCAATCATCGCGATTTAGGGAGCAGGAGAACGACTGGCCGCCGGCGGTCCATAGATTGAGTGTGGCATCCGGTCGCTGCGCTCGCGGTACTGTAAAGAGGGTGGTTTGGCGAGATGGTGCAACACCTACCTTTAGCAATCATCGCGATTTAGGGAGCAGGGGAGCGACTGGCCGCCGGCGGTCCATCCCTCTCTGGAGTAAGCAATCCAACAAAACGATTTGCGAGAATCACGGCGAAAGATTGAGTGTGGCATCCGGTCGCTGCGCTCGCGGTACTGTAAAGAGGGTGGCTTGGCGAGACGGTGCAACACCAATCTTTATCAATCATCGCGATTTGGGAGAAAGTAGTGCGACGGGCTTAGCAATTATCGCGATTCAGGAGAAAGCAGAGCGACTGGCCGCTGGCGGTCCATCCTTCTCTGGAGTAAGCAATCGGCAAGTCCACGACTCCGCGACTCGTATCTTCACCCCAAAGAGGGTCGGGTATGGCTTCACACCTTAGCAGGAAGTGCTGAATTCCCGTGTAGACGCTGCGCCAGTAACCACCATACAAAGTCCTGTAACGAACGCCTCCAACTTCAACATACACGCGATCGCCGGTAAGAATTTTGTAGTTGATGCGGCCTAAAAGGTCGAAGAGCCGACTTTGTTCCCTGGCGTCGGGATCCGTGTGAGAAAGAATCCAGTCCTCAGCGGGGAACGCGGCTTCAGCGCTGAGCCATTGACCTGGTTTGTAGTGAAGCGGCTTGCGATTCATATGCGCTCGCCCCGCGTCCAATCGGGAGTGTAGTTTAACTCAGAATCGCTTCCTTGGAATGACTAAATTTGCAGTTATTTTCGTACGAAATCATGGATTGCCAGAACCCAAAGTCTCTGGTGCGCCGTGAGCCCGGAGGGCATTAGCGTTGCGCTGCAGCCCAGTCAATTTGGCTCGTTTCATCGCGCTGCCCCTATACCGCCTGGCGTAATCTGAGGGCTCTAGCTCTAGAATCCCGGCAAGATCCGAATTTACGTTACCTGGCCGTGGATCAAAACGGTGCTCATCGGAAACTTGTTGAAAGCGGTTCCATGGACAAACGTCCTGACAGATGTCGCAACCGTAGAGCCAACCTGATAGCTTGCTCTCAATCTCAACCGGTAGCGAATCGGATCTCAGTTCTATGGTCGCGTAGGAAAGGCACTTGTTCGAGTCGAGTACGTAAGGTTCGGTAATAGCGTCGGTCGGACAAGCATCGATACAAAGTGTACAAGTGCCACAGTGGTCGTCGATTCGCTCGGAGTCAAATTCCAGCTCAATATTCAAGAGCAGCTCACCAATAAAGACCCAGGAGCCAAACTCGGGCGTAATAAGATTGGTGTGTTTGCCTAACCAACCGAGCCCGGCTCGAACTGCCCAGGCCTTGTCCATGACTGGTTGTATATCAACACAAACTTTGCCCTTGACTCCAGGCCCGATGCTTTCGATCCACGAAAGAAGCGAGCGCAACTTTTCACCAATCACGTCGTGATAGTCATCGCCCCAGGCGTAGCGAGAAATCTTCCCAGTTGCAGAACTGTCCTCGTGTTCGTGAGGTGTGTAATAGTTTGCGGCAACAACGATGATTGACCTCGCTTCAGGAAAGAATTCCAGAGGGTTGGCGCGCTTGGCAGGCTCACGCAACATCCATTTCATGGAAGCCTCGTAGCCTCGAGCCAACCATTCTTCCAGCCGGCGACCTTCGTCATTCAAAGGCTCGGCTTTAACTATTCCAACCTTATTGAAACCTTCGGAGTAGGCTTGCTGTTTAATAGCGAGGGATAGAGCGGCTTTGTTGTCGAGGTCAACCGGCGTGATGTTGCTATCTGGCGTATGCATACCGCTGGAATCCAGAGACAAATCTACCGCAGCACGCCATGGTGCGTGTCAGAAAGGCGAGACCACCAGCTTAAGTGGGACCGGCTAGACTCTAATGCGCAGCCAGTTGTTTGCCGCGTCCTGTTCAGGAACTGTCAATACCGAAGCAAAAGAATTAAGCAGCGCAGACCTTACCGAATGATTCAGCCCACTTGCTTATAACTACGTCGCCGTAGAGTAATTCTTCTTTTTGTCTTCGTATTGCACACGCCATCCGAAAGGCCCGCATTTCACCGTACTTGGCGATGGAAACTGAAGTGCGACCTCTTTTTTCGCGTCCAGCATTCCAGGTCACCTCATAGACTTCATTGAGGTAAACCTTCCCATCTTTACCCTTGTACTTTTTGGCCGTTCGTCTGACTCCCACGACTCCTGTCCGATTTCGCGGATTCTTACCGACTATGACCCAATCGGTGCGGGGTTTTCCTAGCTCTTTTTCCAGTTGGTCACGATACTTGACTGCGCGCAGTAACGCTTCGTCTTTGCCGCCGTGCTTCTGGTCACTGACAAACTTCGACTTGGTGACGTTGCCTAATCTAACTCGAACGTACCAGCCGACAGTTTTATTTTCGGGACAGTCTATGCGACTGATTCCCTTGTAGCCGCTTTTTGCCATAGAACTAATTTTTGATCTCCTGGGCGAAAATCTAATTGAGCAAAACCTATCCTCTTCAGCCACAGATGTCAAAGATGAAATCATAAAAAATTTCTTTAACTCATTTTGTTTTTTGGATCGTTGGCTTCCATCAGCCTGAGTACGAATGGACCAACAAGTCCAAAATTTGTCGTCCGTTATGGAGTTAACTTCTGAATCGTAACGCTAACTATCGGGGTGTCGCCCGCCGTGCGACTATATGAGATCCAGAAGCCGGACTTCGGATATCTGACGAGCTTATGTTTCGAGCCGTCTGGCTTTGCTTCGATATCCGCGCCAAACACTTGTTGGGGCGTTATTACTCCGGATGCTCCATTCGCAAAATCGACTGAAATAGTAACGACTTTGTGAGTGGCTTTGTCATACAGAATTTGAGCAGTCTCTTTTTCATTGAAGATATAGAAATCCTGCTCCTCACCTTTGTCGGCGGGGCTGCCGAGTTTCTTCCGAACATCCTCAGCTAGCCAGCCGATTTGTACTCCGCGATAGTCAGTAAAGATTGGTACGTCTTCGCCTGCCGGTTTCGGTCGAGTCTGGCCGGATGACGGTGCGCCAAGGACAATACAGACGGTCACAAGACAAGCCACTTTCATAGCAATGGGTATTGATAGTCTTGAAAGTCTAATCATGTTTACTCCTTAGCAAGAAAAACATAATAAGAAAGGTGGGTACGGCTTACCGCAATTAAAGCTGCCGCAAATGAAATTTCCCTGAGTTCGTTCGCTGGCGAACAATAATCCTGAAGAAATTGGAATGTCAACCAGAATAGGGGTCAGCGGTCAGGGTTCAGGCTCAAGCATTTTTGATGATTATGAATGAGAAATTTTAATTGTAATCAGTTTTGGCGATCGTTCCTGCTCACTCCAGTGTGCCATCTCATGCTCCCCAAGCTTCAGCTTGGGGTTAAGAGACATCTGTATCTCAACTCATAATTATCAAAATATTCCGATCGCCGAATCCTGATCGACCGGCCCCCCGGCCCTGACTCCTGATTCCATCCCTATTGACTCGGTCGCTGCTTTGTCGTAGAAGCTGAGTGCCAGTCTCGTCTACCACCGACTTATATGGACCAGGTCCTTTAGCCGGTGATCACTCAACCTTAACAAGGAGTCGAACATGCGCAAACCCGGAAATGTGTTGTCAACAACCATTTCAACTTTGGGACTCGTCATTCTTCTGACAGCAGTTGGCTGTCAAACAGCAGCTCCCGATACCAATCGCGACGCTTCAAAAGCTGCCAATGTCAACGCAGTTAAGGAGACAGTTGATATCCCGGCCATTGAAGCTGAAGTACTGAAGTTGGAACGAGAGTGGGCGGCTGCCTCTCAAGGTCATAACTCGGAGCCGGTAAAACGGATCGTTGCCGATGACGTCGTCATGGTCTATCCCGACGGAACGATGGGAACTAAGGCTGACGAGATCGCTTCAATTGAATCTGGAACAATTACTTCTGATTCATGGGATTTACTCGAACCGAAAGTCACAGTGCTCAACGAGAATGTAGCGTTTATCAATGGCCGCGCGGTTATCAGGAACGGCAAAGTCAAAGACCCGCAAACGAAGAGAACCAGGGACATCAGCGGGGAATATCGTTTTACCGATCTTTATATGAAGCGAAATGGTAAGTGGCAGGCGGTGGCGTCACAAACTACCCGGATCGAGAACCCAACGCCTCCGACAGTTACTCCTGCGCCACCAGCAAAAGCGCAACCTTCACCATCGACGCAGGCTAGTCCGTCCAGGTAGATTCAAGTTTGTGCAAGCTTGCGCTTGCGTCGTACCGAATGAGTCAGGTGAGTCTGGCTTTGCACAAAAGTAAGATGCTAATTCCACGGTACCGCGGGCGAAGCGACCGTTCGGGACACTCAACTTTCCGGCAGGTTTCTGATCGTCGCTTCTCCAGCGGTACCAGACTCGTCGCCAGAAACTCGGCGAGACTATGCAAAACCTACTGAGGTCTGAGGTTCGGAGACTCACCTTAAAGGAGTCACTTCCAGATGCCTGGAATCGAAGTATTGCAGCTGGGGCACGTTCCATCATTCGTTACGCTCACCTTGCGAATGATGTAGCCATATCGCTCTACTAATACCTCGTCACACGCCGGACAATAGGTGTTCTCCCACCTTCCAACTCTGCCAGGTAAGTTGCCTGCGTAAATGTAGTTCAGTCCAGCTTCTCGACCGATCTCGCAAGCCTCGATCAGCTGTTCGGCTGTCGTATTCGAGTTTTCAGTCATATGGTAATCCTGGTGGAACGCTGTGACGTGCCACGGGATGTCCGGCGAAACGCTCGCAATGAAATCTGCAGCTCGCTTAATTTCATCAACTGAGTTATTGAAACCGGGAATTATCAGAGTAACAATCTCTTCCCAAAATTCGCGTTCATGAACCATCTTGACGGTATCTAAGATGTTGTCGACCACCCCACCAAGCTTGCGGTAGTTCTTGTCATCCATCGACTTAAGATCGATCTTGTAACAATCGGTCCACGGTCGAAGATAATCAAGTACTTGCGGTGTCGCATTGCCATTGGAAATAAAAGCGGTCCTGAACCCATCAGGTCGGGCTTTCTTAAAAACATCGATTGCCCATTCGGCAGTAATCAACGGTTCGTTGTAACTGCTGCCTACTATTGAGGCTCCGTAAGCGTGAGCCATGGCGACCAACCGTTCTGCTGAAATCAGAGAGGGTTTTGTACCTGCAGAGTCATCGCGTAGAGCTTGTGAAGTCAGCCAGTTTTGACAATAGGCACAATGGAGATCACAACCGAGCATACCAAAAGTTAAGGTGTCAGAACCCGGCAAAACATGAAAGAAGGGCTTCTTCTCCGTCGGATCACAGGCGAGTGCCGCCACATAGTTCGCTGGCACTCGCAGCTGACCACCCTCGTTGAATCGAACCTTACAGATGCCGCGCTTTCCCTCGTGAATCAGGCAGCGATGACCGCAGGCAAAGCACTTGAGCGCACCGTTTTCGAGGTGCTCGGTCAACTCTATCGCTCCTTCAATCGTGAGGTCATCGAGAATGGCTGCGAGTGGTGCTGAAGAACTACTTATAGGCATAAAGTCGATTACCAATCTTTGTGCTTTTCTCTTTGGTGTCAGTATGATTCTTTGGGTTGCAAAAATTCAAAGGGTTAGGGTCGATGTTCGGGCTATAGAAGGTAATTGTTATGATTATTGAACAACTTACTGTCACTGCATTTCAGCAACACACTCGCATACTTGGCTGTGAAACGACAAAGCAAGCGATTTGTATAGATCCTGGCGACGAAGCGGACGTTATTGTTGAGACGCTGGAGCGCCGCGGTCTTTCTCTACAGGCGATTGCACTCACTCATGCGCACCTCGATCACGTCGGTGGCGTGACTGCTCTCAAAGCGTTAAGACCGGAGGCAAAGATCTGTTTGCACAAAGGTGATGAGCCGATGTTTCAAGCTTTACCGGAACAGCCAGCGTGGCTCGGTATTCCACGCAGTCGGTGGGCCGCGCTTGGCTTTGCATTCGAGACACCGCCACCGGTAGATGAATACTGGACTGACGGTCAGAAGTATCAAGTCGGAACTTTGGAATTCGAAATCCTTCATTGCCCGGGCCATACGCCGGGACATGTTGTGTTGTACGAGCGGAAAGAGCGAAAGGTCTTTGTTGGGGATGTGCTCTTTGCCGGATCGGTTGGACGGACGGACTTGCCGGGAGGCTCAACCGAAGAGCTTATGCATTCGATAAAGACGAAACTGCTTACGTTGGATGATGATGTTGAGGTTTATTCGGGACATGGCCCAGTTACGACTATTGGTGAAGAGCGGTTGACGAATCCATTTTTGACAGGAGCGTATCAGATCTCGGGTCGAGGATTTTGAATCAAGTTATCTCCTTCGATTTGAAACTCCGCGTCAAAAACACAGGAAAGGATCGCAGCGTGACGCGGAGAGTATGACGTAAAGCTGGAAGTCTGAAACGCCCTGACCCACCCCAGATGCATTCGCCTGTACTCTTGGATAAGTCGCTTCCTGTTGTCTATTTTCCTCGGGCAGGCTAACCTCGCAATCGGGGGGCGTGCCAAACTAATAGGCCGGAATCGTTGTCACATCTGACATCTCTTTGGGCTGAAACGGAATCGAAAAGGCTTACGGATTTCCCCACTTAAAGACTGATGGTTCGACGTATCGGAGATTCTCTGTGAAACGAAGGCTTTTCCTTATCTCTCTCCTCTTCTGCCTCGTGCTGCCCGCGAATTTTGCAGCCGGTGCAACAACTCAACAAACAGCTCCAAAGACGGCGCCGGCTCGCCAAATACCTGCCGCTACAAGCCAGTCAAGGATTCCTGAAGCGAAGATTATTTCGCAGGTACTACCAAATGGATTAGACGTAATAATAATGGAAGACCACTCCATCCCTTTGGTTACTATCGAACTGGCTGTCAAAAACGGTTCTTATACGGAACCCCCCGAGTTGAACGGGCTCTCTCACCTGTATGAGCACATGTTCTTCAAACAAAATCGGGCGATAGCGAATGCGGAGGAATACCTTCGAGCAATTGGTTCCATGGGAATCGCTTACAACGGAACGACGCGTGAAGAAGTCGTAGAATACTATTTCACGACCACCAGTCCGAACATTCGCACTGCCATGCAGTTCATGAAGGACGCCGCGCGCTATCCTTTGTTCGATGATCGTGAATTTGCACGCGAGCAGCAAGTCGTAATCGGAGAGATCGATCGCAACGAGTCGAATCCGTTCTTTCCGCTACAACAGGAGATGAATAACCGGCTGTTTTACCGGTATACAAGTCGCAAAAATCCGCTCGGGAACAGGCAAACCGTTTCCGGAGCTACTACCGCAATGATGCGGTTAATCCAACAGCGCTACTACGTTCCTAACAACTCTGCGTTAGTTGTAACGGGTGATGTGGATCCCCAGGATGTAGTGAAGATGGCCCAGGAGTTTTATGGCGACTGGGCGCGTCGTGAAAAGGATCCTTTTGTCGAGTTTCCGCTGGTCGAACATCCACCACTCCCAAAAAGTGAAGGCGCTGTCGTCACCTCGCCGGTGCAAAACGTGGTCATAAATATCGGCTGGCATGGGCCATCAATTGGCAAAGACAATCCGGCGACTTACGCAGCCGACGTGTTCTCGTTTATCTTGCGCCAGCCGAATTCGCGCTTTCAAAGAAATCTGGTCGACTCGGGCCTGGTCACCGGAGTTGATCTCAGCTACTACACTCAACGTAACGTTGGCCCTATTCAACTCCTTGCGCAAACTACGCCGGACAAGGCTCACGCTGCAATCAAAGCAATCTACGACGAGATTGCCCACTTCAATGACAAGGATTACTACACGGACGAGCAACTAGAGAGTGCTAAGGCGCTTCTTGAAGCGGACGATTTATACTCGCGCGAAAAAACCAGTGACTATACACACACGCTCAGTTTTTGGTGGGCATCTACCGGGCTCGAATACTTCCGAGGTTATTTACCGCGTTTGCGAGCAACGTCACGCGCTGACATTAGTCGTTATGTCACCACGTATATACAAGGCAAGCCGCATGTTGGACTGGCGCTTATGTCCAGTGACGCGCAGGCGAAAATTAAGGTGCAACCGGAAGAATTGATCGGTCAGTAAAGAGAAATCATGATGATGAATGAAATAACCAAGAGCCTGATGGCAGCTCGTAATCTGTTAATCACCGTACTTGCGGTGTCGGTATTAGTCCTGGGTGGAGAGTCAACACTCGCACGTGGTCAGCAAGGCCGCTTAAATACAAAGCCCGAGCAGCAAACCGTTCAAAGCGTGGTAGCGAAGCAAGCTGCCCTGGTCAGCGAGTTTGAAGTAAACGGTCTTAAAGTTCTCTTGAAGCGACGAGAGGGCAGTTTGACAGTCGCCGCCGGATTGTTCCTACGGGGTGGAGCTGCAAACACTTCGGCTCAAAATGCTGGTATCGAACAGTTGATGCTTAATGCTTCAACTGAAGCGTCAACCGGGTTCCCTCGCGAAAAGATGCGGAGCGAACTCTCACGCATGGGAACAACTATTGGGACCGGCTCAAATTACGATTACTCAGTATTGGCACTTGCCAGCACGCGGTTTCATTTTGATAGGTCGTGGCAGATCTTTGCCGACGTAATCATGAGGCCTTCGTTTACAAATGAAGATGTAACGCTCGATCGTGATCGAATGGTCGTTTCGCTTAGCGATGACGTCGATAGTCCCGATGTTTACCTGCAACGTCTCCAAGACAACGTTGCGTACGCAGGGCATCCTTACTTAAATAGCAACGGTACGCCGGAGGTTATAGCCAAGCTCACACCGGACGACCTGCGTCGTTATCATGACAAGATGATGGAGACCTCGCGACTCCTGCTGGTCTTAGTAGGAGATTTAAATGTCGCGGAGGTTCGCGATCTGGTCTCGAACACCCTCGGGAAACTACCCCGGGGAACTTACAAGCCGGATCCAATTCCATCGCTAACGTTTGATCGATCGTCGGTCAGTGTCACTCCACGCGACTTGCCGACCAACTATATTCAAGGTCTATTCACCGCACCTGCTCTGACTTCCCCGGACATTTATCCAATGCGTGTCGCCAGCTCATTGCTGCGCGACCGTGTCTTCGAAGAGGTTCGAGTCAAACGCAACTTGTCATATGCGCCCGACGCGTTTTTGAGAACGCAGGCTGCTAATGTGGGTGGCTTGTACGTAACGGCGGTTGATGCGAATCAATCGATCAGGCTGATGCTGAACGAAATTGCGCGTCTGCAGCATGAACCCGTTAGCACCGATGACATTCAATCTGTGGTGGCGCAGTACCTCACTACTTATTACCTGGGCCAGGAAACGAATGCCGCGCAGGCTGCCGAACTGGCGCAGTATGAATTGATTGGTGGAGGCTGGCGAAACTCGGTCGATTTCCTTGAGAAACTAACGGCGGTAATGCCGGCAGATGTTCAGAGGGTGTCGCAAAAATACATGAAGAATATTCGCTTCGTGGTACTGGGAAATCCGCGCAGCGTAAATTCTGAGATATTCACCGGACAAGCTGCCGCCGCCGGAGTGGGAAGATAGGGGTCGGAGGTCAGGGCTCAGAGGTCGGTAGCGTTGGGGTCTGAATTTTGGATGTTGATGGTTAGAGAATTGGTATTGGGCTTTGTGGGTTTGGGTCAGAGCACGAATTCTTAAACCTTACACTGGCTATTCTAATTTCCGAGAATTGTGGCGAGGATTTATGGAAATTCTTGAACGCTCAAAAGGAAAGGCCGTTATTAGTTTCTTCAACGATGAGTTAGTTATTTTGAATAATGCCTTAAATGAAATCTGTAACGGGGTCGACATTCCACAATTCGAAACGAGAGTCGGCTATCCTCGCGAGCGTGTCGAAGCTCTTTTTGAACAAATAAATAGTGTCAATTCTCTGATCAATAAGCTGCGGGCCTCTGAGTCCTGAGCCCTGACCCCGGCTCACATGGTTTCCCGCAGATAGCGCTCGTACAGCTTTTGATCGAGTCGCTGGAGTGTTTTAGCTTCAGTTGCGGCCATGCTTGGATTGCCGCTTTCGAGATAAGCCACGGCCAGGTTGTAAAAAGTCTCCGCACAATCTGGCTGGAGTCGTGCCGCCTCGGTATAGCTCTCTATCGCTTCGCGGAGACGTCCGGCATAGTAATAGGCATCACCAAGCTTGTTGTGGATCTGGGCGTCTTCTGGCTTCAGTTGAAGCGCCTGGTGATAAGCTTTAATCGCTTCCAGGTTCTTACCCTGCTTCACCTTGCAATATCCAACCTGTACCCATGCGTCAGCCCGATTCGGATTCTTGTTAACAGCATTCTCGAAGTAGCCAACGGCGTTGTCGTAGTTTCCCAGCCAGAGTGATTCGAGCCCGGTGCGATAGAGGGATTCGGCCAAATCCCCTTTGCCCTTCGCCAATTCAGAAAGGGGACGCAATCGACCCTGATGTAACTGGGCGATCCGCGCAGACGAGATTGCCAGATTAATGTTCTGACCATTGGTCACCTTGATGGTGACGACGCCCAAAACTTCGCCTCGAAGATTGAAAACGGGACTACCGCTATTTCCGTGGGAAATGGGTGCGGTTATCTGAAGGATCCGGCCAACATTTGGCACTTCGCGTACGGCTGAGACAATTCCATCACTGACTGATCCCTCTAATTTCAGGGGGTTCCCTATCACAAAGATCTTTTCACCTTCATCTGGTAGTGTCGCGGCTAGCTCACTCTTTTTAGCCCGCTCCAATGGCATATCAATCTTTAGTAATGCGAGGTCGCCATCCTCATCCAGGGCGAGCGCCCCGGCCACGGGATAGACCTTACCTTTTCCGTCGAGAGTCTTTATCTCGGCGCGGGTTGCAGCCCGAATCACATGGAGATTCGTGATGACCTGGCCTTGCTCGACGAAGAAGCCACTGCCGGTCATTAGCGCTTCGCCGCTGGCATCGTAGGTGGCGATCGCCACGACGACAGGTTTTACGCGTTTGACAAGCTCCGGCAGAGTTTCCTGGGCTTGAGTCAGAAGGGGAAAGACAAATAGGAGAGATAGGAAGAACAAGTGGGGGTGTAGTCTTTTCATGTCGTTAAAGCTCTAGGGTCAAAAAACAGTTCGTTGGCTGCTGAAAACATCTTGCAGTCCGGGGGATCACGGAAGCTTGTTCAAAAGATTAAGGCTGATTTGAGCCTGTCGGGGCTTAAGGTGCGGACGCAGCCCTAATTGGCGACAATATTACCGCAATAATTCAGTTTGGAATAGATCATTTGTGAAATTAATTACGGTATAGGATTGTCCGTGGACCGTTGTCCGTGGTGGTCCCGATTCGTACCAAGACCGGACCACTAACAACGGACCACTGACAACAAAAAAGGCCGCCCTTCGCAGAGCGACCTTCTTAACTGGATGAGCGAACTGTTATGGAACGATATGAATAGTTCCTACAGTTGGTCCAAGAGGCGACTCAACCGCCGAACCTTCCATCGTCACCAGTAAACCGAAATCCGGCAAAGTTGTTTCTGACTGAATCTCAGCTTCGTTTCGGCCCGGAGCATTAGTTACCTGGCCAAGTTTTACGTACTGATTATCCGGAGAGACTGCCCAGAGGATAAAAGACTGTCCCGCAGGCGCTTCCTTCAAATCATGGAATCTCATCTTGATCTTAGTTGGCCCACCTTTAGTCGGCTCGATGAAAATGTTTGCACGAGCTCCAGTTAACGCGCCGGCAAAATCAATTTTGATTTTTGTGTCGTCGCCTTTCTTGTAAGCTGGAATGTTTAGCATCGGCACATGGTAAGCAGTTGCAGGTGTTGCTCCGCCCGTAGAAACTGCTGCTACTTTTTCGCCAGCCGGACTATTCAGTGGTACGACCGCATAACCCTCGGGCACCGCGCTCCGGAAGAGGACGATCGTGTTCGGATCATAAGTCGTTAAGGCTGGTTCAGGAGCTGCAACCAACATGAATTTAGATAATGGAGTAGTGGCCGACAACGTACCTACGCCATTGCTAATTGCTACTGGTCCAAGCGCCGTGACTTTACCGGAGTCGTCGACCGCATAAAGTGTCAGTGCGGAAATGTCGGCCGGAACCTCCGTAAGATTCACTTTGACCCGGGTCCCATCATCGTCGCGCAAGATAGTTGCTACACCTTTCGCGCCGGTAATGCCAACCGGGTTCAAGTTAATCATTACTTCTTTTTTTGCTGGATACTCGATGACGGTATAGGTGCCGTCAGGATTTTGAACTGTCTTTGTTACGGTTGTGGTGGTTGTTTGCCCTACCGCGAGCCCGGCCGACGCGAGACCCAGAATCGCCGCCGCCGCCACGCCCAATAAATTTTTGCTCATCAGTCGTACCTCCCGTTAATGTCTTTAAAACGCCTTGTTCTAGCTCGTCGGGGGTGTCAGCTTTCACAGGCCAATTCATCAGGCTAATCCGCAACCGTTATGCCATGTGATGAAGTTGTGTTAAGTGAAAAACGGGCCGGAAATATCGTGGTTGGTAACAAAATCGCAAGATTTTGCGACGTGGATCAATACACCTGTGTATTAGTATCCAAAATAAAACCGCCCCACAACTGACAGCGGTCGTTGCACAAAAAATTATGATTTTTGGTGTTTAGTACGCGTTTAGTTCAGCGATGGCCTTAGCCACGTCCGAGACTTGGGGAAGAATTGCGTCTTCGAGCTGCGGAGCATACGCCACAAAAGTATCAAGGGCGCAGACGCGTTTAACTGGCGCATCAAGGTGCTCGAAGAGCTCACTGGAAATGCGGGCGGCAATTTCAGCGCCGTAACCGAATGACAGAGAGTCTTCATGAGCGACGATCACCCGATTGGTTTTCTTGACGGTCGCTACGATCGCGTTCCAGTCATACGGAACAAGACTACGCAGATCAATAATCTCAACGCTTATTCCGTCTTGCTCTGCTTGTTTCGCAGCCACCAAAGATCGTTGCACCAGCGCCCCATAAGTAATTATCGATAGATTGGAACCCTCTTTAACTCGTTTGGCTTTACCAAACGGAATCATGAACTCATCCGGTGGGTACTGAGATTTGTTGTAGGCCTGGCGATACAGGTGTTTGTGCTCGAGGAATAAAACAGGATCATCGCAGCGAATGGCGGTGCGTAATAGTCCATTTGCGTCGAGTGCATTCGATGGATAGACGACTCTCAAGCCCGGAATTTGCGTGAAAGTTGAGACCCCCGATTGAGAGTGGTAGACAGCACCACCTTTCAAGTAGCCTCCAACCGGCACCCGAATGACCATTGGAGCTTTCCATTCATTACCGGAGCGCCAACGCATCAGCGCGAGCTCGTTTCTGATCTGGTGCATCGCGGGCCAGATGTAATCGAAGAACTGTATCTCGACCACTGGTTTCAATCCGCGCGTAGCCATACCAATCCCGCGTCCGACGATATTTGCTTCGGCGAGCGGAGAATTAAACACGCGCGCACTGCCAAATTTCCTCTGAAGGTTCGCGGTGACTTTAAATACTCCACCCTTACCTTTGACGTTATTCAAATACTGCTCACGCGAACAGTCCGCGACGTCTTCACCAAAAACAAATATTCGCGGATCGCGCGCCATTTCGGTGTGCAGACAGCGATTGATAAGATCGACCATCGTCCCAGGATTGCCCGAAAGCTCGGCACCGTCTTCGGTGTCAAAAGCCTCCGTGGTTGGATCGACGTCAGGTGAGAAAACAAATTTCGTCGCAGTATCGACCGCAGGTTGCGGACTGACCAGCGCTTTATCCGCAGCGTCGTTAACAAGCTGGTCGACCTCGTCTTTAATTCTCTGTAGACCATCCTGATCGATCAACTGCTCGTTGATTAAGAGTGCGCCAAACCTCTTGACTGGATCGCGTTCAGCTTCGAGCGCTCTTTCCTCATCTGCTCGATACAACCTTTCATCATCGGATAGCGAATGAGAGTAAGGACGAATTACTTTCGCATGAACAAACGCGGGTCCCTGGCGCTGGCGGCAATACTCGACAGCACGTCTCATCGTTGCGAGCGATTCGAGCATGTCTGTGCCATCGCATTTCTGCATGTAGAGGGAAGGAAAACCTTCAATCAATTTCGAAACGTCGCCGCCGGCCGTTTGCACCTCAACCGGTACGCTGATCGCGTAACCATTGTCTTCGAGAAGAAAAACTACTGGCAGCTTTAAGTTGCAGGCAGTGTTCAGTGCTTCCCAAAACTCGCCTTCGCTGCTTGTTCCATCACCCAGGGAGACATAGGCAACTTCGTCGTCATGAAAGTCCTTCATGACTCGTTTTAATTCCGGGATCAGTTCAACACGATAACTTGCCTCAGCGCAGCCAACAGCCTGGAGCAACTGCGTTCCCGTCGGCGACGACTGTGAAACTATGTTGAGCTTCTTGTGGCCCCAGTGCGAAGGCATTTGGCGTCCATGCGAGTTTGGATCTGCTTCAGCCCCCACCGCCGAAAGAAGCTGTTCGAGCGGTGTCATGCCGAGTTGCAAGCAGAGTGCGCGGTCACGATAGTAAGGATAGAACCAGTCGTAGCCGGGTTTCATTGCTACTCCCGCTGCTACCAGGATTGCTTCGTGACCCGCTCCACTGATCTGAAAATAGATCTTATTCTGTCCTTTTAGTTGAATTTCTTTATCGTCCAGGCGACGAGACATGTACATCGTTCGGTACATGCCGATAAGAGCATCGCCCTCCGTCCGCAGATTTTTGGGCGCAAAGGTCAATTCCTTGCGGGCGTCTTTACGCGGGCTTTCGACAGCAATCGCCTCCGAAGTTGGCACAGCAGCGAGTTGGATAGGCGTTATCGCTGTTGTTGTGGTCTCTTTCTGATCCTCATCTTCTCCGGACGAAGATTTACGAACCAGCTTCAATACTTTTGTGTCAGTGTTCATAAGGTGCCAGCCAATGCAGCTCGGTATTCTTCAGCCATGCCGGGGTGTCCGTGACGTTGAGCAGTCTCGATGCCGCGTTCGTACGCCGCCTTAGCGTCGTCGGGTTTGCCCAGGCGTTCATAGGCGGTTGCCAACATGCCGTAAGCGTTACCTTCGTCATCCGTAAGTTCCAGGTATCGCAGCAGCGTCTCGACGAGGTCGTCATACTGTCCGGCTTTTTCGAATTCCTTGGCGAGTCCGAAAAGTACGCTGGTGTTCGACGGATCGCTAGCCAGCATTTGTCGAAAGAGTTCTATTCTTGAAGTCCCCATGGGCTCACTTTCCGATTATGAGTTTTGCAATAGTCTGAAGCTGCATATTCGAAGTGCCCTCATAGATTGCGCCAATCTTCGAGTCGCGCCAGTACTTCTCAACTGGATAATCTTTCACGTAGCCATATCCGCCGTAGAGTTCGATTGCCTTTGAACTTACCCGTTCGGCTACGCGAGACGAGTAAAGTTTAGCCATTGCTGCCTCCTTGACGAAATTCACCCCTGCGTCCTTCATACGAGCCGCGTTATAGACCATTAACTTCGCAGCCTCGAGTTCGGTCGCCATCTCCGCAAGTTGAAATTGGACTCCCTGGAACTGGTTGATAGATTTGCCGAATTGTTGTCGCTCAGCAGTGTAATCGATTGCGCATTCAAGAGCGCCGGTCGCGATACCAATCATTTGGGCTCCGATGCCAATGCGACCCTCGTTCAAAGTCTCAATTGAGATCTTGTAGCCCTTTCCAGCTTCGCCCAGGAGGTTTTCTTTCGGCACTTTGCAGTCTTCGAGAATCAATTCAACGGTCGATGAAGCGCGAATCCCAAGCTTGTTCTCTTTTTTTCCAATGGAGAAGCCCGAAAAGCCTTTTTCAATGACGAAGGCCGTGATACCTCGATAACCTGCTTCGGGATTTGCATTAGCAAACAAGACAAAGATGTTGGCTTCGATACCGTTTGTGATCCACAGTTTTCGTCCATTCAACAGATAGTGATCACCTTTGTCCACGGCGCGCGTTTGCATTGCAAACGCATCAGAGCCAGAGCCAGGTTCACTCAATGCGTAGGCGCCAACACTCTCGGAAGCGAGTTTGGTGAGGTACTTCTGTTTTTGCTCTTTGGTACCCCAACGAATAAAAGCGTTATTGACCAGGGTGTTTTGTACATCGACCAGGACGCCAACTGATGCATCAACTCGCGAGAGTTCTTCAACGGCGAGAATGGCGGTAAAGAAGTTTGCGCCGGCGCCCCCGAACTCTTCCGGTGTTTCAATTCCCATCAATCCTAGTTGAAAGCACTGCTGTATCACTGCCGGATCAAGTTTTGCGGTCTCGTCCATATGTTCCACGCGTGGCCGAATTTCTCCTTCGGCAAACTCGCGAACGCTTGCGCGGAACATCTGTTCGTCTTCTGAGAGCGAGGTTAAGGGGCCATGCGCCGCCTGATCTAAAGCTGTGTGGGTTTGACTCATAATGACCTGCTTGGGATTGGCGTTCTAATTGGACAGAGCATCATAATCAAGCCAAAAGTAAAAAGGCAAAAGCCCCTGGTATTTTCCCTTGTTCACTGGTCATTTGTCATTCTCATTTGACTTGGATAATGGTGGATCTCGAGTTCTTCGACCTGGGTATCTGCTGAGTGTAAATAATCGTGGTTTTTAGTCGACTCAGCCTACCAGGCGTCGCGAATCCCACACCGCGGCAGCGTGTGGATGGTTCAAGTCGAGCGCTCCGTATGTGTCGCGAAATCCCACAGCGCGGCAGCGTGTGGATGGTTCAAGTCCTTTCTACTAACGAGCACTACCCCACTCCCGCAATCCCACAGCGCGGCAGCGTGTGGATCTTTCAAGTCCTTTCTACCAGCACAGATCTAATCTGGAGATCGCGAATCCCACAGCGCGGCAGCGTGTGGATCGTTCAAGTCCCCTCTACTAACAGCCTGTTATTCTCCTCCGCGCTCGAAGCGAGCCGACGGTAAAGAAGCTCTTAGTAGAAAGGACTTGAACGATCCACACGCTGCCGCGGTGTGGGATTCGCGATCTTCGGGGTGGAGGCTTGAGGGTAGAAAGGACTTGAAGGATCCCCACGCTGCCGCGGTGTGGGATTCGCGA
>Ga0207674_10001938_pt1 | contig 26284 bp, 23 predicted proteins | sample KBSCornC72_FD_184303 | JGI IMG/M metagenome (GOLD analysis project Ga0207674, IMG submission 184303) | Corn rhizosphere microbial communities from Kellogg Biological Station, Michigan, USA - KBS Corn C7-2 (SPAdes) (version 2) | ecosystem: Host-associated > Plants > Roots > Rhizosphere > Soil ...
GTATTTCCACGATCCGGGTCCTCGTGCGGCTGCGTTGGGAGAATCCATGAACCGTTGCGTCGCGTGTCTGTTGCTGATCCTCTGGGCCGGATCGGCTTGGGGGGGATCGGATCATTTCCTGACGATCGGCGGGGGCGGGTCGCCGCGGAACAACCAGTTGTCGCTGGAGCGGAACGTGGTTTACTTCCGCAAAACGCTGGCGGACTGCGGGCTGGCGTCGGCGCCGCACGAGGTTTATTTCGCGTGCGGGAACGAGCGGATACGGGACCTGCAATATTCGGATCCGAAGTTCGAGCCGCCGCGGGCGAACGTGTTGTTGGCGCGGATCTTCGACCGGAACGAAGACGACCTGTACAACAGTTACCGCGCGCACGACTTACCGGATGTCAACGGGCCGGCGAACCGGGCGTCGCTGAACCAGTGGTTCGCGACGACGGGGGCGCGGCTGGCGGACGGGGATCGTTTGTTCATCTATTTCACGGGTCACGGCGGGGGCGGTTCTCGGCAGACCCCGCGGAACACGACGATGGACCTGTGGATGGACGGCGGGATGACGGTGAAGGAATTCGTCGCCCTGCTGGACAAGCTGAGCCCGAAGGTGAAGGTCGTGCTGTTCATGGTGCAGTGTCACTCGGGCGGGTTCGGCGACGTGATCTTCAAGGGCGCCGACGCCGGCCCGGTGCTGGCCGAGCCGTCCCGGTGCGGGTTTTTCGCGACGTGGTCGGATCGCCTGGCGGCGGGGTGCACGCCCGATTCGCAGGAGGAGAACTACAAGGATTACACGACGTATTTCTTCGCCGCGCTGTCGGGTCACACGCGCATGGGGGAGGCGGTGACGCCGCCGGACTACGACCACGACGGCCAGACGTCGATGGCGGAGGCGCACGCGTTCGTGCTGCTGAACAGCGACACGATCGACATCCCGATGACGACCAGCGACGTGCTGCTGCGGCAATTCAGCAAGACGAAAGACGACAAGGTGAAGGAGCTGATGACGGCGGGGACGCGGTTCGACGACCTGCTGGAGGCCGCGGCGCCCGACCGCCGCGCGGTGCTGGCAGGGTTGTCAAAGCAGCTCGGTCTAACGGGGGATGATCGCGCGGCGGCGGCGCGGCAATTGGCGGAATCGGTCGAGAGGCAGCGTAAGGCATTGGAGCCGCGCGGTGGCGGCGGGCGGCGCGGCGGCGATCGGATCGACGCGCTGCGCAACCCGATCAAGGCGCGGCTGCTCTCGCGGTGGCCGGAGATGAACAGCCCGTACCACCCGGCGACGATCGCGGCACTGACGAAGGAAGCGGACGAGATCGTTCAGGTTGTGGAGTCGTCGCCGACGTACAAGAAGTGGGACGATCAGACGCGGCAGGCGGACGAGCAGACGGACAAATCGTTCGAGCTCGAGCGAAAGTGGGTGAAGTGCCAGCGGTTTTTGTACGTCGCGGAGAGCGTGGCGCTGGAGGCGAACCTGCCGAAATTCGCGGGGAAACTGGTGCAGGCGCGGTACGAGCAGTTACGGAAGCTGGAGAAGGAAACACTCGGCAAACCGGGCGTCGCGGCGGCGCGGTGAAGGTCACGCCTTGTCCTTGGGGACGGCGGCCTTGAAGAGTTCGACCGGTTTGACCGAATCCGGGTCGGCGCCGGGGAAGTGGGACTTGTTCTGCTCCCACCAGGCGTGCCACTGCGCGATCGTGTTGTTGCACGACATGAGGGACTGGTCGCGCCACTCTTCGGGGCGGCGGCCGAGGCTTTGGCCGGTCAGACGCTGCAGCGCCTTGGCGGCGGCGTAGCGAACTTCGCCGTCGTTGTCGCTGAGCAGGTTGATCAACTCCGGGATCGCCCAGGTGGTGGCGACGTCGGCGACGATGCGGGCGGCCTCGCGGCGCTTGATCTCGTCGTCGGGCGTGCGCTTGCTGCGGTCGGATTCGATGTAACGCGTGAGCGGGATGACGCAGTGGTCGCCCAGGCGGCGAACCTCCTGGGCCTGCATGTACCACATCTTCTCGTGACCGAGCTGGGCGAAGATGTCGTCGATCCGCCGGGCGAGTTCGGGGTTGTCGCGCCCCTTCATGACGAGGATCTCGTCGACCCACTGGGTGGCGCGCATGAGATTCTCGACCTGCCGCTTGTCGGCGAAGTGGCCGTCGGCGACGGTCAGCGCCTCGCCGCCGCGGACGACGTCGTTCTGCTTGCCGGCGGCGTCGACCTTGACCGACCCTTCGACGACGGTGAGCGTGGCCTTGCCCGGGGCACAGGTGACGTCGAACGCGGTGCCCAGCGCGGTGAGCGTCGTTTCCGCCGGGGCGGCGTGGACGACGAACGGCGCGCCGTCGGTCTGCTTGTGAACGCTCGAGAACACTTGCCCGCTGGCGACCTCGACCCGGCGGGCGGCTGCGAGCGTCACGCGGGTGTCGGCGTTCAGGCGGACTTCGGAACCGTCGCTGAGCTTGAACTCGCACCGCACCTTGGGGCCGGTGCGCACCTGCATCCCGGCCTGCACGGCGCCGCCACTCTCCAGCGGCCGCCAGTTGTCGGAATTGGGCGGACAGATGTAAACGGCGCCGGTCGCGAGCGACAGTTGGCCGACGGGGTTGGCGACGGTTATCGCCGGCACCGAGGACGGGCCGGTGCCGGCAATCGGGGTATGCGTGTCGTTCCACGGCCGCATCAGGAGGACCGCCAGGCCAAACCCGGCGGCGGCGGCGGCGAGCGGCTTGCCCCAACTCGCCCACCAGGAACGGTGCACCGTGGTCGCAGGCGCGGGCAGAGGTACGGCGGGCGGCACGACGAACTGTGAGAGGACTCGGTCGGCGACGGCGGCGGCGGCGGCGCGGCGGGGGGCGAAGGCGCGCGTGAGGTCGGCGTCCACCGCGGTCATCGCCTCGACCACGCCGCGGCAGGCGGCGCACTCGGCCAGGTGGGCGTCGAGCGCCGCGACGTGGCCGTTGTCGATCTCGCCGTCGATGCGGGCGCCGATGAGGTTGTTGGCTTGCTCGCAGTTCACGTCCGTACTCGCTTGTCTTTGTCTTGCCCGTCCTGCCTGTCGACCAGTCGCTCCCGCAACGCCATCCGCGCCTGGGTCAGGCGCGCGTTGACGGTCGCGGCGGACACGCCCAACCGCTGGGCCAAATCCTGGTACGTGCAGTCCTCGTAATAGTAGAGCATCAGGGCCTCACGCTGCGGTTCGGGGAGGCGATCGACCTCGGCCATCAGGTGTCGAAGGTCGTCGGCCTGCTCGGCGCGTTCGGCGGCGTCGGCGCCGCGGGCGGCGACGTGCAACTCGCCGTCGTCGCCACTGCCGCTGCCGCTGCCACCCGTCAGGCGGCTCAGGCTGACCTCGGTTCGCTCGGATTTCTTCAGCCAGTCGAGGCAGGTGCGCGAGGCGATGCCGCAAAGCCAGGGGCCGAACTTCTCCGGGTCGGACAGCGTCGCCAAGGCCCGCAGGCCGCGCAGGAGCGCTTCCTGCGCCAGATCTTCGGCGGCGGCGGCGCGGCCGACGCGGGCGTGGCAGACCCCGACGACGCGCGGCGCCCATCGCCGCACCAGCGTCTCGTACGCCGCTGGCGTCGCGCCTGCCAGGGCCTGGCGGACCAGTTGGCCGTCGGTCATGTCCGTTCCCTCGCGGTCGTGTCCCTGGGGGTAGTAGAACGGATGAGGGGAGTTAATAGCAATGAAAAATGAGGCGAGCGCGCGGGCGGTCCTGCCCGAGGTCGTACAGACGCCGGGTGAGGGCGGCGTGACGCGCGGACGGGCGCGTGCGGCGCGTCAGGTCAGCCCTGGCGCGCGATGAGTCGTTCGCAGCGGATTCGCCACGCTTGAGCTTTGGCGTGGGCGGCGGCGGCGACGGCGACGCCCATCTCTTCGGGACTCCGCCGCGCCGGGCGACGCCGCCCGGCGCTCGCTCGCGTGGCCTTGCCCGCACGCCGATTGCGCCGGCGGGCGGTGATGGCGTCAACGGCGGATCGGAGCCCGCACAGCACGTCTTCGATGCGGCCGAGCGCGGCGATCGTCGGCGCCGCGCCGTCGAACCAGGACTGTTGCCACCAATCGTCCCCTACCGGGTCGTGCCACGTCAGGTAGCCACCGCGCAACACCTCCCGCGGAGCGCTAATGTGGCCCGCGAAACTGAACTGCGCGCCCGCCACGGGCTCGGGATCGAAATACCGGGGCGTGCAAAAGTCGGACACCCGCACGCCGTTGACCGTGTAAGCCAGCGACGGATCGGATACCGGGTCCGCCACCTCGACGAGAAACTCGACGCGGCCCTGTCCCTCCAACGGCGACCATCCGGCGATCAAGCGCCGTCCGAACGGATCGACGAGCATCTCGACGATTTCGTGGCTGGCGGTCAGGGACCAGTCCGGGCCGGCCGTAACCAGGGCGAGCGGCTGGCCGTGCTTGTCGCAGTGGACGCCGGCGGATTCGAAGCCGATGTCGTCGCGGACGATGACCGGCCAGTAGCCGGTCGGCACGTCTTCGAGCCGGGCGAAGGCGTCCACCGTGCCGTCCAGGTCCCACAGTGGCCCGAGGTCCCGCACGACCTGTTTCTGGAGCGCGGCACACACGCGGGCGACCTCGTCGAGCGGCACCGCGGGCGACTCGGACACGACGGCGACCTGGTTGACGAATGGCATGCGAAAAGCTCCGTCCGTTTACGGGGGCGACCCGTGGGATTCTCGTGCGTTGTTCGCGTCCGGCCCCGCCGCCGCCGCGGGGGGCGCGGGCGGGGCGACGGCTTGGTCCTCGCTCGGCTTTGGTCGTTGGTAGTCGTCAACCTCGCGGGTGTGGATGATCCGATACTTGTGACCTTTGGGGGAGACGAACGTGGACTCGGACGGAACGTCGGGTGACCGAGCGGGTGGCGGTGGCGGCGGCGGTACGTCTGCGCCATTGGTTCCCGAAGGATTGCGTGTGCGTCGCATCGGCCGAGCGTACCCGGTGCCGCCTTTGGCCGGAACCTGCGCGTCACCGGGAATCACGGCTCGAAGTTGAGGTCGGTGACCGGATGCACTTCCCACGCCGTGGTCGGCTTGAGTCCCTGCGGTCCGACCGCCCCGGCCGGATGATCGACGTCAAAAAAGAGGGAGCCGGTCACCTCGACGGGGACGGGCGGATCGTACTTGTCATACTGCGTACCGGGCAGGTCCTGACCGAAGAACGCCTTGAATTTGTCCCGAACCGACTTCAGCCGCGGCCTGAACGGGTCACCGCTGGCGGGCAGGCCAGTGAGTTCCATCGTCAGAAAGCGCTTGGGCTTGCCCGGCTCGCGGCCCATGATCAGGTGGAAATCGTTGTCCGCTTCCTTCTTGGCGGCATACAGCCAAACCTTGAGTTTCACGTTGCGTTGCTCTTCGGTGACCCGCCCGGACGACGCGTCCTCGGTGATCTCCGGGTTGTGGTTGGTCATCGAGGCGTCCGTCGGGAGGCTGTCCAGCAATGCCGCGAGGTCGTCGAACGATTCCACCTGGGCGTTCGAGATCGAGAGCTTGGCCGCCTTGCGGTCGTTACCGCGGAAGGCATCGGGGCTGGGGGCGGCACCCGGGGGCAGGACCAGCGCGACGATGTGTTCCGGCGGGTTCGTGTCGCCGACCCGGGTGATCGTAATCCGCTGTCCCTTGGGCGACGTGAAGGTCGCGGCGGCGGCGGGCGTGGCGGGCGGTTGGGTCGAGGCCGGCCCGGCGTCCCGGTCGCGGTGGCAGCAGCAACCCGCCGCGACCAGCGGGAGCATGGCCATGACCGTCATGCGAAATGTGGCGGCTGGCAGGTCGAGGAACCGGGGCGTGCGACGCGCGCGATTGAGCGTTGGCATCAACTGACCTCGAAGTTTGTGGGCCCTCGAAAGACGAGCGTATCGGTCGCGGCGGCGGGCGGCAAGATATCGGAATGCCCCGCGCCACCCGAACGATCCCAACGACGGCGCCGAGCGGGAAAACCCTCTCACGTCTTATGGCCCTTGTTTCAGATGCCGGTCAAAGAAGTCCAGAGCCGCCTTTTCCGCGTTTTCCTTGTCGGCGCCTTTGAAACCGTGACCGGCGCCGTCGAACGTGATTAACGTCGCGTCGACCTCGGCCGCCTTGAGGCGGTCGTGCATCCAGACGGCCTGTTCGTGGGCGACGTACTTGTCGTTCGTGCCGTGCAGGAGGAGAGTCGGCGGGGCCTCGGGGGTGATCCAGTAGAGCGGGCTGGCGAGAATATGCCGGCGGCGCTGTTGCCGGAGGTCGCCGCCCAGCCAGAGCGGCAGCACTTCGGCGGCGTCAACCGACTTGCCGTAGGACTGGGTGAAATCGCTGGGGCCGTAGTAGCTGACGACGCATTGGACGCGGGAGGACGGGGAATTGACTCCGGCGGTAGGCGGGTCGAACTGGGCGACACCGCCGGTGACGCCGAGGAAGAGCGCGAGATGTCCGCCCGCCGAATCGCCCACCGCGCCGATCCGGTGTGGATCGATGTGGTACTTTTCGGCATTGGCGCGGAGCCACTGGACGGCGGCCTTCACGTCGTAGACGGCGGCGGGGAACGGGTACTTGGGGGCGAGGCGATAGGTGACGGTAATGGCGACGTAGCCGCGGTCGGCGAGCGTGCGGCAGAAGGCGTCCCAGCCTTTGCGGTCGCCGGCCCGGAAGCCGCCGCCGTGAATGCAGACGACGGCGGGGAGTTTCTCGTCGGGCTTGACGTCTTTGGGGCGGGCGAGGTTGAGCTTGAGGTGCTGGTCGTCGGGGTTGGCGTATTCGACGCCTTCTTCGAAGACGACTTCGGCGCGGGATTGCCCGCCCATTGCAAGAGAGATGAAAAGCACGAATGCGAGCGGCCAGCGGCATGATGGCATCGTGAATCCTTATAGAAAACACGGGCGGGGCGCCCGTGATACAGGTCATTTGAGAATCAGCGCGTCGGCGACGTCGAGGTCAAAGTGGAATACTCGTTTGCCGGCTCGGCGTTCTTCCTTGACCGGACCACCGCTGGCGAGGGTGGCCGAGTTCTTCGGTGCGGCGGGCAGGTCGAGTGTGAGGGTCAGGCCGTGGGCGACTCGGCCGGACCAGTTGGTTATTGGGATGGCGACGCCCTGCGCGGATTCGATCACGGTGTTCTCGACGAGCGGCTGGGAGAGGACGACGGGCCGCGCGGCGACCGCGGCCGACGAGGCGACGACCGCCACGGCGGCGGCGTTAAAGCGTGTCGGGATGAAGTGGTCGAAGGAGTCGTCCGTCGTCCCGCGATCCAGGGGCCGCTGGGGGAGCGCGCGATAAAAATACGCCAATCCCGGCAGGAACGCGACGTACTCCGCCCGGCCGGCGCCGACGTCGTTCGACGTCAACGCCGGCTTGAGATCGCCGGCGTTGACGTGCCGCGTCGCCGTCATCACGTCAAGGACACTTCGCGCGCCCAGCACCGGCGCCGGCGAGAGCGCGTCCAGCCCGGCGTCACCCATCGGCGTTGCCCACGGGAGATCTTCCTTCTCACGATTGATCCGGTCGGGGGAAAGGTCGAGCGATTTCTCGCGCACGCCGAAGAGATCCGACATTAACTGGTTCGGGAGATCCAGTTCGTCGCGCATCGCCGCTCCGGCGGTCGCCAGCAGGCGCCCGCCGCCCTTCACCCACGCCGCCAGCGCCTTTGACGCCTTGCGCGACACGTGGCGGTCGGTCAGCAGGATCAGCTTGAAGCGCGACAGGTCGTCCCCCTCGACCACCATGTCGATCGGCAATTGCTGGTGCCGCGCGGCGATGTAGAGCGTCCGCTTGCCCGCGCCGAACGGCGAACGATTGTCGCCCCAGACGTCGGCGGCCTCGCTGAACCACAGGCCGGTTTGCGCGGGCCGGACGTGGCCGTCCTGCACGATCTCTTCGAACGTTCCCAGTTCGTGGATCGCGGTGCGCACGGCCTGGTACATCTCGGGCGAGCTGACGTGGTTTTCGGTGTACGCCGCCTGCACCGGGCGGAATTCGAACAGGTTGATGATCTTCGCGCCGTGCCCGATCGCGCCGTAAAACAGTCGCCGCCAGCTCGCCGGCGTGTTGCCCGGCCAGTGCGGCATGACGTATTCCTGGATCCTGGCGTCGGGCCGATTGGCGACGCCGGCGCGGAACATGTCCAGCACGATCTCGTTCATCTGCTGCGTGCCCATCGGCACCTGCCAGATGTAATCTTCGCCCCAGGGCATGGTCATGCCCCCTTCGCGGAAGACGCTGATCCAGTGGTTCACGTCGCCCAGGTACGCCGGGCCGTGCGGCGAGAAGTTCGCGCCGGTTTCGGCATCGGGCAGATGCTTGCGAAGGATCTGGGTGCGCTGGCGCATCGTGTCGATGCCGAAGCGGAAGCCCCAGACGCGCGAGTAGTAATAGACGCCCGGCTCGGTCTTGGCCGCGTCGCCGGACGGGCGGTAGTGAATGCGCGACCAATCGTCGCCGGCGTCGGCGATCACGTCCGACGGCTTGAGTTGCTGCGATCTGAGCCACGCGACGAACGCCTCGTCGCTCTTCGCCGGCGGCTTGGGCAAGTCGATCTCGTCCCCCATGCTGACGACGGCGATGTTCTTCGCCGAGCCGTCGGCCTCGAGTTTCCGGCAATACTCCTCCAGCTTCGCGGTCGGCACGTCGCGCACGTCAATGTACCCCTTCACCAGGCCGTCGGGCGTCGGCGTGAGATTCTCCATGCGATCGGCGGCCAGGCCGGTCGCGCCCATCAGCGATTGAAACTCCCGCAGCGCGGCCGTGTACGTCTCGTTCTTCGGCCGCGGTGGAAAGGTGTAGCCGTAAATCAAGGTGCGCGTCGGCGCGCGGCCGGTGACGGGCCGTTTCTTCAAATAATCGACCAGCTCGTACAGCACCTCTTCGGCCAGTCGCACTCGCCGCGTCTTGCGGGTGTCGGCGTCGTACGCCAGTTCAACTTCCTTCGAGAGGTTCCCGATCTTCCGAATCGGTTCGATCGTCCCGCCGGGACCCGGGACACCGAACTCCAGCGCATATTTGAGTTCCGCCGATTTGCTCCCGTCCTTGGGTCCGATGTTCCATTGCCCGTCGTTGAGCGTGTCGAGCAGGCTGCCGACTTCGACCCAGGCCGACGTCGCGCCCGGCGCGGCGGAGATGTCCTTCGGCTTCCACGCCCGCTGGTGTACCCAGTACGGCGAATGCTCCTTGCCCGGCTGGACGACGACCGTCAGCGGCGCAGCCGTACTGTCATTCGTGAGTCGCACGAAGAGATCCCCCTGCTGCGTGAGCATCCCGTCGAGCGGCAGATACCCTTCCCTGGCGAGGCGCTGCCCGACCTGCGCGCGGTCGCTGGTCAGCATGACGAGATCGACGTTCCGCCGGGCCGCGTTGGCGGGTTGGTGCTCGGCGATCAGCGTCAGTGTTGCCGGGCCGGCGTCGAGCTCCACCGTGGCGTCGTGCCCTTCCCACACCACGTTCTCCACCGGCCCCCACGACCAGACCGCTTCCTTCTTCAGCCCCTCCTTGAAGGCCCAGATCTTCACGTTATCGCGCGCGCCGTACAGGCGGTCGAGCTTCGTCTTGCCGTTTTGCGTGACGCGCAGGCGGAACTGTGTCTCGAAGCGGTAAGCCGCCTCGTATCGCACCAGCGCCAAATACGTCCCAGCCTTGGGAATGGTGACTTCCGTCGTCGCCTCGGTGCGGTCGCACTGTTCGGGCGCGCCCAGGTAGGCCTTGCGACTTAGGAACGTGTTCGCCAGCGTCGCCGCGTAATAGTTCGTGCCCCACGGCTTGGCCTGCCACCCGGGCGAGACGACCTTAAAGCTCTCTGCTTCGGCGACGACGGTTGAACTTGCCGGCGTCTGTCCGTGCGCAAATAGCGCGGTCAACAAACCGATCCCAACCGCCAGGACGCGTCGCCCACCGTGCATCTCGTCTCCTTCGCCCAAGAGCCGCCTATTAACTCCGGACCGGCACTCTACTCCTCACTGAATGACCACGCACGTTCAACAAAGTTGAAAGGAGTTCCGCCATGCGACGACGAAACGTATTGCTAGCTTCCGCCGGCGCCACCGCCCTGTGCACGCTGGTGCTGATGCTCGGCCCGGCCTTACGCGCCTTCGGCGGCTTTAAGGTCGAATCCAAACCCGCCGATCCGCCCGCGACGCAGCCGCTGGGTCAACTGTCCGAAGCGGACAAGAAACTCCCACAGGACAACAACTACGTTGTCCACGAGTGGGGCACGTTCACGTCCTTCTCCGGGTCGGACGGCGTATCGCTCGATTTCCGGCCGCTGGTCGACGAGGACCTGCCGCACTTCGTAATGGATCGCCCCCGCCAGGCCGCCCTCAACGACCGCCGCGAGCTCGCCTATTCCGCCGGCAAGACCGTGAAGGGAACGGTCCTCTCCAAGCAGCGGATGGAGACGCCGGTCACTTACTTCTATTCCGACCAGGAACGGATCGTGGACGTCTCCGTCGAGTTCCCCAGGGGACTGCTGACGGAGTTCTATCCTCCCGCCCGCCAGTTCGGCCCGTCGTACAAGAAGGACGCGCCCGAGCCGCTGACGAGTTCGTGGCTGCGGTGGGGCAAGATCCGCCTCCTGCCCAACAGCCGCGCGCTGAACGAGCAAGGGGTCGACCCGTACATTCAGAAGATCGACGACGGTGAGAACCCGCATTACGGCTACGCCCGCGAGACCGATTCCGTGCACCTCCAGATCACCGATCCGGCGACCCTGGCGGTCTACCGCGAGAAGTTCCTGTTCTACCGCGGCGTAGGGAACTTTGACCTCCCCGTGCGCCTCGACGCCCAAGGCAGCGGCCGCTTCAATCTGACGTACTCCGGCAAAACGCCGCTGCATTATGCCTTCCTGGTCGAAATCGATGGCGACAAGGTGCGTTACGCACGTTACGACCGGGTGAGCGGGACGATCCCCATGGCACTTCCCAGTCAGCCCGCCTCCCTCGACGCCCTCGCCGACGACATGGTTCGCGCCCTGGTCTCCGACGGACTGTTCGAGAAGGAAGCCCAGGCCATGGTGAAGACGTGGAAATCGTCCTGGTTCGGCGAACGGGGGACGCGCGTCCTCTACGGCCTGCCGCAGGGGCAGACCAATGACCTGTTGCCGCTGAACCTTTCACCGGCGCCCAGGGAATTGGTCCGTGTGATGATCGGCCGCCTGGAGATCATGACGCCGGAACAGGAAGCCCGGTTGAACGCCTTCGTCTCGCAACTGGGCGATGCGAACCCCACGGTGCGCCAGCGGGCCAGTGACGGCATTCACGAAATGGGTCGCTTCGCGGAACCGGCCCTGACGCGGGTCGTGGCGACCACGACCGACCCGGAAGCGCTGTCGCGGGCGCAAGGCCTGCTCGCGGGTATCCGTCAGCAGAAGGGGCTCCTGCCCGCCCGCCTGGACCAGAAGAAATAGGGAGAACGTCACACGAGGTTTACGGTTCCCTCGTCCCCCTCACGGGCACGGCTTCGCGGCCGTGCCCTCTTTAATTACATTAGACCTTCGAACGAAAATCAGATTTTGCCGGCGAGCTGCGGCTGCTGATCGGCGGCGACACGCTGCTTCACCAGCGCGATCAGCTCCTTGATCTGAAACTCCCCCTTCACCATCACGTCGGTCACCCCCAGCGCCGTCACCTTGCTCTTAAGGTTCTTATCATTCATGCCGGTGACGAGGATGACGGGCACGCCTTTGTATTTCGGAAACCGGCGGAGGTTCTGAAGAAAGGTTGTGCCGTCCACCTCGGGCATCATCTGGTCGAGCAGGATGATGTCCGGGCGCACGTCGCGGACGCGGTCCATGGCATGGCCCCCGTCATGCGCGCCGTAGACTTCGAACCCCGCCCGCCGGAACGTCTTGGCGAATAGCTCAAGCTGGTCCTGCGCGTCCTCGACGATCAGTATCTTGGGCATTGAAAAACCCTTCCTGCCAACGTTAATGGAAAAAGGCGACCCCGTGTTCGAACAACTGGTGCAAAGCTCATTCCAAGGGCCAGTGAAAACTCAGGGGCTGGTACGTTGCCCCGTCCCAAGCCGATCCCACTCCTTTAGAACGCCGTCCAACCCGGGCATATTCCGCAGGTTATGCGGCCTCATCTGACAATCCTACCGTGAGCCGACCGTATTGTTACCGCGCATTTTTCGCGGTCACTCATTTTGCGGTCGTCACAAATTCCAACAGGTCCGCCAGGTCTTGCGGCTTCAGTCCCTCTTCCAGCCCCTCGGGCATCATCGACAGGCCGGCGCTGTGCATCGATTGTATGTCCGCGCGGGGGATGGCCACCTCTATGCCGAAAGACATACGAAGGGTGACGGCGGCGGCGGTCTCGGTGGCCAGGATGCCCACCTGCGAATCGCCGTCCTTGGTCTCGACCACGTAGGCGGTGTAGTTGGGCGCCACCTCACGGTTGGGGTCGAGAATATTGGTGAGCATCTTTTCTTTGCCGGTGTTCTTGACGGTCACCAGGTCGGGGCCCAGTGCGCTCCCCTCGGTTCCCAGGCGGTGGCAGGAGGAACATTTGGCGAGGTAAATCGCGTGACCGTGCTTCGGGTCACCCTTCAAATCCAGCGCGGGGGCGAAGGCTTTAACGACGTCGTCGCGCCGCCCGGTGGGGGCGGCGAGCAGCTTGCCCGCCAGCGCCTTCACCGCCTTGTCGCCGCTCTGCCGGAGGGCCGACCCCTGCGACCCGGAGAGGTCGCCCCGCCGGATCGTGCCGGCGGCGACGGCTTCGAGCAGCGCCTTGGCCCGCGCCGGTCGCTTGACCATCACGCCGGCGGCGCCCTCGCGGACGCGCGGTGACATCGACGGCCAGCGCCGCAGGATCTCACCTGCCAATTCACCCCGATCGAGCTGCTCGAGCGCGCCCAGGGCGGCCAATTGAATCGCCTGCGATTCGCGCGGATCGAGCAGCGGGAGCAGCGTCGTGGCCGCGTACCGATCCCACGACACCCCGCCCAGCACCGCGATCGCCGACTCGCGCAAGCCGGCGTCGGCGTTTTCGTCCGACGCCAGCGCCTCGGCGTGATCGAGGATGACCTGTCCCTTCTCCGCTTCGAGTGGGATGCCGGCCTTGTGCAGCCCCGCGCAGAGCGAGCGGGCGAGGGCCATCATGCGGCCGACGTCCTTCTGCTCCGACGCGACCTCGATCACCGCGGCGATCTCGTCGCCGATCGCACCGGCGCCGATCGACTCGGCCAGTCGCGCCGCCATGGCGCGCCCCCCCGCGCCGTCGCGCAGATCGGCCGCCGTCAGCGCGCGGAAAAGGTCGATCGACTTGTCGCCGATCGAGTTCATGATCGCCGCGGCGAACCACGGGTCAGTCCCATCGCGAGCGGCGATACGCGCCAGGCGCGATGCGAGCTTGCCGTCGCGAAGTTCGCCCAATGTGAAGGCGAGCTGGTATCGAACGGCAAGCGACGGATCGTCGGTCAGCGCGTCCAACCGCTCGACCAGAAGCGGGGCAACGAACTTCGCGGGCACGAACGGCTCACTGAGTTTGACGGCGTGGGCGCGGAGGCGCTCGTCCACATCCTTCATCTCGGCGAGGACGTCGTCCGCCGTCAGCGCGCCAAGGCCCTTGAGCGCGTAAAGCGCGTGCAATCGGCCGAGCGTGGCGTTTCGGTCCGCGCGGGTGTCGGTCAGCAATCGCCGAATGAGCGGGGCGGCGAGCGTTTCGTGGCGTTCATAGATCAATCGCGCGGCCGTATCACGATGCCAGCCGTCGGGATGGGCGAGGAGCTTGACCAATTCTTCCGTCGACGCCTTCCCCAGCGCGACCTTCGCCGGCCGTTTGAAGTTGTCAGGCACGATGCGGTAAATCCGCCCGCGGTCATTCCCGCTATTAAGGTCGAGGTGTTTCTTCAGCGATTCGGGCAGCGACCACGGGTGCTCGATCGTCTCGCGGTACATGTCGATCACGTAAAGACAGCCGTCCGGGCCGTTGGCGAACTGCACCGGGCGGAACCACGTGTCGGTGCTGGCGACGAACTCGCTGGCCTGTTCGTCGGCGGCGCGCTGCGCTTTGACGAGCACGCCATCGGACAGGATTTTTTTGCGGTGAACGAGATTGCCGCCGGCGTCGCCGATGAAGGCATCGCCTTCGACCGACGGGCCGTAGGCGTCGCCGCGATAGATGGTGACGCCCGTCGCGCCCGTGAAATACCCGGCCGACCGCCCGCCCCCTTCGATCGGCCCGCTGGAAATGCCGCTGACGCGCCACCTGGTGCGGATCACGCGCCACGGTTCTTCCGGGCTGGCGCGATACACCTCGGCCGCGGGCCCGTCCACCGCAATGTCCACCAGCGGCGGCGGCATGGCGACCTTGTCGTTACGGTCGGCGTAGCGGCCGTCGTAGGCGAAGGATTGAATGTGGTGGGAATTGCTGCCGACGTACATCCGGCCCCAATCGTCGAAGGAAAGGCCGTGCTGTCCGCCGCCATTCTCGGCGGTGAGATTCAGCGATTCCGGGTCGAACGCGAACCCCTTGCCCCGGAGTTCGATGGCCTGCTTGGCGTCCTGGTCGGGGCGTTTGACCAAGCCGCCGTTGAACGACGCGGCCCCGTGAATGCGATTGTCCAAACCCCAGTTAAAGCTGTTCAGCAGCGCTTGCACGTTGAGCCGCTTGACGCCCGCTGCGAAGCCCGTAAACACCACGCGCCGCTCGTCCGCCTTTCCGTCGCCGTCGGTATCTTTGAAATACAGGATGTCCGGCGTGCATCCGACGAACACGCCCCCCTTCCACGGGAAGACCGCCGTCGGCCAAGGCAATCCCTCGGCGTAAATCGTCGATTTCTCGAACACGCCGTCGCCGTCTACGTCTTCCAGCAGCCGAATCCGCCCGAGCTTTTCCTCGCGCCGCTCGGAATAGTCGATCATCTCGACGACGAAGAGCCGACCGTTCTCGTCGAACGCCATGGCCACCGGCGACACGACGTTCGGCTCGCACGCGGCGATTTCCATCTTGAAGCCGGGCCGCACCCGCATTGTCGCGACGGCGTCCCTCGGTTCGACCGCCGGCAACCGCGGCAGATCCTTGTCCGAAACCTCGGGCTCGGCGGCGCGAATCGTTCCCATCAAGCAAGCGACGATGAAAAGCGCAAACAACCCCGTATCACGGGCGCCCCGCCCGTGCCGAAGTTTCTGAAAACAAACACGGGCGGGGCGCCCGTGGTACGAGCGTTTCGAATGACCCTGCAATTTGGCTTTGGGCATCGGACCTTTCATAATCACGTCAAATGATCCCACAACCCCTTTCGCGCCGCCAATTCCTCGCGGCCTCCGGCTCGGCGGCAGCGCTGCTCGCGGCCGGCTGTCAAGCGTCGCGCCCGGCTTCGCTCTCGTCTACCAATACCACCGAACCCCCCGCCGCGCTTCGCGAGCAGATCATCGACATCCACCAGCACACCGGTTACGCCGGCCGCACCGACGAGCAACTCCTCCTGCACCAGCGGAACATGGGTGTCACGCAGACGATCCTCCTCCCGTCCGGCCACCCGGTCGAGCGCCCCTCCACCCACATGGGCAAGTCCAACGGCCTGGCCGCCAAGTGCCTGCCGAACGAGACGGTTTACAAGATCGCGCAGGAATTCCCCAACGAATACTTCTTCTTCGCCAACGAAGTCCCCGACGTACCGAACGCGCGCGCGGAGATCGAAAAGTATCTGAAACTCGGCGCCCGCGGCATTGGCGAGGAAAAGTTCAACATCGACGTCGAATCCCCGGCATTCGACGTCGTCGCCGGCCTGGCGCGCGACTACGACGTCCCGCTCCTCATGCACATCCAGTACGGCATGTACAACCACGGCTTCGACCGCTTCTGGCGCGTGCTGGAGAAGTACCACGACGTCCGCTTCATCGGCCACGCCCAGACCATGTGGGCGAACATCGACCGCCTCGCCCGGCAGGAAGTCCTCTATCCGAAAAACGCCGTCACCTCAGGCGGCCTGACCGACCAATACCTCCGCGACTACCCCAACTTTTACGCCGACATCTCCGCCGGCTCGGGCCTCGGCGCTCTCTTGCGTGACGAAGAACACTCTCGCGGTTTCCTCCTGCGCCACCAGGACAAGATCATGTACGGCAGCGACTGCGACGACCGCCTGGGGAAGATCCCGCTCTGCCAAGGCGTCCTGACGATCGGGGCGATCAAGCGACTCGCGCCGTCACCGCAAATCGCACGCAAGATCCTGCACGACAACGCCGCGAAGATGTTCAAGATCCCGGCGCTGACGGCGTGAGAACGCCCACGGAAGCAAGTTGCGTCGGTGTTCAATCACGCGAGTAACGGTTATCTGTAACAACCCCTCCCCCCGTCGCGTAACACTCGTGACCGCGGTCAGTTTCCTGTTGTTTTCAGACACCGCCATCCCCGAAAATGGAGAACGCCATGAACCGCCTGAACCCCTTCGCCGCCAGCCGCGCCCGCCGCGGGTTCGCGCTGACTTGCCTGATGTTGCTCCTCGCCAGCCCCGTCGCCCTCGCCGGGCAGGCCAACGCCAATCACGTCGCCGCCGACGCCAGGTGGTACCTTCATCTCGACCTCCAAGCCGCCAAGCAAACCACCCTCTTCAACGAGGTGCTCACGGCCTTCAAGGCGCAGCTCCCGCTGGACGAAATCGTCGGCCAGCTCAAGACCGCGATCGGCGTGAACCCGCTCACCGACATCGACGGCATCACCGCCTACAACAATTCGTTCGAGCAGGACGTCGCCGCCATCATCATCTACGCCAGGGTGGACGTCGGCCGCCTCAACCAGGCGCTATCGCAGAACCCGGGCTACAAGGAAACGCCGTACGGCAAGCACATGCTACTCGGCTGGGTCGACCACAACGACGGCAAGCCCAAGACCGGCTGCTTCTACGGCGACGGCATCCTCGTGATGGCCGACAAGGACGACACGCTCAAGCGCGCGATCGACGTACTCGACGGCGCCAAGCCGGGCGGCAGCTCGCTGGTCAAGACGCCGGCCAAGGGGAGCTTCATCAACGCCGCCGCCGCCCTGGCGCGGGTGAACGATCAGAACGTGTCGCAGCTTTTGTCCAACTCCGAAGCGGCCACCGCCAGCGTCGGCGAAGTGGACGGCAAGTTCACGGTCAACGTCAACCTCACCACCAAGACGCCCGAGCAGGCGACCCAGATCAAGAAGATGCTCGACGGCATGGCCGCGTTCGGCCAGCTCGCGGCGCGCGAGCTTCCCGCCGCCGCCGCCCTGCTGAACGACGTCAACGTCGCCGCCGACGGCTCCAAGGTGATCGTCACCTTCCAGCACGATTCCAAGGCGCTCCTGCAGACGCTCCAAAGCATCGACCAGGAGAACAAGTCCAAGGCGACGAAGAAACCCGCCCAATAATCGTCCGATGACCCCGATCCCGTTCTCAACCTCGCCCGCAACCGCCGATCCTTTGGCCACCACGACCGCCCCAACGCCGTCCGCCGCCGCCGCCGCCGCCGCCGCCGACCTGCTCACCGACGAGCAGCTCGTGGCCCGCACCTTGTCGGGCGCCAAGGACGCGTTCAACCAGCTCGTCCTCCGCCACGAGCGCCGCCTCTATCGTTTCCTGGTTAAGACCGCCCACGACCCGGCGGACGCGGAAGACGCGGCGCAACAGGCGTTCATCAAGGCCTACACGAACCTCGCCCGTTACAATCCGCGATGGCGGTTCACGACATGGCTCTTCACGATCGCATTACGCGAGCTGCGCACGATCCGCCGGCGGTACGGCCGCACCGCGTCCCTCGCCGTGGCCCACGAACCGACGGCGGCCGAACCGATCGACGATCAGCCCGGCGACCTCTGGCACGCCGCCCGCCTCCTCCTCACCACCCAGCACTACACCGCGCTGTGGCTGCGGCACGGCGAAGATCTTCCCGTCCGCGACGTCGCCCGCGTGATGCAACGCCCGCGCGTCTGGGTCAGCGTCACCCTCCACCGCGCCGTCGCCACCTTACGCAAGTCACTGACGCCCGACGGCAACACGCTTTCGCTCCGACGAGGCCTCCCATGAATCCCAATCCGACCGAACCGCTGATCGATCAACTCCGCGCCGAGGCCCAGCGCTTCGACCCCACCGCGCCAACGGGCCTGCGACGGACCGTCCTCGCCGCCGTCGCCCACAGCAAGCCGCGCGCGGTGATGCCCGTCGCGCTGCGCTGGTCGCTGGCGGGTGGCGGCGCGGCCGCCGCGGTCGTCGCCGTTGCCTGTTTTCGTTACCTTCCCAACCCCCCCTCGATACACGATCCCAGTCACGAAATTGTGAAAACGTCACCCCCCAACCCCGAGCTGATCCGCGTCGCCATCGCGCGGCTCTGGTCCCGCGACCCGCTCGAAGGCGAGGTGCAGAGCCTCGTCACCAGCTTCAACAACGCCCGCGACACCGTCACCGCGGTCCTCCCCGCCGCCGTCAAACGCTCGCGGCCTACCACGCAGACGCCCGCCGACGTTCGCCCACTCTAACCCGTTCGCCACTCGCTTGCAGTTTCGCACCAAATCCCTGTTTACACACCTAGGTGTAACGCGATAGGATTTCCCCCGACTCATTTCCGGGGAAAATCGTGCGAAAACCGCTGGCCGTCACCATCGCCTCTCTCGCCCTCTCAACCGCCGCGTCGGCGCAGGTCCAGTACACCGTCATCGGCCGTACCGGCGACCCCGTTCCGCAAACCGACAAGCTCCAGGCGTTCCGCTTCAATACCTTCGCCCTCAACAACGCCGGCCAGGTCGCCGCCGACGTCTTATACGATCGCGCCAGCCTGAAGCACGCGCTCACCCGCTTCCCCACGCCCGGCGTCTACAACCCGATCGCCTTCCAGGGCAACGTCGCCCCCGGCGCCGGCGACGGCGCGACCTTCGGCCCCAGCTTCGCCAACACCACCCTTAACGACATCGGCCAAGTCACGTTCAAGAACTACATCGGCAGCGACTTCACCAAGGACGAGTCGATCTTCACCACGCCCAACCCGCAGTCCGACATCGCGATCAGCATGTTCCTCACCGCCCGCGAGGGCAACCCGGCGCCGGGCCTGCCGGCGGGAACCGTATACACCCGCGTCGGCGCCGACAACTACATGATCCCCCTGCCGGTCTTCGGCGAGGGTGGCCAGGTCGCATTCGTCAGCGGACTCTCCGGCGGCGGCACCACCACGGCCAACGGCAAGGCGCTCTTCGCCGGCGGACCCGGCGGCCTCGTGCCGGTCGTCCGCCAGGGTGACGAGTCCGCCCACCCCGGCTTCACGTACCTGTTCGACTTCGGCTCGAACCTGACCATCAACCCCAGTGGCGCGATCGCGTTCCGCTCGTCGCTCCGCTCGGGCAGTGTCAACGTGACCAACGGCGGCGTCTTCCTCGCCACGCCACAGGCGGGCGGCACCTCTTACAAAGTCGAAGAACTCGCCACCGCGCGCGACATGCCGCCCGGAGGGGGAAATGCCTTCATCGGCGTCTCCAACCCCTCGATCAACCCCGCCGGCGACGTCGCCTTCGTCGGCGAGACCGGCGCCGCCGCCCCCAACGCCTACCTCCTCGTCGGCCGGCCCGGCAAGCTGACCACCGTCGCCCACACCGGCGACACCATCCCCGGCACGGGAGTCGCGCCGACGTTCTTTACCGATCCCCTCCTCTCCACCAACGGCGCCGTCACCTTCGCCGCCGGCATCGCCGGCGCGGATAATACCAACAACTCGGCGCTCTTCTCCGGGCTGCCGGGCAAGGTCAAAATCGTCGCCCGCGAAGGGGACGCCACGCCCGCCGGCCCCGACACCTTCTTCGCCGACTTCGCCGCCGCCATCAGCCGCGCCAAATACATGGTCAACGGCCACGGCCAGGTCGCCTTCGCCGCCACCCTCACCGGGCCCGGCGTCGCCCCCGCCACCTCGCAAGCCCTCTTCGCCACCGACCGCGCCGGACAACTCATGCTCGTCGCCCGCTACGGCCAGACCTTCGACGCCGGCGACGGCCCCAAAACCGCCGGCGCCTTCTTCACCACCTACAACTCCAACGGCGCGGACGGCCTGCCCTCCACCTTCAACGATCACGGCGACCTGCTCTTCAATCTCGTCTTCAATTCCGGCACGGCCGACGAGACCAACGCCCTGATCCGCGCCACCATCCCCTTCCCCGGCGACGCCAACGGCGACGACGCGGTCAACACCGACGACTTCCGCGCCCTGCTCACCCACTTCGACAAACCCGGCGCCCAGGCCCAGGGCGACTTCAACCACGACGGCATGGTCGATTTCGCCGACTTCCAACTCCTCGAGCGCTGGTTCGGCCAATCCGCCACCGCCGCCCCCGTCCCAGTGTCCGCCGCCGACGCCGCCATGCTCAGCGCCTTCGCCCAATCCGTCCCCGAGCCCGCCGGAATCATACCCGCCCTGCTGCTTCTCACGACGCTCATCTCCTCACGAAGAAAAAGGTGAAGTCGCCCCCCCCTTGGGTGGCACTGGCAAGCTCTCAGGCTTGCCAGTGGCTTCGCGCACGAAGACGCTCTATTCTCCACGAAGAACTGTTCGGAGCAGATGCGCGCCGCCGGCCGAGAACCAACGCCGCGCGCGCGGCCAGAATCGCGATGACACGTCTGACGCAAATCCTCTTGAACGTCGCGGCGTCGCTATCGCTCGCGTGCCTGACCGCGACGCTCTCGCTTTGGGTGCGCGACGTTTGGCTCGCCAACGGCCCGCCCAATTCACCGAGCCGTAACTGGGTCGAACCGCCGGAGAGCGAAAGCCGGACGCACTACGCGTCGCAGCGACCGTTATGGCTCTTGCGTCGCGCGTGGAACGAGCACGTCTATCACCTGGGCACGCAAGGAGGCTCTTTCATTGTGCGGATCGAGCCGGCCAAGCCGGACCTGCGCCCCACCGCCGTCCCTCCAACCGTTACTCGGCTGGGCGGATTCATGGACGCCACCGTCTGGCAGACTGCCATGAACGGCCAAAAGTGGATCGATGCCCACGTTCCCCTCCTATACGTGGCGACGCCGTTCGCGCTCATGCCCGCGTATCGCGCAATCGCTCGACGGCGTAAACGCCGGCGCCGATTGACCGGCCACTGCGTCAACTGCGGCTACGACCTCCGCGGCACGCCCGACCGCTGCCCAGAATGTGGGACAGCTCCCCCGCCCGCCGCCGCCCGCAACGGCCCCGCGACATCGTGAACGGCGACAAATGAGGGGGCGGGTACCTTTTTTCATCGCCGTGGTTCTTTTCGTCTCGCAGCGTCTGTGGATCCTGGCCGCTGATTTCTCTACCTTCTTCGTGTCTTCGCGCCTTCGTGGTTCAACTGATTTGACACAAGTGCCCGCCCGCCGAAGATTTCCCCCCATGGCACTCAGCGCACGCAACCAGTTCCCCGGCAAGGTCGTCTCCGTCGAATCCGGCGCCGTCATGAGCGAGGTGACGATCGACATCGGTGGCGGCCACCGCATCGTCTCACTCATCAGCACCTCGTCCCTCAAACGCCTCAAGCTCAAGAAGGGCTCGGCCGCCATCGCCGTCATCAAGGCGACCGAGGTCATCGTCTCCACCGCCGACGGCTCGGGCGACGAGTAGCCCCCACGCCATGGCGCGCAAACCCCAAAAGCCCCCCACGCTCCGCGGCCGGATCTGGGTCGAGGTCGGCCACTCGATCGCCATCAACGACGCCGGCGCAGACCTCCTCGAGCAGATCGCCGCCTGCGACTCCCTCTCCGAAGCCGCCCGACGCCTCCGCTTCAGCTACCGCCGCGCCTGGCTCCTCGTCGACGGCATGAACCGCCGCTGGGGCGCCCCCCTCGTCGAGCGCGCCGTGGGCGGCCGCAAGGGCGGCGGTACCCACATCACCGAGCTGGGCGAGCGCGTCCTCCGCAGCTACCGCGACCTCCAGCTCCAGCTCGAGCACCTCCTCGACCAGGCCGCCCCGCCCTTCGTCAGCGGCACCCGCCCGCATCCCGATTGACGCGCTATATTGCCACCGATATAACGCCTGGAGGAGGCCTCTCCTCATGCGCGCCCTTTTCGTCACCCTCCTCGCCATCGTCAGCTCCTTCGCCGCCCGCGCCGCCGAGCCCGTCAACGTCGCCGCCGCCATCAGCATGAGGGAATCCCTCCGGGAGATCGGCAAACTCTACGAACAACAGACTGGCCAGGCCGTCACCTTCACCTTCGGCGCGTCCGGCCAGCTCATGGCCCAGATCAGGAACGGCGCCTCCATCGACGCCTTCATCTCCGCCGCCGCCAAGCAGATCGACGACCTCGACAAGGCCAAACTGATCGACCCGGCCACCCGCCGCGACGTCGCCGGGAACGAATTAGTGCTGATCGTCCCGTCGGACGACGTGACCTCCCCTAATGGCATCCGACTCCTGACCTCTCCCGCTTTCAAGCGCCTTGCGATCGGCGAGCCCAAGACCGTGCCCGCCGGGCAGTACGCCGAGCAGACGATCGCCAAACTCGGGCTCGCGGAGAAACTCGCCGGCCGAATCGTCTACGGCGCCAACGTTCGGCAGGTGCTGGATTACGTCGCGCGCGGGGAGGTTTCGGCGGGCATCGTTTATCGCAGCGATGTCGTGGATTCCAACCGCAAGGCCAGGCCCGTCATCATTTTCACCGAAAACGTGCACGAGCCGATCCGCTACCCCGCCGCGGTCATCGCCCCCAGCAAGCACGCCGACGCCGCCCGCGCCTTCCTCGACTACCTCGGCAGCGACCGGGCGATCGCGGTGTTCACCGCCCACGGCTTCACGCGGCCACCGCGCGCGGAGCCCGTACCGGCCAACAAATGATCTCCCTCAATGACCTCTGGCCGCCGACGTACCTCTCTCTCCGCATCGCGCTGGCCGCCACCGCCATCACCACGTTGCTCGCCGTCCCGCTGGCCTTCATCCTCGCCCGCCGCCGATTCGCCGGCCAGACCATCCTCGAAGCCGCCCTCACCCTCCCCCTCGTCCTGCCTCCCACCGTCGTCGGCTTCGTCCTGATCCTCTGCTTCGGCCGCCGCGGCTGGATCGGCCACTGGCTCGACCGCTGGTTCGATTACACGCTGGTCTTCCGCTTCGAAGGCGCGGTGCTCGCCGCCGCCGTCGTCGCCTTCCCGCTCCTTTACCTCCCCGCCAAGGCCGCCTTCGCCGCCGTCGAGCGCGATTTCGAAGACACCGCCCGCCTCTCGGGCGCGAGCGGCCTGCAGGTCTTCTGGCACGTCAGCCTCCCCATGGCCCGCCGCGGCATCGTCAGCGGCCTGACCCTCTGCTTCGCCCGCGCCCTGGGCGAATTCGGCGCGACGATTATGGTCTTCGGCTGGCAATCCGGCCGCATCACTCTGCCGATTTCGATTTACACCGACTACGTGAATGACGACTTCGCGCACGCCACCGCCGCCGTCCTCACCCTCTCCGCCATCTCCGTCGCCACCATCGCCTTCTACAACCGCTGGAGCGCCGGCCACCTCGCGAAATGAAGCCATGCGGACGGCCCCGCGACGTTCCGCGTGATCACGCCGATCGCCCGCGTGATCACGCGTCTTCCCGCCGGAATCGCGCACCTCCCACGTCCGATAAATTCTGATTTACGACCCGGACCCGTCGAAACAGCATGAACTCGGCGAGGAAGCGGGACACCCGGGCGTGCCGGACACCCGCCCACTCAAACGAGAGGAGCAGTCATGTCGCACCAAAACAACCGCGACGACTGGCACGAGGACGAGGTCGGATTCTGGCGCTGGTCGGGCGGCGTCATCGTCTACCGCGATCTCAAACCACCGTACGCCAAATCGGTTTCATCGCAGGTTCCGTCGCGACGCCACGGAAACCGTCGCCGAGCCGCGGCCCTGATCGCGCTCGCCGCCATCATCCTATTGGCGAGCCGCCTCTATCAACCGGCCGCCGAAGCACTCGGCGCGCGGTCTCCGACTGTTCGCACGCCTGCGTAGCGTGCGTTAGGGAGGCGTTCGCGGTATCTGCCGACGGCCTTCCCCGGGCGCGCTGTTGCCAAACTAAGCTCCATTGGACAGCCGCCCGGGGAGCGACTACGGTCGCCCCTCCGGGCAGTCATATCAAATTCGAGTCGGGGTGCAGCGCGCGCGGTGATATGCGGGCTGTAAACGCTCTTGGTGGAGGTGGCGCGGTGGCGGACTACCTGTCACAAATCGACCTGTCACAAGTCATGGCGATGCTCCTGCGCGAGATCCACGAGGCCCAAGACCTCGAACACGTGCTCGACCGCATCCTCCGCGAGGCCGTGCGCCTCCTGAACGCCGACCGCGGCGACTTCGCAATGGTGAACGACCACGGCGGCCTCCGCGTGGCGGCGGTGATCGTCACCACCGAGGAGTCGCTCCGCGTCGGCGACACGTGCCCGCCGAACTGTTGCATGCAGCACGTCTACGACCGACCCGAAAAGGACGTCCTGATCGACGACGTCGATCGCCTGCGCGAGCTCGGCATCTATCATTGTTCCGACCCCAACATGAAGCGCGAGGCCGCCGTCCGCTTCGAGTTCCGAAGCCGCCGCAAGGGCGTATTGAACATCGAGTCCAGCCGGCCCGACGCGTTCGGCCCCGAGGACGCCCGTACGCTCCAGCGCCTCGCCGACTACGCCGTCGTCGCCCTCCAGGTCTTCGAGGAGGAAACCCGCCTCCGCCGACTCGTCGAACGCGTACTGACCCACACCCACCCCGACGGCGGCAACGACCTCTCGACCATCCTGAAGGAGATCCTGCGCGTCGTCGAAGAGGTGCACCTGTTCGGCGCCGGCCTCATCTACATCGCCGACGACCGCAACCACCGCCTCGACGTTCGCGGCTGGCTCGGACGCGACGAGACCGAGTTCCACTACGACTACCCGGAGCGATCCTTCGCCTGCCGCATCCGCGAAATGAAAAAACCGGACTTCGTCGCCGACGTCGAACAGTCCGAGCCCAACGAGGTCAACCGCCGCGGCATGGAAACCTTCCGCATCAAGGGTTCGCTGATCGGCATGCCGCTCCTGTTCCGCGACCAGTGCGTCGGCGTGCTCGTCTGCTGGAGCGACGGCGACGCCCGCCCGTCGAAGTACCACGAGGCGCACCTCGAACCCCTCGCCACCCTGGCCGCGTGGAAGATCGGCGTCTGGCAGGAGGAGGAACGCCGCAAGGAGGCCGAGGCCAGTCACGCCAAGCAGTTCGAACTCTTCGAGTCCCTCGCCCGCCACCTCCCGTTCTGCGTCTTCCGGAAAAACCTGAACCACGAGTTCACGTACGCCAACGCCGAATTCCTCAAGCACCTGGGCGTTCGGTCGTTCGACGAGGTCAAGGGCAAGACCGACTACGACTTCTATCCCGATCACCTCGCCCGGAAATTCCAGAGCGCCGATCAAAAGGTCATCGACGGCGAGTCGCTCCTGATCGACGAGTCGAACCAGCTCCGCGGCAGCAAGCGCACGGTCAGGGTGCGCGGCTTCAAGGCCGCCATCATCAACCAGGAGACGCACCGCCCCGAAGGCGTGCAGGGAATGTTCTGGAACTTCGACAAGCACGAGCCCCTTGGCGAGCAGAAGACCGCGCTCCTCCGGTCGATGCGGGCGATCCTGGACCTCGCCGTCAGTGACCGCGAGGTCGACGAGTACGATCAACTCCAGCCCCACCTCGACGCGCTCGCGGAAGTGCTCAAGCCCACCAAGCGGTCGGTCAAAAGCGGCAGGCGCCCACCGCCCGTCCCCCCGCCCCCACCCTCCGACGACTGCGCCGCCGTCCTCCGAGCCCTTCGCAAATGCCCCAAGGGGTACGCCAGCAACGAAACGATCCGCCGGCACATGACGTGGGGCGCCCGCCGCTCGATCGACGACAAGGCCACGTGGATCTTCCGACGACTCCGCGAACTCGAACAGGGCGGCCTGGTCGAACGCGACGGCAGCGGCACGCACACCCGCTGGCGGCTTACGGACAAGGGCCGCCGCGCCATGGCCGCCCGGCCCACCAACGGGCGGCCGGGCCGCGTCCGAAAGAAGCCCCGTCCCGCGAGCGGGCGCTCCGGCGCCGGTGGCCGCGCCGCCTTCGAACGCGATGTGTTCGACGGCTAACGCACGCACGCCCCCTCTTCAACTTCGGCCACACGTGACGATATAAAGTGCGCGCTCCGATCTCCATTCGTTCGTCTAACTCTCCGCAGGTTGTCAGCATGCTTCAACGTTCCCCCACCCCGTCCGTCGCCCGCCTGCTTGCCGCCGCCGTGGTCGCACTCGCGGCGCAATCCCCCCTCCGCGCCGCCGACGCCCCGTCGCTGCTCCTCCTGCGCTTCGTGGCGCGGACGATCGGGTGATCGCCCATGTGGCGACGATGAGCAATTCGCACGTTGAGGCGGATGCCCGCCTGCTGGCGAAAGCCCCGCAACTGCTGGCCACG
>Ga0207674_10001941_pt1 | contig 26256 bp, 18 predicted proteins | sample KBSCornC72_FD_184303 | JGI IMG/M metagenome (GOLD analysis project Ga0207674, IMG submission 184303) | Corn rhizosphere microbial communities from Kellogg Biological Station, Michigan, USA - KBS Corn C7-2 (SPAdes) (version 2) | ecosystem: Host-associated > Plants > Roots > Rhizosphere > Soil ...
GCTGTTGCGTGTTTCCTGGTATCGGCATTTCTGATGCGCATTCTCGGTCAATCCGGCTCTGTTAGGGTCGCTGTCGCTGTGAACCTCATGGTCGGATCATCAGCGCTGCTGCTGGCCCTTTTCGATTCATCGAATCACGCTTCAATTCAGCTCGATTCACCCCATCGTGATCCGCGGGTCCGCAACACGATACCTGCCTTTTTCGGGATGGTACTGGCCGGAGCCGCAGGATTTGGCGCTCTATCCTATGAAATTCTCTGGTATCACATCTATTCCTTCGCAAGCGGGAGCAAAGCAACCTGTTTCGCCAAACTTCTTGGGTTTTATCTCCTCGGAATCGCGTACGGCTCCTTCGCCGTTCACGAACAATGCAGGATGAACCTGAAGGATGATCTTGCGCGCACTCTCCGCGCTGCCTGCATTGTTATCTGTATCGGGAGCATTGTTGCATATCTCGTCATTCCGGCTGTCGCCCATTCCGTCGCTTTCGTTTCTTACGACTTGACCTTCATTTTCGTGTCATGTGCCGCTGCGCTTCTTGGCGCGGCATTTCCCGTCATCTGCCACGCTTCAATTGGTGAGGGCCAGGGGGCCGGCAAGAATCTGAGCTACCTCTACCTCAGCAACATTGTTGGCTCTGCGCTTGGGAGCCTCACCATTGGCTTTATCGCAATGGACTATCTGTCTACGACTGCAATCTCCAATATGCTCCTGCTGATAGGTCTGGCGCTCGCCGGCATTCTTGCGTTGAGAGCCAAGCCGCTCCCCGTCAGAGGAATCCTGGCGAGCGCATCGTTCGCGTGTGTCTTTTTGTTGCTCGTCTCTCGTGCGCTTTTCGGGGGACTTTTCGAGCGCCTTATGTTTAAGTCTGATCCTCGTCCCGAAACGAGCTTTCGTGAGGTCGTCGAAAACCGAAGCGGCGTTGTTACGGTGGACCAGGCCGACCTTGTATACGGCGGCGGCGTTTACGACGGCGCTTTCAGGATCGACCCAGTCAACGACACAAACGGCATCTTCCGTGCCTTCGCCATTGCCGCCCTGCATCCGAACCCGCGTCACGTTCTGGTCATCGGTCTTTCATCGGGATCGTGGACGCAAGTTCTTGTGAATCACCCGAAGATCGAAGATGCGACTGTTGTCGAGATCAATCCCGGCTATTTGCCTCTTATCCACAAGCGATCCATCGTCCGCAGCCTTCTGAATAATCGCAAGGTCCATATCGACATCGATGACGGACGCAGATGGCTACTCGCGCATCCAGACTCTCGTTTCGATTTCATCTTAATGAACACGACGCACAATTGGCGCGCGAATGCTTCAAATCTCTTATCTGTAGAATTCCTGCAACTGATTCGCAAGCACCTCAACGCTGGAGGTGTCTTATACTACAACACAACCAACTCCGAACGAGTGCAGCTCACAGGCGCAACCGTCTACCCGTTCGGGCTGAGAGTTGCGAACTTTATTGCTGTCAGCGATAGTCCGATTGTCTTTGATCGAGCGAACTGGAGACGATTGTTAGAGAATTACGAAATCGATGGCCAGCGTGTTTTCGATCTCTCCAAATCTGTCGATCGCAGTTGTATTGATCGCTGGGTTGCGATGCCAGAGTCGCACCAGAAACCTGAAGTAGGTCTCTTCGAGACGAGCATCGAAGATCGTACGAGTCTATTGCTCCGGTTTCAAGGGCTGCAAATAGTCACGGACGACAATATGGGGACAGAATGGCAGTAACGCCTCTGCGTTATTTGGTCCCGACCGAAGCGCGGCGCAGACCAACTGAGAAAAGATATTCTTTTCTCATGAGGCTCAAATGAAGGTAGCCGCTTCTTTCGCATTTGGTTGCTTCTTTCTCGGACCCGCTCTGACTCAGACAGTCCATGGCCGCGAGGGCATCACGCTGCCACCTCCACCAGTTGTCGAATCCCAGCCCGTGATCGATAAATACTTCGGCACTAATGTGACCGACAACTTCCGTTGGCTGGAGAATTCCAAAAGCCCTGAGACTCGCGCATTCATCAACGAGGAGAACGCTTACACTACCCGCTACCTGAAGCAGGCTCGCATTCGTACTCAAATCGTCGATGACCTTGATCCTCTCGAACACACCACCCGCTGGTCGATCCCGATGCAGCGAGCAGGCAATTATTACTTCATGAAGCGCCTTGCTGGGGAGGAGCAGGCGTCAATCTACGTGCGCCACGGCTCTATCGGGCCTGCCACGAAAGGGCAAGGCAAGGCAGCTAAGGACGAGAGACTGGTGGATCCTGCCAGCTTCAGCCGCGATGCAAACACCTCTGTCAGCCTCGCTGATGTCTCTAAGGATGGTCTCCAGGTTGCGTACCAGGTCCGGCAGGGCGGCGCCGATGAGGCGATAGTCCGAATCTACAGCCTTGCCAGGAAAAAGGTCCTCGAAGACGAAATTCCCGCGGGAGTCTACTATTCCATCTTCTTCTCGCCGGACGGCAAAGGCCTGTACTACGCTCGGACCGACGCCAAAGGGACTCTGCTCTACCTGCACACCCTCGGGAAACGCAACTCAGATGACAAGCTTGTTTTTGGCCGCGAATTTCACGGCGAACTACTCGGGCCTATCGATCTCTTCAATGCTGAAATCACTGACGACGATCGGTACCTCGTAATTACTATTCGACGCGGAGTCCCGCCGACACGCGTAGACATCTGTTTTCGCGATCTCAGAAAGCCCGGTGCTCCCTTCGACATTCTCGTTTGGGGACTCGACTCGCGCTTCTCCGCCAACTATTTCAGAGGGGTATGGTACGTCCGGACCGATTACAGTTCTCCTAAGTACCGCATCCTGCAAGCTGATCCAGGTATTATGCCGGAGGCGTGGAAGACGATCATCCCGGAAGGGAAAGATGTCATCGAGGGCTTCAATATTGTTGGTGGAAAGCTCTACGTCAAACGCCTTCGAGATGTGAAATCAGAAATCACAGCTTACACTCTCGACGGAAAGCCGGCAGGTCAAGTCGAACTCGAAGGTATTGGTACGGCTTCAGATATCGAAGGACGCACCATCGACCGATACGGTTTTGTGAGCTTCGAGTCCTGGATTCAGCCTCCCATCATATATCGCATCGACACGTTGACCGGTAAGCGCGAACCATTTGCTGAACCGAAGACGGCCTTTACGACAGCCGACTACGATCTGAAGCAGGTCTCCTTCAAATCCGATGACGGCACGCAGATTCCGATGTTCATCGCCGGGAAGAGGGGCTTGAAGCAGGACGGAACCGAGCGCCTGTTGATGACCGGTTATGGCGGTTTCAACCTCAGCGAAACTCCTGCCTGGAATCCCGCTTGGGCATGGTGGCTCGAGCAGGGCGGATGGTTTGCCGTCCCCAATCTCCGGGGCGGAGGTGAATACGGCGAGAGCTGGCATGAGCAGGGAATGTTCAGCAAAAAGCAGAAAGTCTTCGACGACTGGTTCGCTGCGGCCCGCTATCTCATAGACCGGAAGTACACGTCGACCGAACACTTTGCCATCAGCGGGCGTTCCAATGGCGGTTTGCTTATGGGCGCGTCTATCACCCAACATCCGGAACTCTTCTCGGCGGTGTGGTGCGGCTATCCGCTCCTTGACATGCTTCGCTACCAGAAGTTCGAGCAAGGCCCGCACTGGACTACCGAGTACGGATCCGCCGAGAAACAGAAAGACTTCAGCTACTTATTCAAGTATTCGCCCTATCAGAACGTCAAGCCGCGCTCCGATTATCCGGCCGTGATGTTTTTTACTGGCGACAGCGATACGCGCGTCGATCCGCTGCACGCCCGAAAAATGACCGCGCTGCTCCAATTCGAATCCAAGAGCGGACGACCTGTACTCCTGCACTACAGCACAACGGGCGGTCATTCCGCCGGCGTCAGTGTCGAACAGCAGATACAGGATGACGCCGACCAACTCGCCTTCTTATGGACTGAAACCGGCGCCGTTCCAAAGACAAGGGAGGCTCGGCCAGTCACAGCAGATCAACACTGAAAACCGGAATCGAATCAGGAAATCAGTTCGGTCACAGGACCAAAATGAGAGAGTAGCCGGAATTATTTTTTTCTGGCATCCCCGGCTTTAGCTCGTCCCAGTATGCTTTCTTCATGCCGGAACCGGCACAAATCGTGCCTCAGAGATCGGGTGGCGGCTTTGCGAGCTTGCTGGCAAGCTTCACTCGTAAACTCCAGGATGATGAGTGGGACGATAGCGCGTTGGCAGACGATGTGGCTACCCTTACCTATGAACAGGCATTGCGGGCAACAAGCCGAAATCGGCCGCTCGTAGATGCAGTCCCGGAGCTCAATGAGGAAGTGCATGAAGAGGTAGCTTCAGAATCTTCTCTACGCAGACCAGGTCGCAAGGGCCTAAAGAAGAAGCACAAAAGCGCCAGCATCACGGTCCGCGTTACTGCGGAGGAACAGGCCCAACTTCACGAGCGGGCCAGTGCGGCACATCTCACCGTATCGGCTTATCTCCGCTCCTGCATATTCGAAGCGGAGGCATTGCGCAGCCAAGTCAAAGAAGCTCTCGCACACATGCAATCGGCCCAGGCAAACGTGCCTCCTTTCGTCGAACCGCGAAGGGGCTGGTGCAAGCGGTTGTTTCCGATTTGGTCGCACAACAAGTTGCCTAGAGCCGATAGCTAACGGCTAGAGCAGAAACACACTCTGATCTACTCCACTTCCAGGATCAGGCATTTCAGATACTCGGTCTCGGGAATGTTCAGCACTACGGGGTGATCGGGCGCTGCTCCGCGTCTCTGGCGCAATCGCACGCGCCGGTGGGCATCTGCGGCTGCCGCCGCCACACTTGCTTCGAACTCCTCAAGCGATACGTGGTGGGAGCACGAGCAGGTTACCAGCAACCCGCCTGGCTTTAACATTTGCATCGCCCTCAGATTCAGTTCCTTATAACCGCGTAGCGCCGCATCGACGGCTCGCTTGCTCTTGGCAAAGGCCGGCGGATCGAGCACGATCGTGTCGAACTGCTCCCGCGCTGACGCCCAGTCGCGCAGCACTTCGAACGCATCGCCAGCTACCCAGTCCACAGCAGCATGAAACTTGTCGCGGTTTGCCTCAAGGTTTCTCTCAGCCACTTCCAGGGATGAGCGGGAGGTATCAATGCCTGTCACGCTCTTCGACACACGCGCAAGGTGCAGCGCAAAGCCCCCCTGATAGGTGCACACATCCAAAGCGCGTCCGCCCGGTGACAGGATCCAGGCCCACTCCTCGGCTGCGTTATAGTTTGCGTGCTGATCGAGAAACGCTCCGGTCTTCTGTCCGGCATTCGCATCGTAATGAAAAGTGAGGCCATTCAGACGGAACAGCGTAGACGTCATTGGTTGGTCCGGGTCAGCGGCAAACAGGGGCTCCGTTGATGGTGCTGACATTCCTTCCAACTCGCGAATTCTCGGATCTGGTCTCTCCATGATCGCCTTCGGATGAACGCGCTCCCTGAGAGTGGAGACAACGCACTCGCGCACTGCCTGCGAATCCAGGCCCTTGGCAAGCAACTGCACGATTACCAATTCGCCGTACTTGTCGACCACTAGCCCGGGGATCTCATCAGCCTCGCTGAAGCACAACCGGCAAGAATCGCTGTTTACCTCATCTGCATTCATGATTGGTACGCGGCGATCAATCGAATGAGAAAGCCGTTTAGCGAGAAGTTTTAGCCACTCCGCCTCGCCGATCTCGTCGCGCGAAACCATCCGTAGGGCAATCTGGGAGCTTGGGCTGTACAGCGCCGTTCCGAGCAGCATCCCGCGGTTGTCTGCGACAGGCAACAACGCGGGAGCTTCGGTTTCCTGGCCGGGCAGTTCCAGCGATACCAAGTCCGACGCATAGACCCAAACGTGTCCTGCTCTCAGCCTGTCGGCGGCGCGGCGGCTGACAAAAGCGCCAAAGCCCTCTTTTCTACCGGGTTCAGGTTTGTCGTCAGAGGAGGGAGGTTGAAAGGCGCCCATCCGCTTGGCGGGCATTTGCTGTTTCTCGTGATTGGTCGGTTTCTGCTTCTTCATCTACTTCCTTGCCGGAAGCTCTACTACCGGCTGACTAGCGTTCCTGAAGCGATTCTAGATAGCAGCGCCAGATTACTGATTCTGAGCCGCTTGCCCTGGAGATTCGCCCGGTTCATGTTACCAAGAATCGGTCCCCATACCGGCATTGTCGACGGGCCGTGTGAAACACAAACCTTAGATATACCTGAGAACTTGCGCCCAGGTGTGTTCTGGAGTTCTTCCGTCGCGGATCGCGCTCTGGAGGTTGGTCCCGTTAGACCGCTGTTGAGGCAAGCTCAAGATTTGATGCCTATAATGAAGTATGGCGACAGTCCGCCAGCCCACTCCGGCAGCGAATCCTGGTAGCGCCGCTCTTCCTGCGACGCCGGTGAAGGCTGTGCAGGTCGCTCCGAAAGCTGCCCTTGACCAGCCCGCTATAGACCGCCGTTTCGAGTTCCTTCTTCGGCAAGTTCAGGCGAACCGTCCAACTGAAGACATTGCACTCATCCGTAAAGCCTGGGATTTTTGTGTTCATCACCACGAGGGGCAGGTGCGCGCCTCTGGCGAACCATACGTTATCCATCCGCTTGAAGTGGCTGAAGTTCTGGCCGAGATGAAGCTCGATGCCACTGCAATCGCAGCCGGACTCCTCCACGATGCCGTCGAAGACACCCCTGCCACCAGCGAACAAATTGAGAGCGACTTCGGGGATCAGGTAGCCCACATCGTTGAGGGCGTCACCAAGATTGACAAGATTCAGTTCGCCAACCGTGAAGACCGCCAGGCCGAAAACGTTCGAAAGATGCTTTTGGCAATGGTCACGGACGTGCGAGTGGTGCTCATAAAACTCGCGGACCGCCTGCACAATATGCGAACACTGGAGCATCTCCAAGCCGACCGTCGCGAAGCTATCGCCCGGGAGACCCTGGACATCTATGCTCCACTCGCGCACCGTCTGGGGATGGGCAAGGTTCGCGGTGAACTGGAAGATTTAGCATTTCGGTACACCGATCCAGTCAGCTACGAAAAGATTGCGGCAGCCGTCGAAGGTCAACGCATTGAGGGAGAACAATTTCTCCGCAATGTCGAAGACACCCTGGTCGAGCAGCTAAGGGAGAACAACGTCCAGGCTCGTGTGGAATGGCGTATTAAGCGCTACTACTCGGTCTTCCAGAAACTCCAACGTTCCAAGGTCACCTTCGATCAGGTTTACGATCTTCTTGCCGTTCGCGTAATTACCCAGGATGTAGCCTCCTGTTACGCGGTCTTTGGTCTTATCCACACGCTGTGGCGCCCGGTTCCCGGTCGTATCAAGGACTTCATCGCTATACCCCGCGCGAACCGATACCAGTCTCTTCACACTACCGTTATCGGTGACGGTGGTCATCAATTCGAAGTTCAGATTCGGACAGAAGAGATGCACCGCATTGCAGAAGAGGGCATCGCGGCGCATTGGAAGTACAAAACCAAGGATGACGTCGTAACTGCCCGCGACGAAGAGCGCCTTAATTGGATCCGGCAGCTGGTTGAATGGCAAAAGGAGATGACCGATCCCAACGAGTTCCTCTCCAGCCTGAAGATGGACCTCTATCCGGACGAGGTCTACACCTTCACGCCCAAAGGGAAGGTCGTTGTCGTTCCTGCCGACGGCACTCCCGTCGATTTCGCTTATACGATTCACACGGAAGTCGGGCATACCTGCGTTGGCGCCAAGGTCAACGGCCGCATGGTTCCGCTCCGCACAAAGCTCCGAACTGGCGACATCGTTGAAATCGTCACGCAGAAGGACCACAAACCTAGCCGGGACTGGCTTACATTCGTAAAAAGTCCGCGTGCGCGCAATAAGATCAAGCATTGGCTCAACGAAGACCAGCGCCGCCGCGCTGTGGAAATCGGCCGCAAGCTCCTGGAGCGCGAAGCGCGCAAATTCAAGGTCCCGATGACGCAGATCGATGACCAGGACCTCGGCCGTCTTGCCGGCGAGTACGGTGTAGCAACTGCCGTTGATCTGCTCGCGACCATCGGACAGGGCAAACACACCGCGCATCAAGTCCTCAATAAGCTCGCCCCTGGCTATACCAGCCCGGCAGAAGCCGCAACCTCCGGAGAACAGCAGCCAGGCACGGTCGAGCAGGCGATGTCTGACGCGGTGCGCAAGCTGCATCTCACCGGTTCGGACTCGCTCCAGGTAGAAGGGCAGAACGATCTTCTCGTCTACCGTGCTCGATGTTGTAATCCGATACGCGGAGAGGAAATCGTCGGCTACGTCACTCGTGGAAAGGGCGTTGCTGTCCACGCCCGCAGCTGTCCCAATGTACAGAACCTTCTGTATGAGAGCGATCGCCGCATCAACGTTGAATGGTCTCGGGTCGGCGACGACATGGGCCGGGCCCAGCGCTACCCGGTCAAGATCACGATTTATTGCGACGATCGCACTGGCATGCTCAAGGAACTCACTGCAGTCATTTCCGACGACAATACCAACATTCGCGGCGTCGATATCCACCACGACGACAATGGTGAAGCAGTTATTGAATTCGTCGTGGAAGCCGAAGATCTGCGTCATCTTAATCGAATGGTGCTTGGACTCCGCAGGGTACAAGGTGTTCGCACCGTCCAGCGCACACAGAAGCTCTAGCGCGGCTTGCTCTTCAGCTCCTAGTCGGTTTGAGCTTCTCGGCCCCTGGCGTTTACCTTTTGAAAAGAACCAGTGCAGTCGAAGGAGGGATTCATTGGCTGCAGTGTTCTGTTGGTCGGCCTTGATTCTTGTCTTAGCGAGTGCCATCCTGCACTTCACGCGTAGACGTAAACTCGCCTGCTGGCTACTTGCCATCTTTCCCGCAGCGCTCTGCGTCGGGATCGTTTTCGACCTCGCCCACGGAGTTCAGAAATTAGGCCAGGCAAGCTACAGTTCCGACCTCCGCACCCTCCCCTACGTGCTCGGATTTCTTTTCATCAGCGTTATCGCCGCGCTCAGGCCCAGGTGGGCATGGCTCTTCTGGATCGCGTGGGTGTTCAGCACGTTGGTGTGCGCGGCAGCTATCTATCTCACTTACTTCTGGAAGGTTTTTAGCTAATTGTGCATGGTCGAACGAATCTCAACTCGCGAGTCGCTTCTCTGCGGTGCCCGTGTGCTCGATGGCGGGATGGCTTCCGAGCTCGAGCACCTCGGCGCAGATATCAACGGTCCCTTGTGGTCTGCGCATGTGCTCGAAAACGCACCAGAGAAGATCGTTGCCGTACATCGCGCCTACATTGACGCTGGCGCCGAGATCATTGAAACGGCTAGTTATCAGGTTTCCCGCATGGGCTATGCCGAAGTTGGCCTAGATCTCATTCGCGCCGACGCCGCGCTTCTTCGTTCTGTCATGCTCGCTCGCCTGGCCACCGGGTTCTATCCTGACCGACGCACTCTGATCGCGGCCTCGCTTGGCCCCTATGGAGCTGCCCTTCACAACGGCGCCGAATATCACGGAAATTACAACTGTACCTTCGCGGATCTCGTCGAGTTTCATCGCGAGCGCATCGATGTTCTCGCCACGGCTCCGCTGGCCGAAGCCCCGGATCTCCTCGCTTTCGAAACGCTGCCGTCGCTCGCCGAAGCCGAAGCGATCAAGCAGGCCCTTGCGCCACATCCCGAGCTTGCGGTCTGGTTCTCGTTCACCTGTCGTGACGGGCAACGCGTCGCCCATGGAGAGCTTCTTCGCCAGTGTGCCGGAGCGGTTGCATTTCTCCCTCAAACCATCGCTGTCGGCATCAACTGCACGCACCCGTCGCTAATCAGTTCGCTCATCGAAGAGCTTCTCGCAGTCTCGGAGAAGCCGATTATTGTTTATCCGAACTCTGGCGAAGGCTGGGATGCGCAACATCGCTGTTGGACCGGCACCAGCGATTCTCGCGAATACGGGAACGAGGCAAGAGAGTGGTCCGCTGCCGGTGCGCAGATCATCGGTGGCTGCTGCCGCACCCGTCCTGCCCATATCCGCCATGTTGCTCAAGCGATCACGAGAAAAGCAGGACGGTGAATGGGACGCTCGAACTGACTAGAGCACCTGTTTCGCAATTGTCATCAACTGCATATTCGATGTGCCTTCGTAGATTTTTCCGATCTTCGCATCGCGGTAGAACTTCTCCGCTGGGTAGTCTCGTACAAATCCGTTCCCGCCAAATATCTCTACGCACTTGCTGGCAACGCTCTCTGCAACCTGTGAAGCGAACAACTTGCACATCGCTGCCTCGCTCACGTAAGGCTGTCCAGCATCTTTTAGCCTCGCTGCGTTATAGACCAGTAGTTTTGCCGCCTCAATTTCGGTTGCCATTTCTGCGAGTGCAAACTGCACCGCCTGGAATTCCGCAATGGGCTTGCCGAACTGTCTCCGTTCTCTTGCATACTTCGCAGCATGCGCCCATGCGCCCTCCGCCAGGCCAAGCATCTGCGCGCCGATTCCGATTCGTCCTTCGTTCAGCGTCTCGATCGCGATCTTGTATCCTTTACCCTCTTCGCCCAGCAGGTTCTCGGCTGGAACCACGCAGCCATCCAGAAGCAACTCGCACGTGCTGCTCGCCCGAATCCCCATCTTGTCTTCCTTACGCCCAACCGCGAATCCGTCAGTGCCTTTCTCTACGAAGAAAGCCGTGATTCCGCGATATCCGGCCGCGGCATCGAGCGTTGCGAATATGAGGAATAGTCCTGCCTCCTTCGCATTCGATATCCAAAGCTTCCGACCGCTAAGCCTGTAGGCGCCGTCAAGCTTCTCTGCGCGTGTTTGCAGCGCAAACGCGTCGGAACCTGCTCCAGCCTCGCTAAGCGCATAAGCGCCAACCGTACCTGCGGCCAGCTTCGCGAGCCAATGCGCACGCTGATCTTCATTGGCCCATCTTCTGATCGCGTTCACAACCAGAGTATTGTGGACATCCACCAATACAGCGACTCCCGGATCGACATGGGAGATTGCCTCGATGGCAAGAACGGCATCAAAGAAGCTTCCACCGGAGCCACCCAGCGCCTCCGGCACTTCGATTCCCATCAATCCAAGCTCAGTGAGTTTCTGCACCAGGCCGGAAGCTAGCTGTTGTTCGTCATCCATTGCGCGCACCGAAGGTGCAATCGTCTCCTCTGCGAAGCGCCGAACAGTGCTGTAGAACAACCGTTCTTCTTCGCTTAGGGTCGTCAGCGGAGCAGAGCAGTGGCTTTTCGTTGACAAGAAAGTGGGTACCTCCGGCATCGGAGTGTAACAGACTAGCGCACGGGCACGCATGTATCGTCGAACGCAAGAAAGGCAGGCTCGTCGGAGCCTGCCGTTTTCATAACGTTCAGCTCAGTCGATCACGAGTGTGAAAGATCCACCGGAGGTCAATGCAGTATTCGCCGAATCCGTGCCGGTGAACGTGATGGTGTATGTACCCTTCGGCGGATCTTTCAATGTGCTTCCGCTGGTGCCTCCACAGGCCGAAAGCACAAGCCCCAGCGACACCAGCGCAATTACGCAGGCAAGCTGCCGCAACTTGCGGGATGAACGTCCCACTAGACCGGCGAACAGAAGCCCCGCAAAGGCGATTTCCGCGGGCAGCGGACTCCGACTTGGATAGTCTTTGCCGGTCACTACCGCCGAGCCGTTGGATCGGGGAATAAGCTTGAGACCGCGCCCTTTCAGAACTCCGCCCGTCGTATTACTGCTCGCGCAATCCGTCGCGTTTGTGTCAACCGTGATTTGACCTTTGATCGGCGTTGCGCCGCTGACTGAGACCGAGCCATCGCTATTCAAACCCGTGCCAATCAAGACGCAGAGATTTGCCAAAGCTGTGTCATTTGAAGTTGCGTATGTGAGATTGACAGTTCCCGTGTACCCGCCTGAAGGAGTTAGGGATAAAGTTTCTCTCTGCTGCGATCCTCTTTTTACCGTTAGGCTGGATGGCGAAAGCGCAATCTTGAAATTTGCTTTGCCTGCGCTCGTTCCGCCAACCTTCAGTACTACACTGCCCGTGGATGGAGCATGCGTCGCATCGCCCGCATACTGCGCGACAATCGTATGCACCCCAGCAGAAGCAAAATTCGCCGGGTAGGTTGCAGTTCCGTTGGCGCCGAGCGTGACTGAAGTCTTCGAGCCACTGTTGCTGTAAGACGTCCCGCCGCCGTCGATTGAAAGGTTGACCTTCCCTGTTGGTATCCCCGATCCGCCGGCCTCAGCCACCGTAATCGTGATGGGGTCATTCGAACTTGAATTCGGCAATGTGGTCGCTGCTGCCAAAGTTGTGATGGTCGACAGAAGCTGACTCGTGCTTGCGGGCCATGCACTCACCAAATTCGTGAGATCGACTGATCCGAGTCCGGTTACCTCGTCGTATCCAATCGCCGCCTTGAACCCTCCCGTCGTAGATCCGCAAAAGGTACTGCCCGCGTTGCAGTTGTTATTCCCGCTCGTGATGTCGTGAAATGCCGAATGATATGTTGAACCGCCCGCCGCCAGTTTGTACAACGTCGTGTTTGCCAGGCCCTGCCCCCCTGACCAGCCTTGCTTCTGATTGATAAGGGCGATCATGCCCGCGAAAATTGGGGCTGCGAAACTGGTCCCGCCTGCTACCGTCAAGTAATTGCCGCCCGACGTCGAGTCCCTGAAGCCCTTGCTACAACTGGCCGCCTGTGCCGGGCCTGAAGAACTTGCTCCGATCCAGTCCGACTTGTCGCTTGTGCAGAACAGGTAGCCGGGCAGATTTGGAGAGGAGTAGAGCGACACGTCCGGTACATCCCGCTTGCCATCGTTCGGGATGCCGGACACTCCCTTCTGCCAACTCGGTTTTGCGAACAACGCGCTTGGACCACCTCCCGAAGCGCTCAACCCGTACTGCGCCGAGTTGTCATTCCACACAACCTCCGGAATGTATCCCTTGGCGGACGTCAACACATCCGATCCGGAAGCGCTCGACCAATACGTCGATGATGTTGAGTCCGCATTCGAAATCTCCGTCCCACCAACTCCCGTGACATATGGACTGCTCGCGGGATAATTCACAGCCAGCGCATTCTGTTGAGCTTGAGTTAGTCCATTGGTATCGCCAGAACAGGCCGTAGACCCTTGGTCGCCCGATGATGCCAGAATTGTCTGCCCCTGAGCCGCCGCCTGCTGGAAAACGTCTTCGAGCGAGAAGTTGGCGTTCTGAACGGCGGTTTCGCATGCCCCATAGCTGATACTGATGATGTTCCCGATGTCCTCCAGGATTGCGTACTGAATGGAATCGAATGCATTGAAATTCGTGCTGCTGCCCGTATAGACGAAGTTGATTGTCGCCCCCCTGGCAATCGCTCCAGACCACTCCACATCCAGGTCAGATTCACCCTCATCGCCCGCCACGACAGTTGAACTCCCCGATCCAGGAACCAGCACCATGACGGGATCTTTTTTCTGCAGGCCTGCTGCACTCTGAAAATTCTCAATGTCCTTCGGGTCGATCGCCGACTGGCCTACCACCGCGATCGATTGGCCGGTACCGTCAACGCCCGCGCTGTACAGCGGATTGATGTCGTACGTGAGCGCGATGTCTCCGGGTGCCAGGAAGTTGTTCCCTGACTGGCCTGACGTGAACGCTCCACGTGTCTTCACATGCATTGGCCTCGGCCTGAAATTGCTGAGATTTCCAATCGCCTGAATGGTGGACGCCATGGCAGCCGGAACAGATAGCGCTGTTGAAGGAGCAAAGTGTTGTTCACCCGCGGCGTGATAGAAATGCATCTCCGTCCGGAAAGCCTGCTCCAGTTGCCCAACTGTACCGGAAAAGCGAATCGTGTTCTGGCTCCGCGCTACTCGCTCAATCGTCAGCCCCTGCTGTTCCAGCCAACTCTGTACCTTTTCGATGTCTGCTCGTGCCATGCCAAACCGTGCCCCGAACTGCTCGGGCGTCAGCCAGCGATGGAATTGTGGTGAGTCAGGATCCTGCTGCGCAGCCAGCAACTGCTCAAGCGCCGCTTGTTGCGATGCCGAGCGGCTGAACACCATGCTCACTCCAGTTAGCTTTGTGTCCGAAGGCATCCGTCCAGCATCACGTTCTTGTGGGGCCAGCACCCGGCTTCCCTTGAGCGTGGTCATGTCAGAGTTATTGATATCGTTTTGAATGCGGACAGCTGGTTTTTGAGCGAAAACGGGGCTAGCAGCCAGAGCGCATGCTCCTGCCCATCCGAGTACACGAAGTCGGCCTCGACCTGAGAACAGCATTGACAACATATTCATCCTTGTTTGATTAAGACCAGACCTGAGCCTCGTCGTGCGGGCCCACGCTTGAGTCACGCCAGTGTCAAGCCGCCGGGGTCAGGTTCTTGCAGGGAGGGGAGTTCTGGCACCCGGGGTGCAAACGTAGAGAACAGCAGTTCTCCACGAATCGGGCCGGAGGTTCTGCTTCTCTGGTTAGACTCAAACCCGGTTACAAAGTTGTTTGGGTCGTTGTCCGAAGATTCGAAGCTGATTGCTCCGGCAGGTGCGGCAAGTGGTCGAGCTAGCCGAGAGCCGGGACTATTTGTAACGCGGCTACACTCCTGCCAGGGGGCACATATCTTGCTGATCGCCAGGCAATCGTAAGTCTCTCGGTCTCCAGCAGCTTCCTGATCTGGCCACGCGCATGCTCAGCCCAGGGTCCATGCTTGTCAAGCCGCGCATACGAGTGCCAGTGGCGCAATGCTGCCCGCTTCTCGCCCTTGCGTTCAAAGGCCAACGCAAGATTGTAGTGCGCATCGGCATAGCGGGGGGCCAGCGCCACCGCCCTCTGATATGCAGCAATCGATTCGTCCGGCCTTTCCAGTTCATCCAGAACATTTCCCAGGTCAAAAAATGCCAGCACATACCCAGGATCTTTTCTGGTCGCGGTCCGGTACAATTCCTCGGCGCGAACAAACTGCTTCAGGTGGAAATGGATTGTGCCCAGGTTGATATATCCAGGCGCATAATCCGGATCCACTCTGAGTATCTCTTCATAGAGTGAGATGGCCCGCTGCTTCTCTCCCGCCTCCTCAGCCTGAACCGCAGCCACAAACATCTCCTGCACTCCTCGGGAGGGTTGGTCTACTCGCCGCAAGGCACGGACCCCCGTGTTCAGTGCGCTTTCATTCGCGACGCGTTCGAAGTCAAACATCAGCTGCCGCCGAATGGGATCCACCATTGCGCCATCGACCCTGAATGCTAGCCGGCTGCCCGACCGCACAAGTGACGCCTGCTGCAATGGGTTGGACAGCCCCGCAACTGCTTGCATCGCCGCGATCGAGTGCCGAATCGACGCAGCAGAGACGTCCTCTTCGCGCAGAGATCGCAATGTCCTCAACTGCCCTAAATCCTGGAATGTGTAGCTTTCGCGGGGAGATATCAGCCCCGCTTTTTCCCATCCCTGCAACTGGCGCGAGCTGATTTGCAAGATCCTTTGTACATCCTGGCGGCTAAAGCTGGTCACTGTTCGATGCTCCGGCGTTTGGTCTCCCAGTCGGATTCAGCCTGCGAACTCAACAATCCCTAGTTACCTCGGGCCTTGGCCTTTTCTCGGAAGTCACTTAACAGCTTGGATTATGCCAAGAATATGCGTGGATAAGGGGGGCGAAACGCCTCTGCATCAAAAAGTGAGTGGATAACTGGTACCTGATTTGGTTCCATGCCGTTGGATCCGCATTAGTTCTGGTGCAAAAGACCCTCCGGCCATCGAATCTGGACAGCGATCAATGTTGCTCCGAATGACCTGTCCCTCTTCGAAACCCCCGCTCCCGTATCAGGACCATATTGCGTGTCAGGCAAACAAACGTTCTTTATGTTGATTCCACCACTGTGCTATTTTTTACCCTCACCCCTTTGATAGACGCTCCGCGTTGTTACACGGCGGTAAGGGCCAATGAACGATCAGATCCCGACCAGTAGCGCCGAGCAAAGTCTTCGGGAACTCGCGCTGTCGCTCCAGGATTCTCAGCGCATTGCCGGTATCGGCACCTATGTCCTCGATCTGAGAACGATGATCTGGTCGTCGTCCGATGTTCTCGACGAGATCTTAGGAATCCCGCCAGAACACCTGCGCACCGTTGAGGGCTGGCTCGCTCTTATTCATCCTGAAGACCGCGAAATGATGGCGGAACACTTCTCAGGGGCAGTGCAACTTCATTCCTGCTTCGATAAGGAGTACCGCATTGTACGGACCATCGATCACGCTCCGCGTTGGGTTCACGGCCGCGGCCGCTTTGAACTCGATGAGAGCGGACGTCCGATCACCATGCGCGGCACAATTCAGGACATCACTGCGAGAAAACTCGTAGAGGCTGATCTCCGCCAGAATGAAGAACTACTGGACCTCTTCGTTCAACATGCTCCCGCCGCCCTCGCGATGTTCGATCGCGATATGCGCTACATCGCCGCCAGTCGCCGGTGGATTGAAGATTTCGGGTTGAAAGGTCGCGATATCATCGGGCGATCTCACTATGAGGTCTTCCCTGAGATCCCAGCACGGTGGGTTACTGCGCATCGTCGGGCGCTGGGCGGCGAAACTCTAAAGACCAACGAGGATCGCTTTGAACGCGCCGATGGAAGCGTGCAGTGGTTGCGTTGGGAGATACGCCCATGGCTCACTGGAACTGGCGCAATCGGCGGCATCGTTATTTTTTGCGAGGACATTACAACTCGCAAGCAATCGGAAGCCCGCCTCGAACTGGCCGCCAGCGTCTTCACCCACGCTTCAGAGGGCATCGCCATCGCCGATCCGCGAGGAACGATCCTCGATGTCAATCAGGCTTTCACCCGGATTACCGGCTACTCGCGCGAAGAAGCCGTTGGCCGCAGCACAAACCTGCTACGCTCCGGGCGTCATGGTCGAGAATTCTACGACAATATGTGGCGCGATCTTTTGGAGAACGGCCACTGGTCGGGCGAAATCTGGAATCGCGCCAAGGACGGGCGGGTCTTCGCCGAGTTGCTCTCGATCAACGCAGTCCGAGATAAGACTGGTCAAACAGAGCGCTACGTTGCACTCTTCTGCGACATCACCGCTAATAAGGAACACGAACAGGCTCTGAGACGGATCGCAGAATACGACATACTCACAGGCTTACCCAATCGATCTCTTCTTCGAGACCGGCTTCATCATGCAATGACACAGACCACGCGCCGTGGCACCGTGCTCGCCGTGGTGTGCCTCGATCTGGACGATTTCAAAAGCATCAATGATACCTATGGTCATGCAGCGGGCGATGGCATTCTGACAACCATTGCCCATCGCTTCAAGGTTGCGCTTCGCGAGAATGGGACACTATCACGTCTTGGAGGTGACGAATTCATTGTCGTTCTCTTTGACCAGGACAACCCCGATCAGATCCTTCCAATTGTCAGACATCTCCTCGACGTTGCTTCTCAACCGGTGAGGATAGGCACTGAGCTAGTGAGCCTCTCAGCCAGCGCTGGGATCGCCTTCTACCCTCAGCAGGAGGACGTCGATCCGGACCAGCTCCTGCGCCAGGCCGGGCAGGCCCTGTATCAATCGAAGATTGAAGGAAAAAGCAGGTACACGATATTCGACTCCCGCCTGGACCTTTCGGTTCGCGGTCATCATGAAGATCTCGAGCGCATTCGTCGCGCTCTCAGATGCAATGAGCTGGTTCTCTATTACCAGCCCAAGATGAATCTTGCGACAGGAGCCATTCACGGAGCCGAAGCTCTCATCCGCTGGAGGCATCCCGAACGCGGACTGCTCTTGCCATCTCAATTCCTGCCTGTGGTGGAAGGCCATCCCCTTGTGCTCGAAATCGGGGAGTGGGTGATCGAGAATGTGCTGGCACAACTGGAAACCTGGAAGGCGGCTGGACTAGACATTCCAGTTAGCGTCAACATTTCCGCTCAGCAGCTTCAGCACGCCGACTTCTCTACTAGACTTCACGCAATCCTTGCTGCCCATCGCGCCGTCGATCCATCGCACCTCGAGATCGAAGTGCTCGAGAGTGCGGCTCTGTCCGATATGGCTCAGGTTTCCCAGGTGATTCATGCTTGCGGGAAACTCGGCGTTTCCTTCGCCCTCGACGACTTCGGAACCGGCTATTCCTCTCTCGCCTACCTCAAGCGGCTTCCCGTCGATGTTCTCAAGATCGACCAGAGTTTTGTGCATGACATGCTGGACGATCCGGAAGACCTCACAATCGTAGAGGGAATGCTGGGTCTCGCATCCGCGTTTCGTCGGGAGGCAATAGCGGAAGGGGTGGAAACGGTGGAACAAGGCATTCTCCTCTTGCGTCTTGGCTGCAAAGTTGCGCAAGGATTTGGGATCGCCGCGCCAATGCCGCCTGCCGATCTCCCGGCCTGGCTTGCTTCGTGGACGCCTTATCCGCAATGGGCAAAAATCTCGGCGCTTGACCCCGCGGATCGTCCGCTGCTCTATGCTGGAGCCGAGCACACTGCATGGGTAAGTGCCATCGAGGCCTTCCTCCATGACCTCCGCCGCGTGTCTCCATCCCTCGACGTAACCCAGTGTCGACTGGGCGCATGGATCGCCCAGGAGAATTTGGCCACCGATAGAAGAATCCGCGAGGTCTCGGATATTCATGCAGAGCTTCATGCCTGTGGCAGCGAAATCATAGATTGCAAGATGTCCGAGCGAATGACGGAAGCACTGGAGCGCCTCCCTCACCTGCAACACCTTCGCGACCGTCTCATGGGTGAGCTCAACGTGCTGCTGCAGCGAGACTGAAGCCAGCCGCCCGGGCCGGAGTCATCCAATCGCTTCGGGACAGCCGTGAACTCCCGTCATTGCCCGCACATGGCCCGACCGGTGTCTAACGTTCAAGAGAGTAATTTGAACTCAGGAGTCGAATGGAGCCGACGATCGGACTTGAACCGATGACCTGCTGATTACGAATCAGCTGCTCTACCAACTGAGCTACGTCGGCTAACGAGGTGGGTCCCTGCGAACGGGCACACGAACACGCCCAGGGTCTCTCTCGATTGTATCGTTGTGCTGTTGTTCGGTAAAGCCAGTCAGCGGAAGGCAGCCAATCCGATGTGTTCCGCGTCATTGGAAGGGAAGGAACCGAAGCAGATCTGATGCTGTACAGAGAGGAGCCATCGATTTGATGATGAACATCACCCTTCAGCTCTCATTCAGAATCGCCCTGGTCTGGGCTGCTGGGTTTCTGATTGCTGTGGCTGTGCAGGCTCTCCTGCCAGATCAGGCGGGCATTAATCTCGCGGGTAAAGACAGCGTTCTGTTCATTCCGTTCAGTCGTATGGGATTCTGGACCTGTGTTCTCGCGGCCCTTATCGTTACCGCTCTCGTTGTAGGACGGGCCATGCTCGCCGACATCGGTTGGAACACCTTCCGCTGAGCGAGTTCTTATTCAGCTCTTCAGAAGTGAAACCGATGGGCTTACCCTTTTCGTCGATAGAGAATCTGGAACTCATAGCCAGGATTGGGTGGGAAGAGGCTGGCAACATGACGAAGCCGCTCGGCTAGCGCGGGAGCGGCAAGGAGCGGGTACTCGCGCTCTCTCAGGTCGTGATAGTCGAAGTCTACGGCCAGCGACAACATGTAGATGGCGAGAGCATCCGAGAACGAAGCCTCGTAGAAGGTTCCCCGCGCACGCTCGTCGATAGTCTTCTTTCCGTTTGTGTCCTGTGCACGCCGCCGCGACTCCCATGCATCCTGGCTGGTTTCACCTCTCACCTGGGCCTCGGCTTGGGACCAGGCAAGCTGCGAAAAACTCTCTGGGACTCCGGCGACGTCCACGAAATTGTGAGCCACGTTGATAAAGAACTCGAAAGCCAGGCCGAATCGGTCTTCTACCAGACGGGTAGAAAGGAAAACAGCTTCAGTCGTCCCGAACGAAGCATTACGATGGCAGACTGCCCTGTCGCCGAGTTCGACGGTGTACGACGGAGCAACGAGCGTTTCGCCCGTATCCGCAATTGCTAACGGTACGAAATAGTAGGCCCTATTCTTCAGGGCAGGAGCCATCGCGGCTGGCACCGCACCGACCAGGCGATCCAAGTCGTTCTCGCCCATGCGTGTCTCGCCCCATGGCGCATAGCTTAGCCCATTGCCCGCGCGAAGCATCAAGACCTTCGCCGCGACTCTCTCCGCAGGCCATAGTTCAATTTGCGCGCTGCTCGGCATAAAACTGTATTCTAGACGAGAGAGGTCCTTCCTACGATGCATTCCGCACATGCCCAGCGCCACTCCGGCGGAACGTTTCTGGGCTTCCCGTTGGAAGGATTCAGTCTTTTCCAGAGTCTGCTGCTTTGTTTCGCTTCAGCCTTCTTCGTGTTCTTCCTGACGACCATGCTGGCCATCTTCGGCCTGCTTGCCTGGAATCTCCTCGGCCATCACACGGTGAACTACGCGGACAGCTACCTCCTCGTGGGCCTGCCCGCTGCACTGATCACGTTGCTGATTGCCCTTCCGCTCTTCGCGACCCTCTGGATAAGGGCCAAGCTTCGAAGGTAGGATCGGTCCATGCCGCTACAAACCATTTCGCTGGATGCTCTGAGCTCGCAGGTCGGCGATAATCAGCTCCGCGACTGGTGTTCGCGTCTTGAAGCTGGCGACGTGCTTTATTTTCCCCAGACTCCGGTCCCGATTCCGCCTGACGATCTGACCTTTCTGCTCGGACAGCAGCAGACTTCGAGTACCCTGCACAAAAACATTGCGTACAAGCCTGATCGCGACAAGCTGAGCGGCGTCGATGAGAAAGCGGCAGCTCCAGCCGAGGTCGCGCGCATGCATGAGGTGATGCAACGCTACTCGAAGAGCATTGAAAGATTCCTCTCAGGTTTCCTTGCGTCATACCAGCAACGATGGAGACTCGATTACGCCAGCTTCCGTCCGCTTGAGGAGAAGGGGCGTGACTTGCCTGTGAGACGGCGCAATGACCTTCTGCACACGGATGCGTTTCCGACCCGACCGACGCACGGCTGGCGCATTTTGCGGTTCTTTCACAATATTCATCCCACGCGCACACGCGACTGGGTTGTCGGCGAGCCGTTTGCCCGAGTCGTCGGCGCGTTCACTCCGGGAAAGCTCGCGATTCCGCAATCCGACAGTCCGGTCGTGCGCGTTGGCAAACAGCTGGCTCAAGCCGTGGGATTTGCTGCACTCGTTCCGCAATGGAAGAGGGGGCCTTACGACGAATTCATGATGCGCCTGCATAACACGATGAAAGAAGATTCGGCGTTCCAGGCGAGCTGTGTACGCGAGGAGGTCCAGTTCTCCCCAGGTTCGAGCTGGATGGTCTACACAGAAACAGTGCCGCATGCTGTCCTGGGGGGACAATACGCGCTGGAGCAGACGTTTCTGGTCGATCCGGCAGCGATGGTGACCCCAGACTCCGCCCCCATTGCAATCCTCGAAAGAATGGCTGGGAATCGCCTGGCTTGAACGAAATGCCGCGCACGAAGAAGACCTCGCCAGTTGCATCGTTGAAGAACATCAAAACTTCTGACCGGCCGCTTGCACCCGACGCGTTTGTCCACGCCGTTTCCAAGGCTCTCGATTCGATTGGTGATCCGGATCTTCGGCCATGGATGCAGGCCTACATGAAGAATCAGTTCGAGTTTCTAGGAATTAAGACTCCGGTCCGCCGAGCTGCAACCGCCGAACTCGTCCGCAGGCAAAAAGGCGCGACTGCGGCCGACCTGCTTCGCGCGTCCCGCCTGCTTTGGGCTCTACCGCAACGAGAGTATCAATTCGTCGCCGTCGATCTGCTTGGAACACACGTGAAGACGCTCACGCCGAAGCAACTGCCTGCGCTTTTCAGCCTCATTCAAAAGAAATCATGGTGGGATACGGTCGACTCGATGGCCGCCACGGTGATTGGACGTATTGTGCTGAATGCACGCGCCAAGAATCCGGACATTCAGATCGAAATGGACAAGGCGGTTCAATCCCCTAATCTATGGGTTCGGCGGGTGGCGATTCTGCACCAGCTAGGGTGGCGCGATCAAACTGACTCTCGACGCCTCTTCTCGTACGCTCTCACCTGCGGACACGAAAAGGAGTTCTTCATCCGCAAAGCCATCGGCTGGGCTCTCCGTGACTACGCCCGGTACGCGCCGAAAGAAGTTCGCGTGTTCCTCGCAGCTAACCGTGACAGGCTTTCGCCTTTGACCGTGCGTGAGGCTGCAAGGCATTTGTAATCCGAACTACCGTTTGCTCAATCGCAGCGATTCCCAGCTTCCATCTGAACTCCATCCTCCATCTACCGTGAGAGTGTGTCCATTGACGAAGCTGCTTTGTGCGCCATCCGCGAGGAAAGCGATCGCCTTGGCGACGTCATCGGGACTCGCGAATCGGCCCATCGGTACGCGCCGGGTAATGTCGGCGTCGGTGTAGGTGCCGCGCGCCTGATCGGCTGCATCCATTTCGGTTTTGACCCAGCCCGGACAGACAGCATTGACGCGCACGCCACGCCCACCCCACTCCGCGGCGAGGGTGCGAGTGAGTCCGACCAGGCCATGTTTGGATGCATTGTAGGCTGCTCGATCTGATACTGCGACCAGGCCGGCGATCGAGGCGACATTGATAATGGATCCGCTGCGCGCTTCGAGCATCTTCTGCCCGAAGGCGCGCGCAAGCAGGAAGGGAGCCACGAGATTGACCTCCATCACGCGGCGATACTCGGCGGCGCTGGTTTGCTCGGCGGGACGGATGAGGCTGATGCCCGCGTTATTCACGAGCACGTCAACTCGGCCGAAGCGGTCTGACACGCTTCGGGTGAACTCCTCAACCACTTCTTCGCGGCAGATGTCGCCGATAAACCAGAGCACTTCGCCGCCGAGTCGTTCGATCGCCTGAGCCGTGTCCTTCGGTTCTTGGAGATCGATGATTGCAATTGAGAATCCGCGCTCCGCGAGCAACTCAGACGTCCGGCGCCCGATCCCCTGTGCTCCTCCGGTCACTACGGCAACTCGCTTTTCGTTGCTCATGCTCTGATTCGAATCTCCTCTGCAATTCGCGCCGGTACGCTCGACTTGATTTCTACGTCAAGCATAGCAATGCGTATTCCCCAGGGGAGAAGGAAGCAGTACCAAGCAAAACGGCCATTCCCGTTGGAATGGCCGTCTCCTGATTTTCGACTTGCCTGAGGGTTACAGCCCAGCCGGCTTGGGATCGGCGGGATCAAACTTGGCAATCTGAATCTTCTTCGCGAGGCCCAGCTTCGCGAGCAACCAGATTCCCCAGAAGTTCGGATCGAGCTCGTACCACTTGAGTCCGTGACGAGCTGAAACCGGATGCGCGTGGTGATTGTTGTGCCAGCCTTCCCCTCCCGTCAGAAGCGCAACCCACCAGCTGTTGCGGGAGTCATCTCGGGTTTCAAAACGGCGGCTGCCCCAGAGGTGAGTCGCGGAGTTTACCAGCCAGGTGGCGTGCAGACCCAGGGTTACGCGGAGCAGAACTCCCCAGAGAACCATGCCAAGTGCTTCACGCCATCCGCCCCAGATCCATCCGCCCGTAAGCAGGAGAATGCCGCTGGCCGTAATAGGAAGCCAATGGTATTTGCTGAGCCAGACGTGGAACCTGTCCCGATAGAGATCAGGGCAATAACGCTTGAGGATGTTGGTCTTAGAGTGGAGTGCTTCACCGAACAGAATCCAGCCGGTATGAGCCCACCATCCGCCCTCGCGCGGCGTATGCGGGTCGCCTTCGTGGTCGCTGAGCTGGTGATGGATGCGGTGTGTCGCCACCCAGAAGATCGGTCCGCCTTCCAGCGACATGGTCGCACAGACCGCCATGATGTACTCGATCCATTTAGGTGTCTGATAGCCGCGATGCGTGAGAAGCCGGTGGTAGCACATGCCGATGCCCACGTTGATGGCCAGAACGTACAGGATCGCCATGACCGCCAGGCGCTGCCAACTGAAGAAGAAAAAGGCTGCCAGAGCGCCGGCGTGGAAGATGATCACAGTAGTCAGAGTGATCCAGTTAAGGCCCTCTTTCACCGTTGCAGCTCGGCCCAGGCGCACGAGATCGCGGGCAGCCACGTCGTGAACAGCTTTTGGCGCGGTTTCGTGCGTCTTCGTGATTTGTTCGGTTGAGGGTTGGGTCGAGCGGTCGGGGGACGGTGCGGTCAGAACTGACGCCATTCGTTGCTAAATCCTTTGAAGAGGGTACTTGCTAGAAAACCAGAGAGAAGGGTGAAGTGTCAGCCTTTCGGCGGGCCGCCGCTACCGTCAATCATTCTCCACCGACAGAAAGAGTCGGCAAAGACCTGAATGGTTGCGTCGACTTTCAGTTATAAGGCCTTGGAAGTAGATCTCTCTGAAATCTGCTGCTGTTACAGCCACTTTCTTCCTGAATTGTATAGGAGGCAAGGGGTTTGTACGATCAAACTGTTGATGATTGTCACGAAAGTTACTAATCATTGTTGGTAGGGCAAAAAACCGACTGAAGGCAGGCATGCACCGGTTTGGGGCAGTCCCCAAAGTCGCGTGCTGAGTGTCTCTTAGCCTATTCGCCGGGGGCAACGCCGAACTCACCGCCACCGGTTGCGAAGATCTTCTCAGCGGTGCCGCGCAGGATGCGATAGAGCGCGAACTGCCTCTGGCTTGAACCGCGCAATTCGAAAAGCAGTTCTCCCCGGTTGTCAGCCAGGGCGTCGACTGCATCGACAAGACGCATCCGCGGGGTTTCATCCAGGTGAGCGGCATCCGTCACGTTCTTGAGCAGGACGAGAGGATTGCCATAGAGATCTGGCTGCGCGATCAATGTCACGAATTTCTGAGACTCTTGCGGACCGTCGGTATGCGCGGAGAAGACCATTGTCGCGCCAGAACCGTAGGCGAGTTCGAAGACGCGGAACTTCTCATCTGCAAGCGGTGGCGGCTCCTGAGGCGGCGCTTGTTTCGCGGTTCTCTTGGCGGATGCCCGCTTGGTCGCCGGTGGGGCCGGTGGGGTCTTGAGCCCGAGAGCGGACCGCGCCACGTCTTCCAACGCGGCCTTCATCTTGTCTTCGTCTTCCGGGTTTGCCCATTTGAATTCCCAGGTATGCTCTGGCCGGGACTTGGAATCGGACACAGCAACAGCCTGCTCCATGTCCGGCGGGAAACCCAGGAGACTGGGCAAAACATCGAGACCATTACCGCCGCTCCGCTTGCCTCGCATCAGCTTGGGACGGTCCGGGTCGGTAGAGCCGGTGTGCTCTCCATCGTTTGTATCCGTATCGGAGTGTTTGTGCAGTACAGGACCGCCTGAGTCGGTTGCAGTCTTGTGGATCGTCGGACGGTCCGGATCTGGGGCGGGAGTGGATTTGGTGCTCGTGTCGTCTCCTGCGGGTTTGTGAAGCGTCGGGCGATCGGGATCAGGTGCGGGAGCTGGCGCTGAGGAGTCGGACTTGCGCCCTGAGTCAGAATTCTTCCTGTGGAGGACGGGCTTGTCGTCGTCAGGATCGAAGCCGGTGTCGACGACAGGCTTGGGCGTGGCCGGCTTGGCGGAGGGCATGGGTTTCCACGAGCCGTATCCGACCCAAGATCCCATTTCCTGAGCTGCGTTCTTGATGTCAAAGAGGCCGATGGGAGCGCCGTTCCTCTGGAGTTCGTACTCAACCTCGCCAGCGAGCGCCATCGGATGCGGGCGCGCCATATAGATGCTGGCGTCATGGAGCGCCTGGCCGTCATAAATCGTAATTGGGACGAGACGACTCTTTTTGGGTTTGCCGAGATCGCCGGTCCATTCGAGTACGGCGATCGCGCGGAGTGTCGGCGCGTCTTTTGATCTCTTTTCGATCTGGCCGGGATACTGGGCGAGAGCCGCCGAAGCAATCAGTCCGACAAGAAGGCCGATCGATGTTCGCTTGATCGAAAGTGCGTTGGACGGACGCGGTGACACGGGACGCGGTCCTCGGAAATAATGCAAACGAAACAGAGTTGCCAAATGTTTATCCACCATACTGACGATACGAGGAAACTCCCATGGAAGTGAACCAGAAGGTCGCCGATTTCACCTTGCAGACGGACGAAGATAAGACCGTAAGCCTCTCCGACTATAAGGGCAAACCCGTGGTGCTGTTCTTCTATCCGCGCGCGGATACTCCGGGCTGTACGATTGAGGCCTGCGGGTTCCGGGATGCCTTCAAAAAGCTACAGGCTGCGGGCGCGGTGGTGCTTGGCATTTCGCGCGACACGCCCAAGGCTCAGGCCAAGTTCAAGGCCAAGTACGACCTGCCTTACACACTCCTTGCTGATGTAGACGAGAAAGTCTGCAATCAGTTTGGTGTGATGAAGGAGAAGAACATGTATGGGAAGAAGGTCTGGGGGATCGA
>Ga0207674_10001944_pt1 | contig 26217 bp, 28 predicted proteins | sample KBSCornC72_FD_184303 | JGI IMG/M metagenome (GOLD analysis project Ga0207674, IMG submission 184303) | Corn rhizosphere microbial communities from Kellogg Biological Station, Michigan, USA - KBS Corn C7-2 (SPAdes) (version 2) | ecosystem: Host-associated > Plants > Roots > Rhizosphere > Soil ...
GGATCCCCACGACGACGAGGAGCTGCAAAACCAGAAGGCGCTCCTGGTCACGATCTCGGTCCTGATCCTCCCGATCTCGGCGATCTGGGGGGCGCTGTACCTCGCGTTCGGATCGCCGATCGGCGTCGTCCCGTTCGTCTACTTCGCGATCCTGCTCGGAGCGATCGTCGTCTTCTCGCGCACGCGCGACTTCGACCTGCTGCTCCGCGTCGGACAGCTCGACATCGTGCTCGCGCCCACGCTGTCGATGATCCCGCTCGGCGGCTTTCTCGGCGCCGGCGGCGTCGGCCTGTGGGGGATCCTCGCGCCTCTCGCGGCGCTCGTGTTCAAGGACGTCCGGTCGGCGATCCGCTGGTACGTGGCGTGGCTCGTCATCTTCCTCGGCTCGGGACTAGCGGGGGCGATCATCGGCCCGGTCTGGGAGCCCGTGCCCACCTGGTTCACGACGACGATGCTGGCGTTGAACATCACCGTCGGCGGCACGATCGTGTTCACGCTGCTCGCGGTCTTTGCCAGCGAGCGCAGCGCTGCGCTCGCGGCACTCCGGGTCGAGCAGGCCAAGGCCGAGAACCTCTTGCTCAACATCTTGCCGCGCCCGATCGCGGAGAAGTTGAAGGCGGAGAGCCAGCCGATCGCCGATCAGTTCGAGTCGGCCTCGATCCTGTTCGCGGACGTGGTCGACTTCACGCCCTGGTCGGAGCGGCTTCCGCCCACCGAGGTCGTCGGCTACCTGGACAATCTGTTCAGCCACTTCGACGAGCTCGCGGAGAAGCACGGCCTCGAGAAGATCAAGACGATCGGCGACTGCTACATGGCCGCGGCCGGCGTTCCGACACCGCGCAGCGACCATGCTCGCGCGCTTGCGCTCATGGCGCTGGACATGCTCGAGGCGATCCGGACGGCGGACGCGATCGCGCACCTCGGCCTCGAGCTCCGCGTCGGCATCAACTCGGGCCCCGTCGTGGCGGGGGTGATCGGCCGGAAGCGCTTCCTCTACGACCTCTGGGGCGACGCGGTGAACACGGCCAGCCGAATGGAGTCCCATGGAACTCCGGGGCGGATCCAGATCACGCGCTCGACGTACGACCTGCTGCACGACGAGTTCGAGTGCGAGCCCCGCGGGCCGATCCCGGTCAAAGGCAAGGGCGAGATCGAGGCCTGGTATCTCGTCGCTCTACGCCGCGACCGCGATCGGAACCGCGCTCAGTCGGGATACTCGTCCTTGCGGTAGGCGATCGGGTCCTCGGGCTGCGGCTTCGGCGTCCGATCGAGCAAGAAGCCGAAGAACGGCGACACGAATGGATCCGGCGCCGTCACGGTGTACGTGTGGTAGACGGTGCCGTTCTCCAGCGCGAATGCGATGTAGCCGGGCGCCTCGCGCAGCCCGTCCTTCAGCTCGGCTCCTACCTGCGTGGACCAGAACTCGAGCCACTCCGGCGGATTCTCGATCATCTCCTTGACCTCGGGGATCTGCTGTGCCTGCTCCTCCGTCAGAGCGAGCCCGAAGTCGAACGGGAACTCGGATCCGTTCGTGGAGACGTACGGAAAGTCCCAGCCCATCCGCTTCTTGTAGGCGACCAGCCGATCGATCGGCGCGCGCGAGAAGCAGATGAACGTCACGTCGCGCTTGTTCATGTGCAGCACTCCGCCGTCGAAGCCGTCGGCGAGGCCCGTGCAGCCGGGACAGGCGCCGACCGTGTACTTGGGCCCGTACATGATGTTGTAGGCGAGCAGCTGGGTCCGGCCGTCGAAGAGCTCCGCGAGCGTCTTCTTGCCGTCCTCGGTCTCGAATTCGTACTCCTTCTCCACGGGCACCCACGGCAGCTCGTGCCGCCTCTTCGAGATCTCCTCGTCGCGCTGGGCCTGCTCTGCCTCGAGCTTCGCGAGCTCGTCGCGCGCCGCTTGCCACTCGTCGTGGGTTCCGACCTTGTGCTCTTGCATCCCGCCCCCTTCTCTCGAATCAGCCACTAGACCGCCCTTGCGGCCGAAACTCATCGGTCTTCAGCGGACCGCCTTCTTCACGAGCCTGGCGATCTTCGCCTCTTCGGCGTCGGTGATGTCCTTCAGCGCGAAGTCCGTTGGCCACATGACGCCGTCGTCGAGCTTCGCCTCATCGCCGAAGCCGAGCGTCGCGTACCGTGACTTGAACTTCGCCGCGCTCTTGAAGAAGAGGACGACCCTGCCGTCCTGATCGGCGTACGCGGGCATCCCGTACCAGGTCTTCGGCGTGAGGTCGGGCGCGTTGGCCTTGACGATGGCGTGAAGCCGCTTCGCCATCGCCTTGTCCTTGCCCTTCATCTCGCCGATCTTCTCGAGCAGGGCGCTCTCTCCGTCGGCCTTGGCGGATTCGGCCTTCAGCTCCTTGGCGCGCTCCTTCATCGCGGCTCGCTCCTCGGCCGAGAAGCTCTTGGAGCTCTTCTTCGCAGTGCTCTTCTTGGTTGGGCTCATGGAAACCTCCTCGTGAAAAAGCGCGACGGGTCGATGAAACGTCGCGCTCCCCGAGGCTAGCGGTTCGGCCACGGGACATGTCCGAAAGCGCCAATAGGGTGCGGGCGGTGCGCCTGCTCGTCGCCCGCTGCGAGGTTCGTTACACCGGCCGCTTGACGGCGGTGCTGCCCGAAGCCGTGCGCCTCTTGATCCTCAAGGCCGACGGATCCGTGCTCGTCCACGACGACGCCGGTGGCTACAAGCCGCTGAACTGGATGACCGGCCCAGCCGTGACCGAGGAGCTCGGCGAGGTCCTCGTCGTGCGCAAGGCGAAGACCGAGGACGTGCTCGAGATCCGGCTCGCGGAGGTGCTCAGCGACGTCACGCACGACATGGGCGAGTCCGCGGCGCTGCAGAAGGACGGCGTCGAGCGCGACCTGCAGCTCGAGCTCGCGGCCGCCCCGTCCGCCCTCGGCGAGGAGCTGACGCTCGTCAAGCGGGAATGGCCGACGGAGATCGGGCCCGTCGACCTGATGTGCCGGGACGAGAGCGGCGAGTGGGTGGCGGTCGAGATCAAGCGCGTGGGCACGATCGACGCCGTCGAGCAGCTGACTCGGTACCTCGGCTTCATCCGCGAGGACCCGGCGAAAGCCGCGTGCCGCGGCATCCTCGCCGCGCAGAGCGTGAAGCCACAGGCGATCGCGCTGGCGGAGTCCCGCGGCCTCCGCTGCGTCGAGGTCGACCTCGCAGTGCTGCGCGGCGAGCGCGAGCCCGAGCTGACGCTTTTTCAGTAGTCAGCTCGCGGGGGCGAGCGCCTGGAGATCCGCCTCGGGCGGATCGGTCGCAATCTGCGCGTCGCGGGTCACCAGGGCCGCATAGCGCCCGCGTGCGGCCACGAGCTGCTCGTGCGTGCCGGACTCGACAATGCGCCCGCCGTCGAGCACGACGATCTGGTCGGCGTCGCGGATCGTCGACAGGCGGTGGGCGATCGCGATCGTGGTCCTGCCCTCGGAGAGCCGGTCGAGCGCCTCCTGCACGAGGCGCTCGGTCGCCGTGTCGAGGGAGCTCGTCGCCTCGTCCAGCACGAGAATCGGCGGGTTCCGAAGGACGGTGCGCGCGATTGCGATCCGCTGCTTCTCGCCACCCGAGAAGCGGTACCCGCGCTCGCCGACGACCGTGTCGTAGCCCTCCGGCAGCGCGGCGATCAGGTCGTGGATGCGCGCCGCGCGCGCAGCTGCCTCGAGCTCCTCGTCGGTCGCGTCCGGCTTCGCGAAGCGCAGGTTCTCGCGCACCGAGTCGTGGAAGAGGTACGTCTCCTGCGAGACGACGCCGACCAGTTTGCTCAGCGCCTGGAAGCTCAGGTCGCGGACGTCGGACCCACCGATCGTCACCCGGCCGCGGCCGACGTCGTACAGGCGCGAGGCCAGGTAGCCGAGGGTCGTCTTCCCGGACCCCGTCTCCCCCACGATCGCCGTCGTCGTCCCGGCCGGGACCGTGAACGAGACGTCCTTCAGCGTCCACTCGTCGCCGTAGCCAAACCAGACGTGGTCGTAGACGACGTCGCCGGCTCGGCCCTCGGCGATCGCGTCCGGCTTCTCGTCGATGTCGACCGGCTGGTCGAGGTACTCGAAGATGCGGTCGAAGAGCGCGAGCGAGGTCTGGACGTCCAGGCTCACGCCGAGCAGCGAGCCGATCGGGAAGAAGAGCCGCGTCTGGAGCGTCGTGAACGCGACGAGCAGCGGGATCGAGACGGCGTTCGAACCGCTCGCCAGAAGGAGGCCCCCGAACCAGTAGACCGCGGCGGGCATGATCGCGAAGCTCGTCTGGATCGAGGCCATGACCCAGCGGCCGGCCATGCGTTGGCGGACTTCGAGGTCGGCAAGGTGCCGCGACTCGTTCTCGAACCGGTCCGCGAGCTCGTCGCCGCGACCCATCGTCTTGCCGAGCAGGATGCCCGAGACCGAGAGCGATTCCTGGACGAGGCTCGAGATGTCGGCGAGCGACTCCTGGGTCGTCTTCGCGATCCTGCGGCGCTCGTTCCCGACCCTCCGCGTGAGGTACGCGAAGAGCGGGATCAGCGCGAACGCGAACAGCGCGAGCTGCCAGCTCAGGAGCAACATGCCGACCATCGTCGCGACGACCGTCGTCGCGCTCGAGGCGATCGACGTCGCCGTGTTGGTGACGACGTTCTGCACGCCGCCGATGTCGTTCGAGATGCGCGACTGCACCTCGCCGGTGCGCGTCCGCGTGAAGAACGCGAGCGAGAGGCGCTGCAGGTGCCGGAAGACTGCGGTGCGCAGATCGTGCATCACGCGCTGGCCGACCTGGTTCGAGAGCAGCGTCTGGAGCACGCCGAGCACGCCGACCACGATCGCGATCGCGATGATCGCCGCAGAGTTGAGCGAGAGCTCGCGCGTGTTGTTGACGCCGATCGCCTCGAGGACGCGCTTGAGCAGGAACGCGGGCAGGACTCCGAGGGCGGCCGTGAAGACGATCAGCGCCAGGACTCCGGTCAGCCTGAGCTTGTACGGCGCGAACAGACGTCCGATGTGGCGGAGGTTCGAGCGCCGCACAGCCGGGTCGGAGGGCCGCTCCGGCATCTCGGTGGCTCCGTGGAAGAACATGCCCATGAGCTCAGGTTACGCCGCCACGAGAAGTCGCCGGGACAGCGCTCAGCGCAGAATGCCCGTATGGCCGAGCGAGTAGTTGCCCGGTTGCGGCCAGACGCAGACCCCGTGAGGCCCTGCCCCGACCGGGATGCGCGCCAGCAGCCGGCCCGTGCGAGTCGAGATCGCGTACACCTCCCCGCCGTACCGCCCTGAAAGCCAGAGCACGCGCCCGTCGGCGGAGACGCCGCCCATGTCCGGGCTGCCGCCCGGTATCCGCCAGGTGGCCACGATGCGGCGCGTCCTGAAGCTGACGACCGAGATCGTGCCGACGTTGCGGTTGCTGACGTAGAGCACCTTCGCGTCACGGCTCGGGTACAGGCCGTGCGCGCCGGAGCCGGTGGGCAGAAAGCGGAGCACGCGATAGCTACGGGCGCCGATCTCCCAGACCCCTCCGGCCCGCAGGTCGGCGACGTAGTAGACGCGCCCGTCCGGCGAGAGCTTCACATCCTGCGGCATCCCCTGAGCCCCGTCCGGGAGCGTGATCGTGCGCACGACGCGCTGGCGGGCGACGTCGACGACGAGCATCTGCCCGGAGAACTCACAGCTCGCCAGCAGGAACTTGCCGTCGGCGCTGAAGTCCACGTGGTCGACGCCGCGGCAGGGGACGACCAGGGAATGACGGAGCCGGAAGCTGTGCGGGTCACGGAAGTCCAGTCGCTGCAACCGCTCGGCGACGACGATCGCGTACCGACCGTCGGGCGTGAAGTAGAGGTTGTAGGGATCGTCGACCCGGATCGGCGCTCCGGGCCGGCCCGTGCGTGGGTCGATCGGAGTCAGGCTGTTTCCGGCGTCGTTCGTGACGTAGAGCGTCCGCAGATCCCAGGACGGCACGACGTGCTGTGGCAAGCCGCCGACAGCGAAGTGCTCGACGACCCGGAAGGTGTGCGGATCGATCACGTCGACCGTGTCGGCGTCGCTGTTGGGCACGTAGACGAGCGGCCGGGCGAAGCGTGCGGCGCCGGTCAGGTGGTTGGCTCGATCCGAGGCGTAGACGTTCGGCGAGGTCGCGGTGGGATCGACCCGCTTCCTCCGCGCGACGTGCGCCGCCGGTACGGCCTGCAGCGTGAGCTTGCTGATGTGTGCCTCGGTCCCGCCCGCGCCGAGGCCACCCGCAAGGACGATTCGGCGCCCGACAGTCGCCGCGGCGAGGTCGGAACGCGCCGTGTCCAGCCTGCCCGCAGTCCAGATCCGATGAGCGCTCGGGTCGACGGCGACGATCCGACGGCTGGTCGAGCCGAGCGCCGAGCCGCGGCCTCCGATCACGTACGCGACTCCCCCGAGCGAGGCGGCGGCTGCGTGCGTCGTGGGCGCCGGCAGTTTTCCGATTCGGGCGACTCGGGACGAGCCGGGCCGGTACGAGAGAACCTCGGTGCCCGCCCTGCCGGTCTCGAGCGAGCCTCCCGCGATCACGAGCCGATCGCCCGCGGCGCAGACCGCCGCGTAGCGGAGCGCGGCCGGCAAGTGCGCCACGACCCGCGGGCGCGTGCCCGGGCGCCAGGCGACGATCGTGTCCAGCCACCGTGCGCCCGTAAAGCCGCCGACCACGTACGCCGTGCCTCGGATCGTCGCCGCCGACTGGTCCGAGCTCGGACTCGGGAGCCGGCCGACGGCGACCGGTTCACCGCCCCCGGCGACCGGGACACGGACGATCGAGTCGCTCTGCGTATTCGCCCCGGTGCCGCCGCCGAACAGGTACACCGCTCCTCCGAGACGAACCGCGGCAGTGTCGTGGAGCGCGGTCGGCAGCTGCCCCGCCGAGCGGTCGTCGGTCGGAGAGGCGATCCTGACGTCGGCGCGAGAGACGTCGCTCGAGGTCAAGCCGCCCAGCAGGAGGACCGAGCGGCCGACGGGGGCGATGGCAGCGTCCCGGACCGGCTGCACCAGCCTTCCGGTCGCCCGCTCGACCATTCGCACGTGTTGCGGCGCAGGCCTCCGATGCCCGATCCGGGTCGTGGCCCGGGCAACGACGGACCTGGACGGCGAAACGTCGGAGTCGAAAAGAACCCACGCCGCGAGAGCCGCTATCGCCACGGCACACACGACGAGGGCGGCCGGGCGCCACGTCCGCCGGCGGCGTCGCGTATTCGGTCTCGGAGCACGGCTCAAGGGCCTGCACGATGCCTGATCGGGCGCGGGCGACGCTCGAACATCCGCCTCATCGATTTCTCATCTGCCGCAGGTTCACTTGCACCGTGGCCAGGCGTGTGGAGGGAGCCGGAGACGGGCGTACCGCCGCTGCCCGGCGTCGCGCACGCCTCGCCAAGCGGTCGCTGGTCATTCTCGCGACGGTCGGATTCGGCGCCTGGATGCTCCTTGCGCGCATGAGCTATGCCGGCCATCCGAAGCACGCCGTCCGTCCACTTGCCGTCCCGGAGCCGATGTACCAGGTCGTCCGGCGCAACCTTCTGCAATCGGGGATCCTCGCTCCCGCCACCGCGCCGCCCGACGCCACCACGAGCACGTCTTGAGACTCCACCGCTTCCGCTCGATGGGCTGCGAGGTCCTCGTCGGCGGCGCCGACGGGAGGACGCAGCGGGCGATCGAGGAGCTCTTCCGACGGCGCGACCGAACGTTCAGCCGCTTCGCCCCGGCCAGCGAGCTCAACCTCGTCAACGCACACGCAGGGAGCCCCGTACGCGTCTCGGACGACTTCGCCTCGATGCTCGCGCTGGCGCTCGAAGCCGCCCACGAGAGCGGCGGCCTCGTCGACCCGACGGTCGGCGTTGCGCTCGAAGCCGCCGGCTACGACACGGACTTTGCCCTACTGGTGGACGACGGAGCCGTCATCGACTGTGAGGCCGGGCCCGGCTGGCGCGCGATTCGGCTCTTCGGCCGGTACCTGTTCGCGCCACGGGGAACCGGTCTCGACCTGAACGGCGTCGTCAAGGGCAAGACGGTCGACGATGCGCTCGAGCTGATCGACGGCGACGGTTTCGTCGCCGGCGGCGGCGACATCGCAGTCCGCGGCGGCGCAACCGTGGCTCTGCCGGGCGGTGGAAGCGTCGACCTCGTTCACGGCGCACTCGCCACGAGCGGAACCGATCGGCGGCGCTGGCTCCGCCGCGGATCGCTGCAGCACCACCTGATCGATCCCCGAACCGGCCGACCGTCGACCGCTCGCTGGACCCAGGTCACCGCCTGCGGCTCGAGCTGTCTCGCCGCCGACATCGCAGCGAAGGCTGCGTTCTTGCTCGACGACGACGGCCCGGACTGGCTCTCCGAGCGCGGCATTCCGGGCCGCTTCGTCGACGCCGGCGACGCGATCGTGACGAACGCCGCCTGGCGCGCCTTCGTTCCGGAGCCGGTGTGCACCTGACCTCGAGCCCAGCGGCCTGGTACGCGGCGCGCGCCGCCGGGGTCGCCGCCTATCTCTTGCTGAGCGTCGCAGTCGTGCTCGGCCTGACGATGGCCCGCAAGACCTCCATTCGCCGCTGGCCGAAGTTCGCGCTCGAGGACGTGCACCGCTTCGTCGGGCTCCTGGTCGGTACGTTCATCGCCATCCACATCGTGACGATCGCGATCGACTCGTGGCTGCCGTTCTCCGTCGGGGCGATCATCGTGCCCTTCGTCTCCACGTATCGGCCGCTCTGGGTCGCGTTCGGCGTAGTCGCCGCCGAGCTCCTGCTGGCGCTGGCGATCGCTAACCACTACCGCGACCAGCTCTCGTATCGCTTCTGGCGGCGGGCGCACTACCTCAATTTCGTCGTGTGGACCTTCGCGACGGTCCACGGGATTGCCAGCGGAACGGACCGGAGCGCTCCGTGGCTGCTCGGGATCTACGGGGTCGCGACGGCCTCGGTCGGAGCCGCAATCGTCTGGCGGCTCACGCGTGGCCTCGGTAGCCGCCGCTCGATTCCAGCGATCGCGCTGGGAGGAGGCGCGCTCGCGACGCTGGTCGTCGGGCTCGGCGCGGGGCCGTTGCACTTCAGGCCGAAGCCATGGAACGCCGCGGCGTTCACCGAGCCGCTCAGCGGCCACGTCGCACGCCTCAACGGAGTCACGCGCGGCATCGTGTCGCTGGCCGGCGAGGGCAAGGGCACGCAGCGCGTGCTCGTACGCGCCGACCTCCTGCTGAAGCCAAGAGGCATCGAGCGGACGGCGTTCCAGATGGAGTACTTGCCGAGCGGCCTGCGCTGTAACGGCAAGGTGACGAAGGCGGAGTCGTTCGGCTTCACCGCTTCCTGCAGGCTTCCGACGGGCGCTCCCAGGTTCGTCACGGCCCGCTGGGAGGGAGCAGATGGCGCCGACATCGCCGGCGGGACGATCTCCGCGCATCCGTGAACTAACTGCGGGTAGTCTATCGACGTCAAATAGTTCGGCGTCAAGAATATCGACATGGGAGGATTTGGATGCCAACTGCAGTCGAGAGCAAGTACACGGTCGCCAAGCTCGACGAGCTCGAGGCCGCCCCACGCCTCGCCCCCGGCGCGAGCGACGACGGCAGGAAGCGCTTCGACATCCGCCGCAAGCTTGAGATCGAGGCGTTCGGAGTCCAGGCGTTCAGCGCGCCGAGCGGCGTCACCGTCATCGGCGAGCACGACGAGACGCTGCTTGGAGAGGCCGGCCAGGAAGAGCTGTACGTGGTTCTGAAGGGCGCGGCGACGTTCGAGATCGACGGCGAGACGGTCGAGGCGCCGGCGGGGGCCATGGTCAACGTGCAGCCGACTGCCAAGCGAAAGGCGACGGCGACCGAGGACGACACGACGATCCTCGCCGTCGGTGGCACCCGCGGCAAGCCATACGAGCCGGCTCCGGAGGAGGCCGCTGAGGCGTTCGCCGCCTACAGCAGGGGCGAGTACGAGGAGGCGCTTGCGAAGCAGCTCGTCGTCGTCGAGAAGCAGCCTGAGAATCCGGTCGCGCACTTCAACGTCGGATGCTTCGCGGCGCGTGCCGGGCACTCCGACCAGGCGCTCGACGCCCTCGAGCGCGCGGTCGGGATCAACGACCGCATCAAGGAGCTGATGGCGAGCGACGACGACCTGGACTCGATCCGCGAAGACCCGCGCTTCGTCGAGCTCGCAAAGTAGTCCGTGAACAGAGCGAAAGCCCCGCCCGAGCGGGGCTTTCTCGCTCCAGCCGCGTGACCGTCGGTCAGGAGGCGCAGACGACGTACGCGTGGAAGTCCTGCGGCGAGCCCGAGGTGTTGCGGACCGCCACTCCCCAGCCGCTGAACGGCTTGCCGCTGACCGCACCCGGGGCCGGCGCGCTCGTCGTCAGGAAGACGACGCCGGCGCCGTCGTACGTCACGCCGCCGCCGCCGGTCGCGATCTCGCCCTGGTTGCACCAGGCGGTGCTCGACGCGGTGCCGTTTGCAGGCACGCTCTCGATCGGCGCGTAGCGCTGCACGGTTCCCATGATCCCGCGCGGGCCCTGCGGGCCCGCATCGCCCTTCGGCCCCTGCGGGCCGGCGGGAAGCTGTCCGGTCTTGAAATCGGCTGCGAGCAGCGAGTGGTTCTTCACCTTCGCGCTGGTCACGGCGTTCTTCTTCAGCTGCGCGGTTCCCACGGAGCTCTTGCCGAGCGCGAGCCGGCCTGCGGCCTGGCCGACCGGCGTCGCTGCGAGAACGGCGACGACGAGTGCGGCGGTGGCAAAGATCGTCGGGGTCTTGCTCTGCATCGGTGGTCTCCCTTCGGTCGTGTTCACGACCTGAAGCTCGCAGCTCCGCAAGAAGCTCGGAATACGGCCAGCCAGCGTTCGACGGTGCGGCTGGCCGCACGTCGCACGACCCCGTTAGGGTCGCACCATGCGGTTGCGGACGCTCCTCAAGTGGGTCGCGATCGGCATCCCCGTCCTGCTCGTAGCGATTCAGCTCGTTCCCTACGGCCGGGATCACACGAACCCGACAGGCGGCCACGCGATCGCATGGGACAGCCCTCGCACGCGGCAGCTGATGGCCGGGGCATGCATGGACTGTCACAGCAACGAGACCAAGTGGCCCTGGTACTCGAACGTCGCGCCGATGTCCTGGCTGATCCAGAAGGACGTCGAGGACGGACGCGCCGAGCTGAACCTCTCGACCGGCCAGGGCGATCCGGCCGAGATGATCGAGGCGATCCGCGAGGGGTCGATGCCGCCCTGGCAGTACAAACCGCTCCACCCGGGAGCCCGGCTCTCCGCCCAGGAGAAGCAGGACCTGATCAACGGCCTGCAGGCGACGTTCGGCGCTGCCGCCGGCGGCTAGGGCGCCGGGCCGATCAGCCCGTTCGAGAGGGCGTAGTTGACGAGCTGTGCGCGCGTGTCGAACCGCAGCTTCCGCATGATGCTTGCGCGGTGCATCTCGGTCGTGCGGGTCGAGATGACGAGCTCCTGAGCGATCTCCTGATTCGTGTGGCCGAGCGCGACGAGCCTCAATACGTCCAGCTCGCGCGGGGAGAGCGGCCCGACCGGCGCCCGTCTCGACCTGGCGAGGCCCGCGCCGACTTCGGGATGGACGTAGGCGCGGCCCTCGGCGACAGACTCGACGGCGGTCAGAAGCTCGGTCTCTGTCGCCCGTTTGACCGAGTACCCGGTCGCACCCGCAGCGAGCGCCTTCTCGACCGTACCGGGCTCGGCGCTCGAGGAGAGCACCAGCACTCGGCTTCCCGGCGACACCTCCAGTAGCTCTGGAATGAGCGCGATCCCGCCCTTGCCGGCCATGAGGACGTCGAGCAGGATCACGTCCGGCTTGTGCGCGCGCGCGAGGACGACCGCGCGCTCCTCGGTGCCCGCCTCCCCCACGACCTCGATCCCGTCGGCCTGATCGAGGATCAGGCGGATGCCGGCGCGAACGACAGCGTGATCGTCCACGAGCAGCGCCCGAACGGCCATGGCCTCAACGCTACCGCTCGGGAGCGCGATAATCGACGTCGACGCCGAGCACACCCTCTCACTCCGCCTCCGTCGGCGACGACGCTCAGCTGCGGATCGCCGAGCAGACCGCAGACGGTCTCTACATCGTCGACCCGGACGGCAACTTCACGTTCGTGAACCCGGCCGCGGTCGCCCTCTTCGGGTACGACGACGAGTCGGAGCTGCTCGGGCGGAACAGCCACACGACGACGCACTATGCGCGACCCGACGGATCGCCCTACCCCGCGGAGGAGTGCCCGCTGCTCGGGCCGCGCACCACCGGCGAGAGCGTCCGCGTCGACGACGACTGGTTCTTCCGGCGCGATGGCTCGACGATCCGGGTGGCGTACTCGTCGGCGCCGTTCCCGATGGAGTCTGGGACGGGCGCGGTGGTAGCGATCCGGGACATGACCGAGCTGCGGGAGGCCGAAGACGAGCTTCGCCTCCTGCAGACGGCGACCGCCTTGATCAGCGCGGCGGAGACCTTCGAAGAGGCGATCGCGTGCGTGATCCGTGAGGTGTGCCTGCAATCCGGGTGGGTCGCGGGCGAGATGTGGATCCCGGACAAGGCGGGCGCCCGGCTTGGTCTGGCTCCCGGCTGGTGGGCGGCCTCACCCGAGATGGAGCAGTTCTTCGTCGAGGCGAGCGCGCCGCAGACGATGAGGCCCGGCGAGGGGCTTCCAGGCCTCGTGTGGGAGACGAAGCGTGCGGCCTGGATCGATGTCACGACCACGAAGCGCGAAGGTCCGCGGATCGACACCGCCCGTCGGGTCGGCTTCGCCGCCGGGGTGGGCATGCCCGTCCTCGCCGAGGGGGAGGTGGTCGCGATCCTGGGCTTCTTCGCCGACCATCGCCGGACCGAGGACGACCGCTGGACCGACGTCCTCTCGGCAATCGCAGCCCAGCTCGGTCCGGTGTTCCTGCGCAAGCGGGCCGAGGACGAGCTCTCACGGCAGGCGATCGAGCTCGCCCGCTCGAATGCCGACCTGAAGCTGTTCGCGGAGCTGACGGCACACGAGCTCCAGCAGCCGCTCCATGCGGTCGTCGCGATGCTCGGGCGCGCGCTGAACGGCTCGCCCGATCACGACGAGCTACTCACGACCGCGCTCGCGTCCGCGCGCCGTCTGGAGGACTCGATCGAAGGACTGCTCCGATACGCGACGGTCGGAGAGCCGCAAACGGAGACGATCCTCGCCGACGACGTCGTCGACCAGGCCGTCGCCGACCTCGCGCTCGACCTCGAGGCTGCCGAAGCCGAGATCGTCCGCGAACGGCTCCCGACGATCGACGCCGATCCGGCGCAGCTGCGCGCAGTCTTCCGCAACCTCCTCTCCAACGCCGTCCGCTACCGCTCCGCCGAGCCGCTGCGAATCAAGATCGGGGCGGCGGATGGAGCGCTCTACGTGGGCGACAACGGACGCGGCATCGACCCGTTCGACCACCGCCGCGTCTTCGAGCTCTTCCGACGCGGGGCTTCCGCCGGAGACGCGGGCGGTGTCGGGATCGGCCTCGCGCTCGCACGAAGGATCGTCGAGGCCCACGGCGGCGAGCTCTGGCTCGAGTCAGCCCCGGGAAGCGGCACGACCTTCTTCTTCACACTCGTCTTGCGCGCCTGACCAGGACCTTCGGTTTTCCCGCAACACCGCCGCGTTTTGCCTCGTAGCCGGCGGCTGCGCGGACGAGCACCATCGGAGACGACCCTCACGAACACGAAGGAGACCTCCGATGAAGCGCACTGAAAACACACAGCAGCAAGGCTTGACGGAGCGGCTCGGGCGCTGGGGCGCCGAGCATCGGGCCAGGGCGATCCTCCTGTGGCTCGCGCTCCTCCTCTTCGCGATCGTCGCGGCCGGCGTCGGCGCGAAGATCCTGTCCTCCTCAGGAGAGCTGACGGGCGAGTCGGCCAAGGCCGAGCGCATGCTCGAGCAGGGCGGCTTCAAACGGTCCGCTCCTGAAGAGATCCTGCTCCAGACCCGCAACGGTGAGAGCATCCGCACGCAGAGCGGGCGACGAGCGGCTCACGAGCTCGTCACCGCGGTCGGCGCAACCGGCCGCGTCAAGAACGTCCGCAACCCGTTCGCCGCAGGCAACGCAGGCCAGCTGAGCCGCGATGGACGCTCGGCGCTCGTCCTCTTCTCGATGACGGGCAAGGCGGAAACGGCCAAGAACCGGGTGCAGCCGGTGCTCGACGCCGTGGATCGGGTGGCGGCGGCACATCCACAGCTCCGAATCGAGCAGTTCGGCCAGGCTTCGGCCGGCAAGGCCCTCGACGACACCGTCGGCAAGGACTTTGCCCGAGCCGAGGTCATCTCGATTCCACTGACCTTCGTGATCCTGTGGCTCGCGTTCGCCGCCCTCGTTGCGGCGCTCCTGCCCGTCGTGCTCGCGCTGAGCGCGATCGTGATCGCGACCGGGCTCGTGACGCTGACGAGCCACGCGTTCCCGATCGACTCCGGGGCGAACTCGATGATCCTGCTCATCGGGCTCGCGGTCGGCGTCGACTATTCGCTGTTCTACTTCCGACGCGCCCGTGAGGAGCGGGCGGGCGGCGTCTCGAGCCACGACGCCGTGGTCAGAGCGTCGGCGACCTCCGGCAAGGCGATCCTCACGTCCGGGATGACCGTCGTCGTGGCAATGCTGGCGATGCTCATCACCGGCCTCGGGACGTTCATCGGGATGGCCGAGGGAACGGCGATCGTGGTCGCAGTCGCAATGCTCGGCTCGCTGGTCGTCCTGCCGGCCGTCATGGCGAAGCTCGGCGACCATGTCGATCGTCTCCGGATCCCGTTCCTCGGGCGCAAGCTCGAGCGGCGGCGTGCAGAGGGCGAAAGCCGCATCTGGGCGGCAATCGTCCGCCCGGCGCTGGCACGGCCGATCCTGACCGCAGCCGTCACGGCCGGGCTCCTCGTGCTGCTCGCCGTACCGGCGCTCCACCTCAGGACGGCGTCACCCGGCGTGACCGACCTGCCCCGGAGCATCTCCGTGATCAAGACGTACCACCGGATCCAGCAAGCCTACGGAGCGAATCCCGCTCCGGCGCAGGTCGTGATCTCGGCGGACAACGTCGACTCCAAGCCGATGCACGCGGCGATCGCCGACCTCGAGCGCAAGGCTCTCGCCACGGGCGAGATGCACGATCCGGTCCAGGTCGACGTCAACCCCGGCCACACGCTGGCCGTCGTCTCGATCCCGCTCGCCGGGGACGGCACGAGCTCGACTTCGGAGCATGCGCTCCAGACGCTTCGCGGGTCGGTCGTGCCGAACACGGTCGGCCGGGTCGCAACCGCCCAAGTAACCGGGTTCACAGCAGCCTCCGTCGACTTCAACAAGCAGCTCGGCTCGCGGGCGCCGCTCGTGTTCGCCTTCGTCCTCGGGCTGGCCTTCCTGCTCCTGCTCGTGACGTTCCGCTCGCTGGTGATCCCGGCGACGGCGATCGTGCTCAACCTGCTGTCCGTCGGAGCAGCGTACGGCGTGCTCGTCTCGGTCTTCCAGGGCGGCTGGGGAATCGTCCACATCCCGGGCGTGCACCACGGGCCGATCACGGCCTGGCTGCCGCTCTTCCTGTTCGTGATCCTCTTCGGGTTGTCGATGGACTACCACGTGTTCATCCTCAGCCGGATCCGTGAGGGCCACGATCAGGGCCTGAACACCCGTGAGGCGATCCGCAGCGGGATCACCCACTCGGCCGGCGTGATCACGAGCGCCGCAATCGTCATGGTCGCGGTCTTCTCGACGTTCGCCACGCTCTCGGTGACGTCGATGAAGCAGCTCGGCGTCGGCCTCGCGGTCGCGATCTTCCTCGATGCGACCCTCGTCCGCGGGCTCCTCCTCCCGGCAGTGATGACGCTGCTCGGAGAGCACAACTGGTACCTGCCCCGCTGGCTCGACCGGCTCATCACGCGCCGGCCCGACGAGCCGAAGCCGGTCCCGGTGCCGGTCGCAGAGACCCGATAGACGACTGATTCGGGAACGGCCGGCGCCAACCAGTGCGCGGGCCGTTTCCGTCTTCAGGCGAGGCTGCGGCCGTCCGAGCCCAGAAGCTCGCAGGCGGCCGCAACGCGCTCCGCCAGCGATCTCTCGGCCGGACGGCCCCAGGCACGCGGGTCGTAGGCCGCCTTGTCGCCGAAGCCGCCGTCGACCTGGAGCACGCCGTCGTAGCTCCGAAAGACATGGTCGGCCACGGCCCGCGTGTAGGCGTACTGCAGGTCCGTGTCCAGGTTCATCTTGACGACGCCGTTCGCGATCGCCTCGCCGATCTGCTCGGGCGTCGATCCGCTGCCTCCATGGAAGACGAAGTCGAAGGCCGCTCCCTCGCCGAAGCGCTCGACGGCAGCGTCGCGGAGCTCGGCGAGGATCTCGGGCTTCAGCTTCGCGTTCACGGCCGCGTACACGCCGTGGACGTTCCCGAAGGTCGCCGCGAGCAGGTAGCGGCCGCTCTCGCCCGCGCCGAGCCGTTCGACGACCGCGACAGCGTCCGCCGGCGAGCTGTACAGGCGCTCGTCCGGAACACCCCGTGTGTCGACGCCGTCCTCCTCGCCGCCGACGACGCCGATCTCCAGCTCGAGGAGAACGTGCGCGCGTCGGCAATCCTCGAGCAGCTCCGCGGCCCGCCGCAGATTCTCCTCGAGCGGCAGGGACGAGCCGTCGAACATGTGCGAGTGGAAGAGCGGCTGCTCACCGCGTCCGGTTCGTGCGAGCGACTCGTCGAGCAGTGGGCGCAGGAAGCTCTCGACCTTGCCCGGTGGGCAGTGATCGGTGTGCAGAACGATCAAAGTCGGGATCTCGGTCGCGACCAGCCGCGCGAACTCCGCGAGCGCACGTGCTCCGCGAGCGGCGTCGGTCGCGGGCCCTGACGCGAACTCGGCTCCGCTCGGCGTCACCTGCACGATCCCGTCCGAGCCCGCCTCCGCGAAGCCGGCCAACGCCCCGTTCAGCGTGCTCGACGAGGTGACGTTGACCGCCGGGTAGGCGAAACCGTCGCGCTTGGCGACGTCGAGCATCGCCCCGTATTGCTCCGGCGTGGCGAGCGGCACGGGGACAACGGTATGCCACACTCGGTTCGTGGGCCAGGAAGCGCAGCTCGCGGCACTCGAGTCGATCGAGGGTCTGCTGCACGCGCACGGGATCGAGAACTGGCTGTTCGGAGGCTGGGCCGTCGATTTCCACGCGGGCCGGGTCAGCCGGGCTCACGACGATCTCGACCTGGCCGTCTGGATCGAAGACCACGACCGGATCGCTCAATTGCTCGCGAACGACGGTTGGACGCACGCGCCCGAGGATGGAGAGGACGGCTACACGGGCTACGAGCGAGAAGGCGTCCGGCTCGAGCTCGCCTTTCTCGCGCGCGACGAGGATGGCGCCATCTTCACGCCGCTCGTGGGCGGCCGCGGCTCGTGGCCCGAGGGCGCGTTCGGCGACGACGTCGCCGAGCTTGGAGGCGTCCGCGCGCGGGTGATCGGCCTACAGGCGCTCCGGGCCGACAAGTCGGAGGCGCACGACGATCCTCGGGTGGCCGCAAAGGATCACGCAGACCTCGCGACGCTCGACGCGTCTCGGCGCGAATGATCGAAACCGAGGCTCGCGAAGCCCGTACGGCCCGGCGCGGTCACTTCGACCGAGCGATTCCCGTCGCGGCGCTTGATCCAGCCGAGCTCGAAGAACCGGGCGGCGAGCGCAGCGCCGAGCGCTCCCGCGACGTGGAGCTCGCGCTCGCTCCAGTCCAGGCAACCGCGGACGACGGGGCGGCGCAGCCGTTCGAGCGCGGCCAGGTCGATGCCGAGGTCGTCGAGCCGGGTGCTGCTCCGTGCGGTGAGCTCGTAGCCGCCGTTGCGCCGGACGAGCGTGCCGTCACGCTCGAGTGACCGCGCGAGCTCGACGCCGACGCGGCCCGCAAGATGGTCGTAGCACGTGCGGGCCTCGCGCAGGAGCTCGCTGCGGTTCGCCTCGCGCAGCGACCGGACGGGCGGCTGCGGCGCGACGAGCGCCAGCGCTTCGACGGCGGCCGCGACCGCGGGCTCGGCGAGACGGTAGTAGCGATGGCGCCCGTGCTTCTCGCTGCTGAGAAAGCCGCCGTCGACCAGCCGTGCCAGGTGCTCGCTGGCCGTGGACGGAGCGATGTGTGCGCGCGCGGCGAGGTCGCTCGCGGGCAGCTCTCCCTCCTCGATCACGGCCGTGACGAGTGCCGCACGCGCCGGCTCGGCGAGCAGGGCAGCCGCTGCTGCGATGTCTGCGTCTCCTCTCATGCAACCGAGCGTAGCGCAGAGACGTTTCGGTGAAGACCGAAGTGTGAAGTCAGCCCATGTCGGGCGACATCATCCCGCCGGGAATCGTGAGCCCCGGAATCGCCTCGGGAGCGACGAGGAGCAGCAAGCCGAGCGCAAACAGGAGCCCGGCGGTCCCGTACGTCGCGGTGCGCCGCCAGGGAACGAGCTTCTCGACCGCGATCAGCCCGGCGACGAAAGCCATCCAGACGAGGCTCATGATTCCGAGCGCGAAGAGTGAGGCCATCAGCGCCCAGCAGCACCCGACACACCAGGCGCCGTTCTCCATGCCCATCCGCATGGCGCCCGAGCGACCGTCGCGCCAGGAACCGAGCAAGAAGCCGAGCGGGCTGCGGCATTTGCCGAGGCAGACATCCTTGAGCGGCGTCAACTCGTAGAGCGCCGCGACCAGCAGCGTCACGCCTGCGATCCAACGCCCCGCGCGATCCCAGGAGAGCGGGTCACCCGCGATGTGGCTTCCTGCCAGCGCGAGCAGGAAGGCGGCGACACCAGCTGCGGTCCACGTGGCGAGGTACCCGGCCGCGAACAGCAGCGGAGACATGAGCGATCGCTGCCTCGTCATCCGCGAGTAGAGGGCGACCGTCGGCGAGATCGACGGGAACATCATCGCCGCCATCATCACGACCCACACTCCGACGAACCACCCCAGCGCGCCGAGCGCAGTCCACGGCCCATCGTCCATGCCGTCCATGCGGCGGGCCGTCCACCACCAGCCGACTGCGGCCAGGGCGAAGAGCAGGGCCACGAGCCCGACCCGGACGCGCACGGCCGCAAAGGCGGGCGCGAGGTTCTCCCCGCGCAGGGGCTCTTCCGCCGTCCAGGTCACCTGCTCAGGCGGCCCAGGAGAACTCGGCCGTCGAGAGCCCGGTCTTGCCCTCGTACTCGATCCCGAACGCGTTGATCCGCGAGCGGGTCGCTTCCGCCATCGTCAGGTCCGAGGCCACCGGGTGGAACCCGCCCTGGAAACGGATGGGCTGGCCGGTCTCGACTCCGAACGGGACGATGTCCTCGATCTCGAAGTCGATCGCATCCCCGACGCGCACGCTGTGCTTCAACCCGTCGTGCACGACCTCGATCGGAGCACGCTCGACACCGAGCATCTCCCCGACGAGAGGTGCGAGGCCCGCCATCGGGCCGCCGAGCTGGCCGCCGAACACCCCGACGAGCTTGTCCATCTGCTCGTCCGTCGCGCGCTCGTCGACGAAGACTCCGAGGCGCCAATTCCCTTCGGTCATCACCTTGGGCGTGTCCGCGATCGCGGCCACCCTGAGGCCGCCGACGTCCGTGCCCTCGACCTCGCCTTCGTGAATGTCGAACACGAGCGTGACGCGACAGTAGTCGTACGTCGCGCCGTGATCGAGCGACATGTTGCACGGGCACATGAGCTCGCACGAGCACGTCTCGACATAGGCGCCTTTGATGTTCCAGGACATCGATCGACCTCCCTCCGTTGTGCGCGCAGGCAACAATTCTCTGTGCGCGAAACTCGTGCGTCAACTCACAACACGTCCCGACCCCCGGCCATGCACAATCCAGGGTCGTGACCGACGGGCCTCTCATCTCGCTCATGCTCGCCGTCCCCGACGCGCCCGCGGCCGCGGACTGGTACAAGCGAGCCCTCGGCGCGACCGAGCTCTGGAACCTCGGCAGCGTCATCGGGCTCGAGATCGAGGGCGCACCGTTCTTCCTGGGCCAGCCGGCGAACAACGGCTGGGAGAGCCCCGGCGAGATCGGCACGACCACGGTCCGGGTCGAGGTGTTCGTCGACGACCCCGACTCGTTCGTCGAGCGCGCGGTCGCAGCGGGTGCGGACGACAACCGCGGCCCCGTGCGGAATCACGAGATGCCGTGGGGAACGCACCGCCAGGGAGGCTTCTTCGACCCGTTCGGTCACCGCTGGCTCGTCGGCGACAGATCTCCGCTGGGCCGGTAGCGCCCTCCACATTTCCGCGGCGCATGCCGATAGGTCTGGGGATGGACTCCCGCTCGTCAACTGAGCGCGTCGGCAGCGCGGCCCGCACGTCTGCCATCGGGACCGGCGTCGGCGCGTTCGCGTTCTTCGACGGCGTCTTCCTCGGCCTGCCGATCGCGGTGCTCGCGGCGTCGTTCCGGCCGTTGGTCGTCTACCCGGTCGCCGTCGTCGTCGTCATCCTGCTCGTGATCGCGTGCTGCACCTGGGTCGACCGCCGCTGGGACGAGTGGTTCTCCGGCCAGGGCAAGAAGATCGAGACGAGGCTCGAGTCGATGCGCGCGAGCAAGCTGATGAGCCATCCGGTGGCCTGGATCCAGAACGGCTCCAACCGCGGATACGCGTTCGCGGCGGCCGTCGCGAACCCGATCCTCATCGCCGGCCTCGCAAGGTTCATCGGCGGGAAGCCGATCGGCGAGCGGCGCATCCTGCTCGGTGCCGTCGCCTACGCGATCCCGTATGTCGCAATGTGGACGATCGTCGGCTACGCGCTCGGCGGGACGCTTCGCGCCGCGTAGCTACGTGTTCAGCACGACGAGCAGGATCGTGGCCACGCCGAGCACCCCGCCGGCTGCGGCGATGATCAACGCCGCCCGGTCTGGCAGGCTCTCGTAGTCGCCGCGGTCGAGCGCGGCGTCGACCTCGCGGTGCCTGATGTAGCCGTAGGTCATGAAGACGATGCCGACGGCCGCGAACGCGATCCCGACGAGCTCGAACGGCCAGTTCGGCCCGTGCGAGAGCTCCGGCAGGAGCCGGCCGGCGCCGAAGCTGACCGCGAGCGCCGTGAGCCCCGTGCGCCACCACGCGAGGTAGGTGCGCTCGTTCGCGAGCCGTGTCCTCCTCGTCGCGTCTTCCATCTTCCCCGCGTCCATCTCACGCCCCGTTCGCCCACGAGGCGGCGATCTCCTGCGATGATCGGCGAGCCAAAGGAGGTCGCGCATGGAAACCATGATCGGGATCGCGGCGCTGCTCGTCGGGCTGGGTGTGGCCTGGGTCTGCTTCGCGCTGGGCGTCTACTTCTTCACGCGCACCGGACGGGAAGGCCTGCGGATCGAGCGCATGGAGCAAGAGCGCCGGCAGCACGCGCCGTAGCTCCGACGTGGATACGACGCCTCGCCTGACCGCGCCTGTCGAGGGCATCCATGCGGGCGACGTTCGGCTCCGTCTACCCCGGCTCGAGGACGTCGACGGCGTCCTGCCGGCGTTCGAGGACCCGGAGCTCCGCGATGCCGGCAATCTCCCGGCGTTCGATCGCGACGCGCTGGTCGCGAACCTCGGAGATCTGCCGGCCCTCGCCGAGTCGGGACGACTGCTCCCACTCGTCGCGCTGGATGGCGCGGACGATGTCGTCGGGGCCGGGATGCTCCATCACCTCGACACCGAGCGCCGCATCGTCGAGATCGGTTACTTCGTCCTGCCCGGTGCCCGGAGGCGCGGCTTCGGGACGGTGATCGCACGCACGCTCGCCGAGCACGCGTTCTCGCTCGGCGTAGAACGGGTTGCGGCCTACGTCAATGTCGGCAACACCGCGTCGGAGCGTGTCCTGGAGCGCGCGGGCTTCACCCGCGAAGGCGTCGTCCGCTCGCTGCCGAAGCCGGACGGGCAGCGCGTCGACAAGACCCTGTTCTCTCTGCTGCCTGGAGAGTGACGCGGCTCAGTACTCGTCGCGGCGCCGGAACCAGAGCCCGGACTCGTTGCGCCCCTTCGGCGCGCGGTCGAGCCACTGGTACATCCCCCACAGCCCGTCCACGCCGCGCGAGTAGGCCGAGTACGTGTGGTAGACGACGCCGTCCTCGAGCGCGAACGCGCTCACGCCCGGAGCTTCCCGGAGATACGTCGCGGTGTCGGTCCCGCACCTCACAGCCTGCTCGGCGGCGCCGCCCTCGGTCGCGTCGATGAACGGCCTCATGTCCCGCTCGCCGAAGTTGTAGTCGACCGGCCCGCCTCGCTGCTGCTCCTCGGTGACCGAGACGTTGAAGTCGTAGTTGAACTCGTCGTCGTGGGAGGAAGCCCACGGGAACGTCCAGCCCATGCGCTGCTTGTAGGCCTGGATTGCGCCGATCGGTGCGCGCGACACGGCCATCATCAGGACGTCGTGGTTCGCGAGGTGCACATGCGAGCCGTTGAACCCGTCCGCGATCGCCGAGCAGGCCGGGCAGCCGGCCGTGTAGTCGGGGCCGAACATGAAGTGGTAGACGAGGAGCTGCGAGCGGCCCTGGAAGAGATCGGCCAGCGAGGCCGGACCGTCGTCGGTCTCGAAGCGGTAGTCCTTCTCGATCGCGACCCAGGGCAGCTCCTGCCTGCGCTGCGCGAGCTCATCCCCGCGCCGTGTGTGCTCCTTCTCGGCGTCGAGCAGCTCGAGCCTGGCGGCGAGCCACTCCTCTCGCGTTCCCGTCTTGTGCTCCGGCACGCCTCTCCCCTCCTTCGTGGACGACTCCGGAACCGTGCCAGTTCCGGTGCGGGTCAGAGAAGAAACGCGGTCAGGCGACCGCGACGCGCCTGCGCAGGCTCTTGAGCTTGAACGCGAGGAAGAGCTCGGTGAACCCCCGGGCGAGCGCCATGATCCCGACGTAGGCGACGAGCAGGATCACCTTGTTCTTGAACGACCCGGCGACCCAGAAGGCGAGCAGGATCTCGATGATCCCCACCATGAGCTGGAGCCACCAGAGCTCGAACTGCCCCTTCGTCATGAAGGCGGCCATGATGTCGAAGATCCCCTTGAAGAGCAGGAAGAGGCCGATCAGCGCCGCCAGCGTGGAGAACGCGTTGTGCGGATGCACGAACGCCCAGATCGCGGCGATGATGAACAGGACGCCGAGGATCCCGTGCACGATCTTCCAGCCCGAGGCCGAGACGGTGATCTGGAAGACCTCGTTCAGGCCCGCGCCCAGGGCCACGAAGCCGAACAGGAACGAGACCGCGTACACGGTCGTGTAGCTCCACTGGAAGACGATGATCGCGAAGACGAGCCACGCGATCCCGGTGATCAGGAAGAGCCACCAGCGCTCGGCGGCTTCTTCGACGACCTCTCGCTCTTCGAACATCATGTCGCGTCGTTTCGGCCCGCCCGACGAGATTCCTGCGCGCGGCCGCCGCTGGAACAAGACGTAGATCGTGCGCGAGAATCAGACACATGAGGCAGCTGTGATGAGCCCCGACCGGCGGTTCCTCGGCCTCGAGCACGAGGTCGCGCTGATCCTGGTCGAGACCTCCTCGGTCGACGTCGCGTATCCGAAGGTGCTGGAGACGGTCGGCGGTTTGCTCGGCTGGGACTTCGGCGCGGTCTGGGAGGAGTCGTTCGAGCCGAGAGGCTTCGTGCGCTGCGCCGCCACCTGGTGCGCGGACGAGGAGCGCCACGGCGAGTTCGCGGCGACGAGCCGGGGCATGACGCTCCCACCGGGCACCGGCCTTCCGGGCCGCGTCTGGTCGAGCTCTGCGCCCTTCTGGATCACGGACGTGCAGGCGGATCCGAACTTCCCGCGCGCCGAGGCGGCGATCTCGGCCGGGCTGCACGCGGCCTTCTGCTTCCCCATCCGGACCGCGCGCGGAGTCGTCGGCGTCGTCGAGTTCATGACGCACACGCTCGAGGAGCCGGACGACGAGCTCCTGGCGACGACCGAGAGCCTCGGCAGCCAGATCGGCCAGTTCATGGAGCGGAGCCGCGCAGAAGCCGCCATGCGCGAGCGCGAAGCGCGTCACGGCGCGATCCTCGAGTCGGCGCTCGACTGCATCGTCACGATCGACCACCACGGGCGCGTGCTCGAGTTCAACTCGGCCGCCGAGCGCACGTTCGGCTACCAGGCCGACGAGATCGTCAGCCGCGAGATGGTCGAGATGATCGTCCCGCCGAGCCTTCGCGAGCAGCATCGGGCCGGCTTCGCCCGCTACCTCGAGACCGCGAGCCCGCACATCCTCGGGCGCCGGCTCGAGATCACCGGCATGCGCGCCGACGGAACCGAGTTCCCGGTCGAGCTCACGATCACGCGGATCGCTCTGCCCGGACCGCCGGCGTTCACGGGTTTCCTGCGCGACATCACCGACCGCAAGGAGGCCGAGCGCGAGCTCCGTGCGTCCCGCGTGCGCCTCGTCGGCGCCCAGGACGCCGAGCGCCGGCGGCTCGAGCGGAACCTCCACGACGGCGCACAGCAGCGCCTGGTCTCGCTCGCGCTGACGCTCAGGCTCGCACGCGACGGGCTGTCCGATCAGGACGGCCAGACCCTCGAGCTGCTCGAGCGCGCGCAGGAGGAGCTGCAGCTCGCGCTCGACGAGCTCCGCGAGCTGGCCCGCGGAATCCACCCGGCCGTCCTGACCGAGCGCGGGCTCGCTCCGGCGCTCGAAGGCGTCGCCGCCAGATCGACCGTGCCGGTGGAGCTGACCGCGCTGCCCGACGAGCGGCTCCCGGAGCCGATCGAAGCCGCCGTCTACTACGTCGTCTGCGAGGCGCTCGTCAACGTCGCCAAGCACGCAAACGCGAGCGGAGCACGGGTCTCGGTCGCCCAGGACGACGGACAGGTCGTGATCGAAATCAGCGACGACGGGGACGGCGGCGCCGACACCGCGCAGGGCTCGGGTCTCCGCGGCCTCGCTGACCGGGTCGAGGCGCTCGACGGCCGGCTCGTGCTGATGAGCGAGGCCTCCGGCACGACACTCCGCGCCGCAATCCCGCTCCGCTAGCCGACGCGCAGGGTGCGGGCAGCCGCACCGCGAGACACGGGCTGGCCGCATTCCCGCGACGCCCGGTCAATGCGACCTTCCGTGGGCTGCACCCGACGAAAGGACGACATGAGCCTCGAACTCAACACACTCGAAACGAGCTTCGACCTGATCGCGCCGCGCGGCGAGGAGCTCGTCGACGTCTTCTACACGCGGCTTTTCGAGACGGCGCCTGCAGTCCAGCCGCTCTTCGCGAACACCGACCTCCAGAAGCAGAAGGCCATGCTGCTCGCGACGCTCGTCCTGCTTCGCAAGTCGCTGCGCGACCTCGAGTCGATCACGCCCAAGCTGAGGCAGCTCGGCGCGCGGCACGTCTCCTACGGAGCGCTGCCCGAGCACTACCCCGTCGTCGCCGAGGTGATGCTCGCCTCGATGGCCGAGATCGCGGGCGACGCCTGGACGGACGACATCGAAGCTGCCTGGTCGGGAGCGCTCGGGCTCGTCGCCACCGCGATGCTCGAGGGAGCCGCGGAGGCGCAGGCCGAGGCACTGGCCGCCTGACTCGACAAAGGAGAAGAGCAATGAACAGCTCGAAGACCCCAACCCTCATCGCGGTCACGGCGCTGGTCGTCGCGGCGCTCGCTGCAACGCCGATCGGCCAGGCCGCGGGCAGGGTCGTGCTCGGCAAGAACTCGGTCGGCACCCCTCAGCTGAAGAAGAACGCGGTCACCGGCGCGAAGGTGAAGGACGGCTCGCTGAGGGCCGCCGACTTCGGCTCCGGACAGCTTCCAGTGGGGCCGCAGGGCCCGAAGGGCGACGCCGGCGCGCGCGGGCCGCAGGGCGACACCGGCCCGAGCAACGGCTACATCCATGCGTACTCGGCGGCCCCGGTCATGATCGACAGCGCGCAGGGGGCAATCGTCGCGTCCATCGACCTGCCCGCCGGGAAGTACCTCGTGTTCGCCAAGACCGGCGCGGCGAGCACGACCAGCACCGGAGTCGTCGTGCAGTGCACGCTGACCGCGCCGAACGCCTACGACTACAGCGCGTTCGAGCTCTACCACGGATCGGTCGAGACTGCGACGACAGCGCTCAGCATCGGCGTCACGCTCGCCACGGCCGGTCAGGCCAACCTCTGGTGCCGCGGCCTTGCGCAGAGCACCTGGGCGAAGGACTACACGCTCTCGGCGATCAAGGTGGGGCAGCTGGCCGGAGCCTGAGGGCAGCCGAACCTCGATTGGAAGGGCGCCGACCACGGCGCCTTTCCGCGTTGCAAAGAGTGTGGTTACCCGTACCGCGACCGGGTCCGTGGTCTGCGACGATCCGATCGTGGCCACCATTGTCATCGTCGACGACGACCCCCGCTTCCGCGGCATCGCGCGCAGGCTGC
>Ga0207674_10001946_pt1 | contig 26210 bp, 27 predicted proteins | sample KBSCornC72_FD_184303 | JGI IMG/M metagenome (GOLD analysis project Ga0207674, IMG submission 184303) | Corn rhizosphere microbial communities from Kellogg Biological Station, Michigan, USA - KBS Corn C7-2 (SPAdes) (version 2) | ecosystem: Host-associated > Plants > Roots > Rhizosphere > Soil ...
CCCGCCAGTTTCTCGTTGGCGAGGCCGGCGATCACCTCGTTGACGTTCATGTTGGTCTGGGTGCCGCTGCCGGTCTGCCAGATGGCGAGCGGGAACTGATCATCATGTGCGCCGGAGGCGATGGCGGTGGCGGCCTGCTCGATCGCATCGGCGAGTTTCGGGTCGAGATCGTGGGTGCGGTTGATGCGGGCGGCCGCCTGCTTGATCAGCGCGAGCGCGTGGACGATCGCGACCGGCATCCGCTCCTGCGGCGGGAAGGCGAAATTGCCGAGTGAGCGCTGGGTCTGCGCGCCCCAATAGCAGTCGGCGGGGACTTCTACGGGTCCGAAGCTGTCGGTTTCGGTGCGGGTCATCTGATTTCTAACCTACTAAAACAAATACCGGGACCATAGCCGCCACCACGATACCCAGGGTCAGTATTGGTAGTCGCAATGCACCACTATCGCCTAGCCGCCGTCGCTCGGCTGAGTCGGTTCACTTCTTCCGTGTGAAATCGACCGAGACGACGTTCGATCCATCCTCGACCGGGGCCGCGGGAGGTGCATCGTTTTCGGCGTCCTCATGTTCCACGGCATCCTCGATCTCCTCGACCTGGGCATGGAATTGGAGGGCGAAGTTGACCGCCGGATCGTGGAAGGCCGTGACTGCGCCGAAGGGAATAACGAGATGCGCGGGCACCTGGTTGAAGGAGAGGCCGACCTCGAACTTGTCCTCGCCGACCTTCAGATCCCAGAAGCGGTTCTGGATGACGATGGTCATTTCGTCGGGGAAGCGTTCGGAGAGGTGACGGGGGATGTCCACGCCCGGCGCGCCGGTCTTGAAGGTGATGTAGAAATGATGTTCGCCCGGCAGGCCGCCGCGCCGCTGAATCTCGCCAAGGACCCGGCCGACCACCGCGCGTAACGCATTCTGGACGATCTCATCATAGGGGATCAGGCTGTCGGCGGGGGTATCACTCATACGGCCCCTAGGTTGGACGCTCGATCCCAACGGGTCAAGACGCGTTGCACGCGCGACGGCGGACGCTATAGGCCTGTTGCATGCGTACCGCACTCATCACGCGCACGACCAAGGAGACCGACATCTCCGTGAAGGTCAATCTGGACGGGACCGGAGTCTATCAGGTCTCGACCGGGATCGGATTCCTCGATCATATGCTGGAGCAACTGTCCCGCCATTCGCTGATCGATCTCGACGCGACGGTGAAGGGCGATCTGCATGTCGATCAGCATCACACCACCGAGGACAGCGCGATCGCGATCGGCGAGGCGGTGAGCAAGGCGCTGGGCGACCGGCGCGGCATCTCGCGCTACGGCACCGCCTTCGCGCCGATGGACGAGGCGCTGACTCGGGTGGCGCTCGATATTTCGGGGCGGCCGTTCCTGGTGTGGAAGGCGCAGTTCTCGCAGCCGCGGCTGGGGGAGATGGATACGGAGCTGTTTCAGCACTGGTTCCATGCCTTCTCCGGATCGGCGGGGATCACGCTGCACATCGAGAATCTGTACGGCGAGAACAACCACCATATCATCGAGAGCTGCTTTAAGGGGGTCGCCCGCGCGCTCCGGCAGGCGGTCGAGATCGATCCGCGCAAGGCGGACAGCGTGCCGTCGACCAAGGGGACGCTGGGTGGCGCCAAGGATGACCATGGCTGAACGGCTCGCGCTGATCGATTATGGTGCGGGCAATCTCCGGTCGGTCGAAAACGCGCTGAAAGCGGCGGGTGCGGCGGATGTGCTGGTGACGGCTGATCCGGACGTGGTGCGTGGGGCTGACCGTATTGTGCTGCCGGGTGTTGGTGCGTTTGCGGCGTGCATGGGGGCATTGTCTGCAATTCCCGGTATGGTCGATGCGATGGGTGAGGCCGTGCATGCGAAGGGCCGGCCGTTCCTCGGGATTTGTGTGGGGATGCAGCTGCTTGCCGATTCGGGTGAGGAATATGGCAGCCATGCGGGGCTCGGCTGGATCGGCGGGACGGTGCGGGCGCTGAAACCGTCCGATCCGGCGCTCAAGGTGCCGCATATGGGCTGGAACGATGTGGTGCCGACAGCGCAGCATCCGCTGATCGTGCCGGGCGAGGCCTATTTCCTGCACAGCTTCGCGATCGAGGATATCGATCCGGCGCTGCGGCTGGCGATCACCGATCATGGCGGGACGGTGACGGCAGCGGTCGGACGCGACAATATCGTCGGGGTGCAGTTCCACCCGGAGAAGAGCCAGAGCTACGGGCTGGCGTTGCTCGGCCGTTTTCTGGAGTGGAAGCCGTGAAGACCAATTTCGCCGTCATCCCAGCGAAAGCTGGGATCTCTCTTGGCTTTCGGGCGGGAGAGGGAAATGAGATCCCAGCTTTCGCTGGGATGACGGGTGGGGTGCGTCTGTGAGCCTGATCGTTTTTCCCGCAATCGACCTCAAGGGCGGACAGGTCGTGCGTCTCGCACAAGGTGACATGGACCGGGCGACCATCTATGGCAGCGATCCCGCCGCGCAGGCCGCGAAATTCGCCGGCCAGGGCGCGGATCATCTCCATGTCGTCGATCTCGACGGGGCGTTTGCCGGGGAATCAGTCAATCCGCATGCGGTCGAGGGGATCATCAAGGCGTTTCCGGGCAAAGTGCAGCTGGGCGGCGGCATCCGGGATCGGGCCGGGATCGATCGCTGGCTGAACCTGGGTGTCTGGCGCGTGGTGATCGGAACGGCGGCGCTCAAGAATCCTGAACTGGTGAAGGAAGCGGCGCGCGATCTGCCGGGGCGGATCGTGGTTGGGGTCGATGCGCGAGACGGCTATGTGGCGACGCATGGCTGGGCCGAAGTGTCCGACATGAAGGTCGAGGAACTGGCCGATCGCTTCGCCGATGCGGGCGTGGCAGCGTTGCTGTTCACCGATGTTGGCCGGGATGGGCTGCTCAAGGGCTGCAATGTCGAGGCGACCATCCATCTCGCGCGCAAGACCAGCATTCCGGTGATCGCCAGCGGCGGCGTGAAGGATGTCGGCGATATCCTCGAACTGGCGCGCAGCGCGTCCGAGGGGATCGAGGGCGTGATCACTGGCCGGGCGCTGTATGATGGCACGCTGGAGCTTCCCGCCGCGCTGGAGATCGCCCGATTATGAGTATTGGGGCATGAGCGTCAGGGTTCGCGTCATCCCCTGTCTCGACGTCGCCGGGGGGCGGGTGGTCAAGGGTGTCAACTTCGTCGATCTGGCCGATGCCGGGGATCCGGTCGAGCAGGCGCGGGTCTATGATCAGGCCGGGGCGGACGAGCTTTGCTTTCTCGACATCACCGCCAGCCATGAGGGGCGCGGGACGATCCTTGATGTAGTGGCGCGCACGGCCGAGGTGGTGTTCCTGCCGCTGACCGTGGGTGGGGGCGTGCGGTCGGTGGAGGACGCGCGGGCGCTGCTGCTGGCGGGGGCTGACAAGGTGGCGGTCAATTCGGCGGCGGTCGCGCGGCCCGAGCTGATCGGTGAGATCGCTGACCGTTTCGGCGCGCAATGCGCGGTGGGCGCGGTGGATGCCCGCCAGACCGGGCCGGGCAAGTGGGAAATCTATACCCATGGCGGGCGGCGGCCGACTGGGATCGACGCGGTCGAGCATGCCGTGCGGCTGGCAAGCCTTGGCGCGGGCGAGATCTTGCTGACCTCTATGGACCGGGACGGGACGCGGAACGGCTACGATCTCGGGCTCACCCGCGCGGTCGCCGATGCGGTGCCGGTGCCGGTGATCGCCAGCGGCGGGGTCGGTACGCTCGATCACCTGATCGAGGGGATTCGCAATGGCGGGGCGTCAGCCGTGCTCGCAGCCTCGATCTTCCATTTCGGGCAGCATAGTATTGCCGAAGCGCATGCTGCGCTGGGCTCTGCCGGATTGCCTGTGCGGCGTTAAAGAGTCGGTAAAATTTACAATAGTTAACACCGCGCCGGTGCCGTTAACCATTTATAGCTTTGGTAATAACGCCCTTTCCCGGAATGGCAGGTTCCTTGCTTTAACCATGCGCTGTGGGCTGTCCGCTCATTGTTCCTGTGCGCTTGGGGGTTCCAGTCATGGCGTTGGTAAGAAGCGTTGCATTGACGCTGGCTGTCCTTTTGCTGCCAGCTACGGGCGCGTTGGCCAGTTCGGGCGCGTTCTCGGTGCCTGAAGCGGGTAATCTCGTGCTGTTCGCCGCTGGTGTCGCAGGCCTCATCATCGGACGCAGAGGCAGCCGCTCCCGCCGCCGCGACGATTGACTTGAACGGCCTTTCCCGCTTCACAGGTGGGCATGGCCAATATCCTCGCTACTCTTGAGCAGACCATCGCGCAGCGGCGTGGCGCCGATCCTGCATCCTCTTATGTCGCGAAGCTTTTTGCCGCCGGACGGCCCAAGATCGCGCAGAAAGTGGGGGAGGAAGCGGTCGAGACTGTGATCGCCGCGATGGCCGGCGATAGCCGTGCGCTGGTCTCCGAAGCCGCCGACCTGATCTTCCACCTGGCGGTGCTACTCGCCGAGCAGGGGGTGAGCTTCAGCGATGTGCTGGTGGAGATCGAGCGGCGCGAAGGCACCTCCGGCATTGCCGAAAAGGCCGCGCGCCAATCTTAATCTGGCCAGTCCTAGAATCAGGAGTGTTTCATGCCGATCGACGCGCTCGCGCCCTATGACGACAACAATATCTTCGCAAAGATCGTCCGCGGGGAGATTCCGTCGAAGAAGGTCTATGAGGACGACCACACGCTGGCATTCCACGACATCAATCCGCAGGCGCCGCAGCATATCCTCGTGATCCCCAAGGGACGCTATGTTTCGTGGGAGGATTTCTCCGCCAAAGCGAGCGATGCCGAGATCGGCGCGTTCGTCCGCGCCGTGGGGCATGTCGCGCGGGAAGCGGGTCTGGCGGAGACCGGATACCGGTTGCTCGCCAATATCGGGCAGCATGGGCATCAGGAGGTGCCGCACCTCCATGTCCATATTTTCGGCGGGCGTCAGTTCGGGGCGATGCTGGCCGATTGAAAAGCAGTTGTGCGCACAGGATTAAAAGCTAGGTTCCCCAAAACGAATAGAGGGGGCCTCTCTACATGAACCTGCGCATCAAGCCGCTCGACGCCATCCTCGCCACTGCCGAAAAGAAGAGCCTGCACCGATCGCTCGGCGCATTTCAGCTCACCATGCTCGGCATCGGCGGGATCATCGGGACCGGTATCTTCGTGCTGACGGCGGAGGCGGCGCAGAAGGCCGGCCCCGGCATGATGATCAGCTTCGTGATCGCAGGCTTCGTGTGCGCGGTGGCGGCGCTCTGCTATTCTGAGCTGGCGTCAATGGTGCCGGTCTCGGGATCGGCCTACACCTATACCTATGCCGTGATGGGCGAGTTGCTCGCCTGGATGGTGGGCTGGGCGCTGGTGCTCGAATATGCGGTGGCGGCAAGCGCCGTGTCGGTCGGCTGGTCCGGTTATTTCGTCGGGTTGCTGCGCGATTATGTCGGCATCACCATCCCGGCTGAATTTGCCAATGGCCCCTACGCGGGGGGTATCGTCAACATCCCCGCACTCGTCATCGCGCTGCTCGTAACCGGGCTGCTGATGATCGGCACCAAGGAAAGCGCGCGGTTCAACGCCATTCTGGTGGTGATCAAGGTGACAGCGCTGACCCTGTTCGTCATCGCCACGATCGGTATCATCAAGAGCGACCATTTCACGCCCTTCACCCCCAATGGCTGGGGCATCATCGGCGTGGGCGGCGCAGCGGCGTCGATCTTCTTTGCTTATGTGGGCTTCGATGCGGTCTCGACCGCCGCCGAAGAAACCAAGAACCCGCAGCGCAACGTGCCGATCGGGCTGATCGGATCGCTGGTGATCTGCACGGTCTTCTACCTGCTGGTGGCGGCTGGCGTGATCGGCACGGCCGACGCGCAGCCGGTGCGCGGACCGGGCGGCGAGGTGCTTTCGCCGGGATCGATGGAGCTGGCCAGCCAGTGCGCCGCGATCGTCAAGCAGGGTCTGGCCGAGCCGGTCGCCTGTTCCAAGGAAGCGCTCGCTTACGTGCTGAAGTCGATCGGCTGGCAGAAGCTGGGCGGGATCATCGGGCTGGCGGCCGGGCTGGCGCTGCCGTCGGTGGTGCTGATGATGCTTTATGGCCAGACCCGCGTCTTCTTCGTGATGGCGCGCGACGGCCTGCTGCCGGAAAAGCTCGCCAGCGTGCATCCGAAGTGGAAGACGCCGCATATCGTGACAGCGATCACCGGTGTGTTCGTGGCGATCGCCGCTGCTTTCTTGCCGGTGGGCAAGCTGGCCGACGTTTCCAATTCGGGCACGCTGTTCGCCTTCACCATGGTCGCGATCGCGGTGCTGGTGCTGCGCAAGAAGGCGCCCGACCGGCACCGGCCGTTCTAGACTCCGGCCGTGACGATCACCGCGCCGCTCGCGGTCGCCGGCTGCATCGCGCTCTATCTGCTGCTTCCGTTCGATGCGAAGATGGTGCTGCCGGTGTGGGGCGGGATCGGCCTGCTCTTCTATTTCCTCTACGGGTATCGCAAGAGCCATGTCGGGCGCGGCCTCGTCGAGATCCACGAGGAAGATAGCGACGTGCCGCCAGGGCCGGTGCCTCCCTCACCGCATTTTTGAACACAAAATTTCATTCTGCGCGATCCCCTGATTCCTGGGTCACTTTCTGAAACCCCAGCTGTAGACCGTATGTCCGGTACCGCGGCTCAGGTTCGCAATTCTCCTCTCATGCGTGAGATCGGACAGGTGCTTAAGCGATGTCGATCATGCGCGCGGCGATCTCGCGTTCGCCCATCACGACATCATCGACGCCCAGCTTGTCGAGATGCTCGACCTCGGCATCGGAATGGGCGCGGGCGATAACGCGGGCGAGCGGGTTCAGCTCGCGGGCGCGTTCGAAGATGGCGCCGGCCTCGAAGCCCTCGGGGATCGCGATCAGGACGGTCGATGCCTCACGGATGCCGGCGGATTCCAGGCTGCGGGGGTCGAGTGCGTTGGCGGTGACGGTCTTTACGCCGTCCTGTTCGGCTTGCCGCGCCATGTCGGGCTGATCCTCGATGACCACGAAGGGTTTGGCGCGCTTGGCCAGTGCCGCCGCGATCAGGCTGCCGACCCGGCCATAGCCGATCACGATGACATGGCCGGCGGGCTTGGGCTGCGGTGTTTCTTCCTGTTCTGGTTCCTGTTCGTCGTCCGCGTCGAGCCGCTTGGCGAACAGCGAGAAGAGGAAGGGGTTGGCGAAGATCGAGATGATCGCGCCGGCAAGAATCAGATCCTGCCCTTCCTTGGGCAGCATGCCGAGATCAGTGCCGAGCGCGGCGAGGATGAAGGAAAATTCGCCGATCTGCGCGAGGCTGGCCGAGATGGTGAGCGCGGTGGTGCTCGAATGGCCGAAGGCGCGGACGATCGTGAAGGCGGCGATCGACTTGCCGATAATGATGATCGCGACCGTCGCCAGCAGCGGCAGCGGCTGATCGACCACCACGTTCGGATTGAACAGCATGCCGACCGACACGAAGAACAGCACCGCGAAGGCGTCGCGCAGGGGCAGCGTCTCTTCGGTGGCGCGGCGGCTGAGCGGGGTTTCGCCAAGGATCATGCCGGCGAAGAAGGCGCCGAGCGCGAAGGAGACGTCGAAGATATAAGCCGAGCCGAATGCCACGCCGAGCGCGATGGCGAGGACCGCGAGGCGGAACAGCTCGCGCGATCCGGTGTGCGCCACCCAATGCAGCGCGGCGGGGATTACGCGGCGCCCGATCACCAGCATGACGGCGACGAAGCCCGCGACCTTGAACATGGTTACGGCCAACGGCATCATCAGCGCGCCGAAACCGCCGTCCGCTTCCTTCATCACGCTGGCGAGCGCGGGCAGCATCACGAGCGCCAGCACCATCGCGAGATCCTCGACGATCAGCCAGCCGACTGCGATACGCCCTCGTTCGGTCTGGACGAGGTTGCGCGATTGCAGGGCCCTCAGCAGCACAACCGTGCTCGCCACCGACAAAGCGAGGCCGAAGACGAAGCCGCCGGCCAGGCTCCAGCCAAGCGCCAACGCCAGCCCCATGCCCATCAGCGTCGCGGTGGCAATCTGGACCAGCGCGCCGGGTACCGCGATCTTGCGGACCGACAGCAGATCCCTGAGCGAAAAGTGCAGGCCGACGCCGAACATCAACAGGATCACGCCTATCTCGGCCAGTTCATTGGCGAGACCGGTGTCGGCGACAACTCCCGGGGTAAACGGGCCGACTACGACACCGGCGAGCAGATAGCCCGCAATCGGTGAAACTTTGAGGCGATGCGCAAGCGCCCCCATCAAAAAGGCCACGACGAGGCCCGCGACGATAGTCATGATCAGGGGCGAGTGGTGCATCCGCTATCCAATACTCCATTGCGGGTCCGGCCAGCCGTTTATCCGGATTGGCCGGAACCCGTTTGCCCGGCTGGCCTCAACCAGCCGCGACGATTATCGAAACCGCCAGTCCCACGGCACCCGCCATTCCTCCTAGGAGGGCCGGCAGGAACCACCAGGGCGGCGGCTCTTGCTTGGGTTTCATGATCGCTCTCCCAGCGGGCGGGCACTGCGTGTCACGCCGCCCGGCGCGTCGAACATAATTGCGACCAGAGGGACTTCAGGGGTGCGGTGGGCCTCGCGGCCAGGCCGGGGTTTTCCATTGGCCGACCGGCGGATCGACAATCGTGAAGCCAGGCCAGGCAAGCCGTTCGCCGATCGCGCGCGCGGCGATGGCGATCGTTTGCGGAATGATGGTTTGAAGCTGGACCGGCGGACCAGCGGGGGAGGAAGAGGCGTCGTCCTTCTCGAAGCGCTTGACGGGCGGGCGAAGCTGCTCGGCTCGGCCACGTAGCGCCACGATCGTGGTGGCGGGGCTGAAGGCCGATCCAATGGTCTTGGTGAGGGGCAGGCCAGCGGGCCACAGGGCGCAGAGCAACGCGGTCGCCAGTGCGACCCAGAGCGTGGGGATGAAAGCCGGTCCCTTATACGCTGCGCTGCGGCTTATGATGCGCTCCTTCTGTATGGGCTATCTGTAGCACCGATATGGGATGCTGTGGGCGGAAATCCACCGGTTAAATTAAGTCGTCCCCCCGGACTTGTTCCGGGGTCCACCGGGCAACGAGCGCTGGACCAAGCGGCTTGGTGGATGCCGGAACAAGTCCGGCATGACGGCCGATGAAGCCGTCTCAGGCGGCGCGGGCGCCCATGGCGCGCTGGCGGCGGCGTTGGACCGAGGAGCCGAGACCGATCGCCTCGCGATATTTGGCGACGGTGCGGCGGGCGAGATCAAAGCCCTTGTCACGGAGTAGCTCGACCAGCTTGTCGTCGGACAGGATGTCGTCGCCCTCGACCGCGATCAGTGCGCGGATCTGGCTCTTCACGGCTTCGGCCGAAACGGCGTCGCCGCCATCGGCTGAGGCGACGCCGCTGGTGAAGAAATATTTCAGCTCGAACACGCCCCGCTCGCAGGCGAGATATTTGTTGGAGGTGACACGGCTGACGGTCGATTCGTGCATGCCGATAGCCTCGGCGACGGTGCGCAGGGTGAGCGGCCGCAGATGCTCGATGCCGTTCAGGAAGAAGGCCTCCTGCTGCTTCACCAGTTCGGTCGCGACCTTGACGATGGTGCGGGCGCGCTGGTCGAGCGCCTTCACCAGCCAGTTGGCGCTGGCAAGGCATTCGGAGAGCCATGCGCGGCTCGTCTTGTCCTGCGGGCCTTGCGAAAGCTCGGTATAATAAGTGCGGTTGACCAGCAGGCGCGGCAGCGTCGCCGAATTGAGCTCGACCGCCCAGCCGTTCGCGGTGCGCCGGATGAAGATGTCGGGGGTCACGGACTGGGCGACATCCGCCGCGAAGCGCAGGCCCGGCTTGGGATCATAGGCGCGCAGCTCGCGGATCATGTCGGCGAAATCCTCGGCATCGACGCCGCAGATGCGGCGAAGCTGAGGGAGCGCACCCTTGGCCAGCAGATCGAGATTGTCGATCAGCCGGGCCATCGCGGGATCGTAGCGATCGACCTCGCGCGCCTGAATGGCGAGGCATTCGGAGAGCGTGCGGGCGCCCACCCCGCTCGGCTCGAACGACTGGATGCCGCGCAGGGTCGCCTCGACCTCGGCGAGCGGCACGCCAAGCTGCAATGCCATGTCGAGCAACTGGCCGTGGAGATAGCCTGCTTCGTCGATCTGCCCTATCAGGTGGCGCGCGATGACGAGGTGATTGCCGGAAAAGGTGGCGCCCGCCTGCGCCAGAAGATGTTCCTGCAGCGACAAGTCCCCGGCGGCGATGCTTTCGAAATCGGGGCCGTCCTCGGCCATGCCGCCGCCGCTACCGCCGCCAAGCTCCATGCCGGAGGTGAAACTGTCGGTGGGGGAATCGTGGTGGAAAGTTTCCTCGCCATAATCGACGTCGAGCGGCGCATCACCTTCCGCGTCGCCTGCGATCATCAGCCGGTCGGCCGTTTCCGGGTCTTCGGCGTCGAAGCCATCGTTGTCGTCGCCCGGCGGATCGGCAGGCTCGGCCTCGCGTTCGGTCTCGCCGCCCTGTTCGAGCAGCGGGTTCTTCTCGACTTCCTCGGCGATGAAGCCTTCGATCTCCAGATTGCTCAGCGCCAGCAGCTTGATCGCCTGCTGGAGCTGGGGGGTCATGACCAGAGACTGGCTCTGGCGGAGATCGAGGCGGGGTCCGAGCGCCATGCCGACAGGCCCCGCTACAGCGAGAAACCCTCGCCGAGATAGAGGCGGCGGACATTCTCGTCGGCGACGAGCGCGGCGGGGCTGCCCTGGAACAGCACCTTGCCGTCGTAGATGATGCAGGCGCGATCGACGATATCGAGCGTCTCACGGACATTATGGTCCGTGATCAGCACGCCGATGTCGCGGGTCTTGAGCTCGCGCACCAGTCCGCGGATGTCGGCGATCGAAAGTGGGTCGATGCCGGCGAACGGCTCGTCGAGCAGCATGATCGAAGGATCGGCGGCCAGCGCGCGGGCGATCTCGCAGCGACGGCGCTCGCCGCCCGAGAGCGCCATCGCCGGCGCATCGCGCAGATGGCCGATATGGAATTCGGACAGAAGCGTTTCCAGCCGCTCGTCGCGCACCGAGGCGTCGGGCTCGACCAGCTCGATCACGGCAGCTATATTCTGCGCCACGGTCAGGCCGCGGAAGATCGAGGTCTCCTGCGGCAGATAGCCGAGGCCCAGGATCGAGCGGCGGTACATCGGCAGCGCGGTGATATCGTCGCCGTTGAGCAGGATGCGGCCGGCGTCGGGCTTGGCCAGCCCCATGATCGAATAGAAGCAGGTCGTCTTGCCCGCGCCATTCGGGCCAAGCAGGCCGACCACTTCGCCGGGCGCCACGTCCAGCGAGACGTCCATCAGTACGCTGCGCTTGTCATAGGCCTTGGCGATCGAGATCACCGAAAGCCCGCGTGCGATGCCGCCACCCTCTTCCTTTGTGCCTGGATGAATCAAGGTCTGGTCCATTGGTCCTCAGCGATCTGGTCGCACGAGATGGTTAGCGTTTGGTTACCGAAAAGGAAATTGGCAAGATTCGTGCATGTTCAAGCGTGACGCCGGAGGTGCAGGAAAAAAGCCCGAAAGTTTAATTGCTTCCCGGATTGCGGTCAGGAACGGTGAAACGTCCGGTGACTCGGCCATTGCTCGTCCGCGTGCCGCCTGAACTGCTGCCGTCGAGCGATGCCTTGCCGGTGTTGAGATCGAGCACGAGGCGATTGCCGCTGATGTTCGATCCGTTGCGGTTGACGGTCACGCCGCCGAGCATGGTGATCAGGCGGCGGTCGAAATCATAGATGGCGAACTGGCTGCGCGCGGTTTCGGACGGGCTGGTGACGGTGACGCCGCCGCTGGCATCGAGTCGCTGAAGCTCGGTGCTGCCCGCGCGGGTATAGGCCACGGTCACGCGGGGGGCCTTGAGCGTGAGATCGCCCTGCTTGATCTCGACATTGCCTGAGAGCAGCGCGCGATCGGCGCGGTCCTGAAGCTCGATCCGGTCGGCGGCGACATCCACCGGCGCGCGGCTGTTATGTCCCTTCAGCGCCGAAACCGCGTCCTGGCTGCTCGCGGGCGCAAGCGGCAGAAGGAGCAGCAGCGAGAGCGGGACAACGCGAGGGATCATCGTGCCCCTCTGGACTGGCCCTGCACGATATGCAAGCGCGCGTGGCCATCGAGAACCACCGTCCGGCGATTGAGATCGGCGCGCAATCCGTCAGCGCGGAAGGTGCCGAGCGGCATGCTGCCGTTGACCGCGCCGTTGCTGGCGAGCGAGCGAGTCGGCAGGTCGATTCCGACGTCATGGGTCATGAGCCGGTATCCGTCCTGCGTCTTGAACACGACGGGTCCCACGATCGCGACTCGCTGTTTGTCGATGTCATAGCGGCCAGTGTTGGCGGCGATCGCGGCGGGGCCATCCTCCAGCTGGATGCGTGCCGACAGCTCGTTGAGCTTGACGATCGGGTCGCTCGACGAGCGCTGCACGGCGGAACCCGCGCTGATCGCGAAAGGCTCGCCATTGTCGTCAGTCCCGCGATATTGTGCCTTGGTCACGCGCATGCGTTCCTTGGCAACGGCCACGCGATCCTTCGAAAGAACGAAGCTGATGTCCCGACCCATGGTCAGCGGGGCGAAGGCCAGCAGGGCAACGACCAGCACGATCCCGGCAGGAAGCAGGAGGCGGATGGTGCCGAGCAGCTTGTCGTGGCTGCTGCCGGGAACCGCCCAGCGCCTCTGCTCGCGTCGTGCCTGATCGGCCAGTTCAGACATGTGCGAAGATGTCGACCTCCGGCCAGCCGGCAAGGTCAAGCGCGGCGCGGTGCGGCAGGAAGTCGAAGCAGGCCTGCGCCAGCGCCGTCCGTCCCTCGCGCGCCAGCCGCTCGTCGAGCTTGTCGCGCATCTGGTGCAGATAGCGCACGTCCGAGGCGGCGTAATCCTTCTGGGCGTCGCTGAGATCGGGGGCGCCCCAGTCGGAACTTTGCTGCTGCTTGGAGACTTCGACGCCCAGCAGTTCGCGAACGAGGTCCTTGAGGCCGTGGCGGTCGGTATAGGTGCGTATCAGCCGCGACGCTGTCTTGGTGCAATAGACCGGTGCGGCGACCACACCGAGATAATGCTGGATCGCGGCCAGGTCGAAGCGCGCGAAGTGGTAAAGTTTGAGGCGGCCCGGATCGGCCAGCACCTGCTTCAGCACGGGGGCGGCATAGCTGCTGCCTGGGCCGAAACGGACGAGATGCTCGTCACCGCCGCCATCGGAAATTTGTACGACGCAGAGGCGGTCGCGCGGGGTGATCAGGCCCATCGTCTCGGTATCGACCGCGACGGGGCCGGGGCGGAGCACCCCTTCGGGGAGGTCTTCTTCGTGGAGATATACGGTCATCCCGTCCGCATAGGACGGGAATGGCCGAGGCTCAATGCGCCTGTTCGATAAAGCGCGAAAGAGCGCTTTCCGAGCACGGTGCCAGCCCGCTCCCCCGCCCAGCCTCCCGATCCAGCATGAAGATATCGGGAGGCTGGGCGGGGGAGCGGGCTGGCACCGCGTTTCTCAAACGTGCCGTTAACGTTTCCGGCGCCGCGCAAGCATGTTGAGGCCCTCGACCAGTGCGGAGAAGGCCATAGCCGCGTAGATATAGCCCTTGGGCACATGGTGGCCGAAGCCTTCCGCGATCAGCGTCATGCCGATCAGGAACAGGAAGGCGAGCGCGAGCATGACGACCGTTGGATTGCGTTCCACGAAGCGCGAAAGCGGCCCGGCGGCTGTCAGCATCATCAGGACCGCGAAGATCACGGCGACGAACATGATCGGCACATGATCGGTCATGCCGACCGCGGTGATGATCGAATCGATCGAGAAGACCAGGTCGAGCAGGATGATCTGGACGATCGCCGCGCCGAAGCCGAGGGTCGCTTTGGCGCTTTCGAACATGTCCCCGTCCGACGGAGCGTCGACATTGTGATGGATTTCCTTGGTTGCCTTCCACACCAGGAACAGGCCGCCCGCGATCAGGATGAAGTCGCGCCAGGAAAAGGGATGGCCGAATAATTCGATCACCGGCTTCGTCAGCGTGACGATGAACGCAACGAAGGTCAGCAGTAAAAGCCTGAGGCCGAGCGCGAGTCCGATGCCGATCTGCCGCGCGCGGGGGCGCTGATTCTCGGGCAGCTTGTTGGTCAGGATCGAAATGAAGATCAGGTTGTCGATCCCGAGCACCACCTCCATTGCGATCAGGGCGGCGATGGCGGCCCAGTTGGCGGGATCAGTGAAAATCGCAAGGATATCGGCCATAATGGGTTTTCCACATGCCGGGTCAGCAGGGTTCGGTCAATCGCCCACAGAAGAAGTGGCGAGCCTGTGGAAAACTGCTCGCGGAGTGCCCGTTTTTACTATATGATTTCGGTTTGGCCGCTTTTTTGGGGCCAATAACGGGGACTCGCGCGCAGCGCCCGGCTGGGAGTCTTGAAGGGCATTGGGCGTTATTCGGGAAGACTAGAACGGCATGAGTTTTGAACGTGGGCGCCGCGGGCAGCGCGGTGGCAGGGACAAGCGCGACGGTTTCGGCGACGAAAATTACGGCGGGTACAGCGGCGGTGACCGCTTCGGCGGCGGCGGCGATCGCTTCGGCGGTGGTGGCGGCTATGGCGGCGGTGGCGATCGCTTCGGCGGCGGCGGCGGTGGCGGTGGTTTCCGCGGCGGTGGTGGCGGCTTCGGCGGTGGCGGCGGTGGAAACCGCATGCCGGCCCAGGTCATCGGCGAAGGCACTGGCGTCGTAAAGTTCTTCAACGGCCAGAAGGGTTTCGGCTTCGTCGTCCGTGACGATGGCGGTGAAGATGTGTTCGTGCACATCTCTGCAGTCGAACAGGCCGGTCTGACTGGTCTCGCCGAAGGGCAGCCGCTCGGCTTCACCCTCGTCGATCGCGGTGGCCGTATCTCGGCGACCGATCTCAAGATCGATGGCGAGCCGATGCCGGTCGAGGATCGTGGCCCGCCGCGTGATCGCGGCGAGCGTAGCGGTCCGGGCGGCGGCGGCGGTCCGCAGCGTCAGCTGACAGGCGAGAAGGCGACCGGTACGGTCAAATTCTTCAACGCGATGAAGGGCTTCGGCTTCATCCAGCGCGATGATGGTCAGCCGGATGCGTTCGTGCACATCTCGGCGGTCGAGCGCGCGGGCATGACCAACCTCAACGAAGGCGACCGGCTCGAGTTCGAGCTGGAGGTCGATCGGCGCGGCAAATATGCCGCGGTGAACCTGACAACCATGTCCTGATCGCTTCGGTGATCTGAATGAAAAGGCCCGGCCGAAACGCCGGGCCTTTTTCTTTTTGGGGTGGGATCGAACTTCGCGATCTTCGAGCCGTCCGACGCTCAAGAAGACTTTTGGCGCAGCCCCGGCGGTCTGACATGATGCGCCGATCGCATTGAGCGCCGAATGGATCGGCTATTATATCGTGTCGTAAGGTTCGGTCGCCTCAGAAACGCATGGCAAGACTGATCCCACCACCCTTGGTGTCGCCCCATGGCGTAACGACAGCAACCTTGTCCGGCCGATTGCGGGTGATCAGGAAGCCCGATGCCATGCCGATGCTCGCGCCCACCGCGACATCGTACCAGTGATGCTTGTCGGCCTCGACGCGGGCCACGCCGACGAACGTCGCGACCGCCATGGCCGGAATACCGAAGCTCTTGCCCTCGCGGTTGAAGATCGTCGAGGCGGCGGCAAAGGCCATGGAGGTGTGGCCGGACGGGAAGCTCTTGCGATCGCTCCGGTCGGGACGCCATTCCGGAAATGCTTCCTTGAGACCATAGGTCACGGCTTGCGCAGCCCCTATGCTGCCAACCGCCTGAAGCGCGCCTTGCGTATCACCACGTACGAGCGGAATGCCGATCGCGGCGGCGGTCAACCCATATGCACCGACCGTGCTGGCATCGTCCCAACTCTTGTCGCTGGCACGGGCCGGGGCGGCCGTCATCATCAGCATCGGCACGATCAGGCCGAATATTCCAGTGGTCTTGCGGGACATCAATCCCTCCATGTCTGAATGTCATTGATCCTCCCGATCGTGGGGCGTTTCAAATATATTTTGCAAATATGGGCGATCGGTTTGGGCCTTCGACGCTTGGTCCTTTCCTTAATCGGCGGCGGACGATAATCCCCCGCCATGTACGCCCCCTTCGCGCTGCCATTGCTCCGGTCCCCGCCCTTTCCCGGCGTCAGCCCGGAAAACGCGTCGGTCAGCGTCCGGCGCGGATCGCCGATCAGCGGCGATCCCGACCTCGTGCGTGCCGCCGGGCTGGTTGAGGCGATCGAGGCCGCTGGTGTGGCGGGAGACTTCTGGGACCCCGGCGCTGCGCCGATCTCGCTTCAGCCCTTCCGAGAAAATGCCGGCCAGGCGTGGCGAAGCCTTATCGCGGATGTGGCCTACCGCGATCCGTTCACTGGCGGGGAAGCAACCGCTGAGGAGACGGTCGCCTTGCTGGCGCATTGGAGGACTGAGATCCGGCGCAATCCCGGCTGGGGCGGGCGCAACGTCCTCGGCGTCGGCATCGCTGGTTGGAAGCAGCGCGAAGTGGCGCAACTGCTCTGGGCCGGAAGCGGCAGCGGCATCGATTTCAACAAGGGTGTCCGGCTGGACGGCGTGGACGCGGTCGTCGCCTGGCCGGCGCGATCCGATCCGCGCGTGGCGCAAAATGCGGCTGAGGCAGGGCTTCCCTATTGGCGCGTGGAGGACGGTTTCATCCGCTCGGTCGGCTTGGGCGCGGCCTGTCATCCGCCCTTTTCGATCGTGATGGATGGGGCGGGGGCGCATTATGATCCATCGACGCCAAGCGATCTCGAGACCTTGCTCGCGACCTCGGATTTCTCCCCGGCGCTGCTGGCGCGGGCGGATGCGCTGATCGCCCTGATCGTGCGCGCCGGGATCAGCAAATATGAGATCGGGTCAGCCGCCGAGCCGCTTCCGCCCCGGACGCGGCGACGTATTCTCGTCACCGGCCAGGTCGAGGACGATCTTTCGGTGCTGCTCGGTGGCGGCGAGGTCCGCAGCAATCTTGAACTGCTGCGCCGTGCGCGGGCGGCGGAGCCTGATGCCGAGATCTGGTTCAAACCCCATCCCGATGTCGATGCAGGCCACCGCAAGGGGCATGTGTCGGATAGCGACGCCCTGCAGCATGCCGACAGGATAGTGCGCGGGGTGCCGATGGCGAGCCTGTTCGGCGCGATCGATGCGATCCATGTGTTGACGTCGCTGGCCGGGTTCGAGGCGTTGCTGCGCGGCGTTGATGTCACCACCCACGGCTTGCCGTTCTACGCGGGCTGGGGTTTGACGCGGGATCTCGGCGCGCCACTCACTCGCCGGCAGCGGCGACTTGCTCTCAATCAACTCGCGGCGGGCGTCCTGCTGATCTATCCCAAATATCTCGATCCGGTCACGGGGCTGCCGTGCACGCCGGAAATCCTCATTCATCGCCTTTCCGAACAAAAGCGTCCGCAAGAGACTTGGCTGACACGACTCCGTAATCTACAGGGGAGATTGCGACGGCGGATAAGCCAACCATGAGTGCAGAATGAAACAAAAGCCGATCAAGCGGCGGGCTTATCTCTTCCTGCAGGGGCCTCCGGGGCCATTTTTCTTGCGGCTCGGGAGCTTGCTGAGCGAGCATGGCTTCCCGGTTAATCGGATAAACTTCAATGGCGGCGATCGCGCGGACTGGCCCAAGGGCGCGGTCGACTACACCGGCAGTGCGCAGGATTGGCCGCATTATTTCGACCGTTTCCTCGTAAAACATGGCATCACTGACCTGATACTGTTCGGCGACTGTCGTCCGCTGCACGAGGCGGCGCACGGCATGGCCACGCTGCGCAAGCTGCGCATCCATGTGTTCGAGGAAGGCTATATCAGGCCCGATTGGGTGACGATGGAGTTGGACGGCGTCAACGGCCACTCGACGCTGTCCAAGGACCCAAACTGGTATCTCGAACGCGCGAAAAAGCTTCCGCCGCTGCCGGACCTGCCCAGTATCCCCGCCAGTGCCGGCCGCCGCTGGCGCGAAGCGGCGGGCTATTATGCCAAGTCGATCTTCCAGAGTTGGCGCTTCCTCCATTATGAATCGCATCGTCCCGATCCGTGGTTCGCGGAAGCGACCGGCTGGGGCCTTCGCCTGCTGGGCGAAAAGCGTGCTGAACGGCGGACGGGACGGACGCTCGCCCGGATCGCGCAATTGCAACATTTCCTGTTGCCGCTCCAGCTGAGTTCGGATCATCAGATCCGCGTTCATTCGCCGTTCCGCAACATGAAGGTGGCGGCGGATTATGTGATCGACAGCTTCGCACGCGCTGCTCCGGAAGGACTGCACCTCGTCATCAAGCAGCACCCTCTCGATAACGGACTGGTCAACTGGGGGCGCTTCATCGCCCGGCAGGCACAGCGCCATGGCATCGGCGACCGTGTCCATTTCGTCGAAGGCGGCAATATCGACATGATGGTGCGGCAGGCACGGGGCCTCGTCACGGTGAACAGCACAACCGGTACGCTGGCCTTGAGCGCGGGCGTTCCGGTGAAGGTGCTCGGCCGCGCGATCTACGATATTGATGGCATTACCGATCAGGGCCTGCTGGACGATTTCTGGAGGCAGCCGGACGCACCAGATCCGGATATATATGATGCCTTCTGCCGAACGTTGCTCGACCGCTGCCTGATCCGTGGCGGCTTTGCGAGTGAGGAGGGCTTGCGGCTGCTGATCGATGCGGCGTTCCGCCGTCTCACGGCCGATGAGCAGGCAAGCCTCGTTGCGGTTGGCCGGCTGGAGCATAATCCGTGAACATGTGGTCCAAACCGGCGGCCGGCGCGCCGGCCGCCGTGGGCGGCACGTCGCCGGCGGAGATCGTGCTCGATCTCTCGCGTTTGCTGTCCCGGGTGCTGCATCCCACGCCGACCGGCATTGATCGGGTCGAAATGGCCTATGCGCGCGAATTGCTGCGGCAGGTCCCTGATCAGCTGCGTTTCGCTGCGGTTCATCCCGTGGCGGGCTATGGCCGTCTCCCGCGCGAGGAGGTGCTCGGCTTTCTGGATGAGACCGAGCGGCTCTGGGCAGGACGGGAGCGTCATGACAAGCTCGGTCTGCGCCTTGCCGCTTCGCGCAAGCTGTTCGCGCTCCGTCCGCGGCCCGCTTTGAAGGACGAAGCGTCGGTTGCACGCATCTACCTGCAAGCCTCGCCGAACAATTTGCACAAGCCTGAACTGATCGGCCGCATCCTGAAGCGGGAGCAGGCGCAGTTCGTGTGCCTCGTCCACGACCTGATCCCGATCCAGTTTCCCGAATATGCGCGGCCGGGCGGGGCGGACCAGCATCGCCAGCGCATGGATACGCTCGGATTCCATGCCACCGCGCTTATCGCCAACAGCGGTGCCACGCGGGACATCCTTGCGTCCTATCTGGCCGGGTCGGGCCAGGTCCCGCCCATCCATGTCGCCCATCTCGGAACCGCCATGGTTGATGGCGGCCGCAAGGCCATGGCAAACGACATTCCCTACTTCGTTTGCGTCGGCACGATCGAGCCCCGCAAGAACCATCTGCTGCTGCTCAATCTGTGGCGCCGCATGGCCGAGCAGCGGCGCGAGGGGGAGATGATCCCCAAACTGGTGCTGATCGGGCGCCGCGGCTGGGAAAATGAGAATATCGTCGACATGCTTGACCGCTGTCCCGCGCTCGAAGGCCATGTCATCGAAGCGAGCAGGATGCCGGACGGCGATGTCGAGGATCTGATCGCAGGCGCCCGCGGGCTGCTGCTCCCCTCCTTCGCGGAAGGCTATGGCATGCCGGTCGCCGAGGCGCTGGGCATGGGGGTACCGGTCCTGTGCAGCGACATTTCGGCGCATCGCGAGGTGGGCGGCAGTACGCCCGAATATCTCGATCCGCTGGATGGGCCGGCCTGGTTCGCGGCGATCACTGACTACGCCTCCGGAGATTCGGTCCGGCGCAGGCTCCAGCAGCAGCGAATGCGCCGCTGGCGAGCGCCGAACTGGGAGGATCATCTCGGCATCGTGCTGGCGGCCTGCGAGGAGGCGGCACTTCAGCGGGCTTGAGGTGCATGTCATCGCAGCCCGTTGTTGCCTGTTAACTTATCCGCGCGCAAAAGGCCGTCATGCGCTGGAGCTTACCCTTTTTCAGCAGACCCGAAGAGCCCGTCGACCGGCTCTCCGACGCCCATGTGCCTCACGGCCAGCGCGTCTATGCGATCGGTGACGTGCATGGGCGCTTCGATCTGCTCATCGGTCTGCTGAAGCGTATCAAGGTGGACGATGCGGCCCGATCGGCGGCGGACACCCATGTCGTGCTGCTCGGCGATCTGATCGATCGCGGGCCCCATTCCGCGCATGTGCTTGAGTATCTGCGGGCACACCGGGATGGTTTCGCCACCTTCCATTTCGTCGGCGGCAATCATGAGGAGGCGATGCTGGCATCGCTGCGTGGCACCGATGCACCGGAAGAGACCGGATGGCTGGATTTCGGTGGGCGGGAAACGATGTTGAGCTATGGCGCCGATCCGTCCTTGTTCGAAGCTCAGGGTGCCGATCTCGCGGCCGCTATGCGCCGGCTGGTGCCCCGCATCCATCTCGATTTCCTAGAGAATTTTGAGGACAGCGTACAGTTCGGAGATTATCTGTTCGTTCATGCCGGAATCCGTCCGGGTGTCGCGATCGATCAGCAAAGCTGCAAGGATTTGCGCTGGATCAGGCAGCTTTTTCTGGAAGACGGGCGCGATCATGGCGTAGTCGTGGTCCATGGCCACAGCATCACCCAGGAACCCGACGTCAGGCCTAACCGTATCGGCATCGATACCGGAGCCTATAAGAGCGGCGTGCTTACCGCGCTTGCGCTCGAGCGCGGGGAGCGCTGGCTGATCATGGAGCAAGGCTGATGGCGAGCGTGCTGCGCCATGCGCTGTGGCCGCTGTGGGTTGCCCAGCTTGCCACCGGCGCGAAAAGCTTCATCGACAATCCGTTGATCGGATCGCGTCGCCTTAACAAGGCCGGGCTGCATGTGGCACGGCTCAAGCTGGCGCATCGCATGGCCTGGTCGCGCAGGCGGCGGCTGGCGCGGCTGATCGATCCGGCGGATCGCGCGGCATTCGATCGCGATGGTTTCGTGCTGAAGCGCGATTTCCTGCCGCAGGACGTTTTCGATCGGCTTGTCGGCCAGATCAGGACGTTTCGCGGTGCGGCCCGCCAGATGGTGCAGGGCGACACCATAACCCGCCGGATCGCGCTCGATCCGGAGGCATTGGCGGCGATGCCGGACGCGCGTCGCGTTCTCGACGATCGCGATTTCCGAGGGCTGGTCCGTTATGTCGGCAGCTTCGACAGCCAGCCGCTCTGCTTTATCCAGACGATCCTGGCGCAGCGCTTTCCCGGTGCGGAGGATCCGCAGGTCCATCTGCATGCCGACACCTTTCATCCGACGGTGAAGGCCTGGCTTTTTCTCGAAGATGTCGCGATCGAGGATGGGCCGTTCACTTATGTGCCCGGCTCGCATCTGTTGACGACCCAGCGGCTGAATTGGGAACGGCGCAAGAGCCTCGATGCGCGGAACGCCGAGCGGCTGACGGCACGGGGTTCTTTCCGGATCGATCGAGATGAGCTGTCCGCCCTCGATCTGCCGCCGCCCGCAAGTTTCGCGGTGTCGGCAAACACGCTGATCGTGGCGGATACCTTCGGCTTTCATGCGCGCGGTGTCGCCGATCATGCATCGACCCGGGTTGAGATCTGGGCTTATGGCCGGCGCAATCCCTATATTCCCTGGATCGGGCTCGATCCGATGAGCCTGCCGGGTATCTCCGAACGCCGGATCGGGTGGCGTATGCAGCTGCGCGATCGTTATCCAAAATTGTTTGGACAACCTTGGTTGGACGCCGGCCGAAAGACAGCCTTCGAAGATTGATTCGACTGGCCTTCGAAACCGCTCCATTCGCCGCACGTTATTAACCATATTTTGAAACCGGTTTGTCTTTTTTGCTGCAGCGCATATAGCGCCGGTAATAAAGCATTAAGAATATTGGTCGCACACGGGCTGGGGACTAGTAGGGATAACATCGCGTGCTGATTGATATTGCTCGAAAAGGTGGGCTCAGAACGGCTCAATCCGATGCTTCGATCATCGGCCGCGGGCGGGCTGTCATTGAAACCGAGGCTGCTGCGCTTGCTCAGCTTTCGGCGGCGCTCGATGATAATTTTGCGTTGGCGACCGAACTGGTCTTGCAGACGCGTGGCCGGATCGTCGTCACGGGCATGGGCAAGTCTGGTCATATCGGCCGCAAGCTTGCCGCTACGCTCGCTTCCACGGGTACGCCCGCGATCTTCGTGCATCCTGCCGAAGCGGCGCATGGCGATCTCGGCATGCTGATGGCGGGTGACGTGCTGATCGTACTGTCCAATTCGGGTGCGACGAGCGAGCTCAAGACGATCCTGCGCCATGCCAAGACGCTCAACTGCGCCATCATCGGCGTCGCGGGTCAGCTGGATTCGCCGGTGATGCATGCGGCCGATGCCAAGCTGGTCCTCCCGCCGGCGCGGGAAGCATGCCCGGCCAATATCGCGCCGACCACCTCCACCACGCTCATGCTTGCGCTGGGCGATGCCCTGGCGATCGCCGTCATGGGTGTCCGGGGCATTTCGCGCGAAGGCCTGAAGGCGCTGCATCCTGGCGGCGTGATCGGGAACCGGCTGCTGCCGGTGAACGAATTGATGCATATGGGTGAGAATATGCCGCTGGTGCCGGCTGACATGCCAATGCGCGAGGTGGTGATCGCGATCACGCAAAAGAGCTTCGGCATTGCCGGCGTCGTCGATGCCGACAGCAGGCTGGTGGGCGTCATCACTGACGGCGATCTGCGCAGGCATGTCGAGCGCCTGCTGATGAGCACTGCGGCGGACGTGATGACCACGGGCCCCAAGACGATTCCGGAAGGCACCTATGCCGAGGATGCGCTGGCGATCATGAATGCGAACAAGATCACGTCGCTGTTCGTGATGCGTCATGATGCGCCCGAGGTGCCGGCCGGACTGGTGCATATCCACGATTTCAGCCGCCTCGGCCTGATCTGAGATCGGGATAGCGATGGCCGCCGTGCCGGGTGTCGGCATCATCATACCGGCGCGCTACGCTTCTAGCCGTTATCCGGGCAAACCGCTCGCCATGATCCGGGGCGCGAGCGGCGTCGCGAAATCGCTGATCGAGCGGAGCTGGCTTGCCGCGCGGGCCGTGGCGGGCGTCGAGGCTGTCTGGGTCGCGACGGACGACCAGCGCATTGCCGATGCAGCCCGATCCTTCGGCGCGGACGTGCTGATGACCCCGGAATCCTGCCGCAATGGTACGGAACGCTGCGCAGCCGCCATATCCGAACTTGCCGATCCGCCGGAGATCATCGTCAACCTTCAGGGGGATGCCCTGCTGACGCCGCCGGAGATCGTGTCGGCGCTGGTTGATCATATGCGCGCGCACGGCGATGTCGCGGTCGCTACGCCGGCGGTCCGCTGCACGCCCTCACTCTATCGCCACCTCGTCGAGGACCAGGCGCAGGGCCGGGTAGGCGGCACGACGGTCGTGTCCGATGCGCGCGGCAATGCGCTCTATTTTTCCAAGCGGGTCATTCCGCATCTGCCGAACGACTATCCGGCGGAGAATGGTGTTCCGGTCTATCTCCACATGGGCGTCTATGCGTATCGCGCGGATGCGTTGGGGCGCTACACGGCAGCCGAGCCCTCGATGCTGGAGCAGCTTGAGGGGCTGGAGCAGCTCCGTTTCCTCGATATCGGCGTGCCAGTGGCGGCCGTGACGTGCGATCCGCCGTCCTGGGACGTGATCGAGCTCAACAATCCCACCGATCTGGCCCCGATCGAAGAGAATCTCATAGCACGTGGCATCGAATAGGGCGGGAGCCGCTTTGCGATCTGCCGCAGCCTAGCGGCTCTCCATCATCCACCGCCAGTGCTGCGGCCTCGATATTCTCCGGGGCGAAGATCTGCTGCATCGTCTTGACCAGCCCGGGCTCATACACGTCGAGCCGGCTGCCATTGCCGTCCACCCACTGGAAATCGTGCTTGATGCGGTTCATCAGCCATTCGTCGCCGCATCGCTCGAACCAGAAAGATACAAAACGGCCTGACGGCGATCAGACGTGTACGAGATGAGCGACGGTGTCTGCCGTATCGTCGGCGGTCTTGCCTTCCTTGACGATCCGGCCGCGCTGCATGACGAAATAGCGGTCGGCGAAGCTCCAGGCGAAATCGAGATTCTGCTCGACGATCAGGATCGCGACGCCAAGTTCGGTCCGCACGCGCAACAGAGCATCCTCGATCTGCTGGACGATATTGGGCTGGATGCCCTCGGTAGGCTCGTCGAGCAGCAGGAGCGACGGCTGCCCCGCCAGCGCGCGGCCGATGGCGAGCTGCTGCTGCTCGCCGCCCGAAAGTACGCCGGCTTTGCGGTTGGCGATCTGGGTGAGCTTGGGGAACAGCTCGAAGACCATGTCCGGCACCTTCTTCGGCCCGCTGAAATCCTTGCGGTTGAGCGCTGCGAGGCCGACTTCCAGATTCTCGGTTACGGTCAGGTGCGGGAACACATGCCGCCCCTGCGGCACGAAACCGATCCCGGCGCGGGATCGCTCGTGCGGGCCCATCGCCGTCACCTCGTCGCCGCGCCAGTAGATGTAGCCGCCCGAGACCTTCACCTGCCCCATGATCGTCTTCATCAACGTCGTCTTGCCGACGCCGTTGCGGCCGAGCACCGTCGCCGCCTCGCCGGGGCGCAGATCGAACGCGACGTCCCACAGCACCTGGCTCTTGCCGTAGGCGGAGCTGACGCTGCGCAGGTTGAGAAGGTCGGTCATTTGGCCCTCCCGAGATAGATTGCCGCGACTTCCTCGTCGGCGCGGATTTCGTCGAGCGTGCCTTCGCGCAGCAGCTTGCCCTGATGCAGCACGACGACATGGCCGTTGAGTTGCGACACGAAATCGATGTCGTGATCGATCACCAGCACGGCATGCTTGCCGACCAGCGTCTTGATGATGTCCGCCGTCTGCGTGCTTTCGGCCGCGCCCATGCCAGCAGTGGGCTCATCAAGCAGGATCAGTTCAGAATCGGTCGCCACCACCATGCCGATCTCCAGCCACTGCTTCTCGCCGTGCGAGAGATTGCCTGCGATGGTGTCACGGCGCTCGGTCAGCGAGACCATCTCCAATATCTCCTCGGCGCGGGCACGCGCCTCGACCTCGCCCTTGCGGCCGAAGAAGGTCCACCAGCGCCGGTCGCGCGTCGCGGCGATGGTGAGGTTGTCGATCACCGACAGGCCCACCAGCACCCCCGGCGTCTGGAACTTGCGGCAGACGCCCATGCCGACGATCTTGTGCTCAAGCTCATCCTGGATCGGCTGGCCGTGGAACAGCACCCGGCCCGATGTCGCCCGCACCCGTCCGATGATCGAGTCGCACATGGTCGATTTGCCTGCGCCGTTCGGGCCGATCACAACGGTCATGCTGCCGCTGGGTATGGTGAGGCTGAGATCGTTGATCGCCTTGAAGCCGTCGAAATCGACAACGACATTTTCAAGCTGGAGCATCGGCGCCTCGCTCATGCGGCGATCTCCTCGGGCGTGGGTTTGGGCACCGTGGCGTTAGCCGCCCTGGCGCGTCGCCAGCGGGCGAACATGTCGCCGAATTTCTCCGGCTTGAAGGGGTGATCAGGGCCAACCAGCCCGGCAAGGCCCTTGGGCAGCGCCGTCACCGAAATGATGAAAAGCACGCCCAACCCATAGAGCCACAATTCGGGGAAGGCGGTCGAGATCTTGTCCTTGGCAAAGTTGACGAGCAGCGCGCCTGCCAGCGCACCGGCGATACTGTCGCGCCCGCCGATCGCCACCCAGATCACCATTTCGATCGACGGCACCACGCCCACCAGCGCGGGCGAGATCACCCCGGCATGGAGCGTGAACAGCGCACCCGACACGCCGGTCAGCATCGCCGCCACGGTGAAGGCGACGACCTTGTAGGGAGTCGGGTCGTAGCCGAGGAAACGCAGCCGGTTCGAACCGTCGCGGCTGGCGCGGAGCAGCTTGCCGAAGCGGCTGCCGAGCAGCCAGCGCAGCCCAAAGAAGGCCGCGACGACCAGCGCCAGCGTGACATAATAGAGCCCTAGCGTCGTGGACGGCAGGTTGAGGTTCAGGCCGAATAAGGTG
>Ga0207674_10001947_pt1 | contig 26193 bp, 26 predicted proteins | sample KBSCornC72_FD_184303 | JGI IMG/M metagenome (GOLD analysis project Ga0207674, IMG submission 184303) | Corn rhizosphere microbial communities from Kellogg Biological Station, Michigan, USA - KBS Corn C7-2 (SPAdes) (version 2) | ecosystem: Host-associated > Plants > Roots > Rhizosphere > Soil ...
GACCACACCGAGCGAATGCTGCAGCGGGCCGGCGTGCCGGTCGACCGCCGTCCGGGCAGGGTGTCGGTCTCCCCGGTGCGGGAGCTCGTCATCCCCGAGATCCCGGTGCCCGGCGACTTCTCGTCGGCCGCCCCGTTCATCGCCGCGGCGACCGTGCTCCAGGGCTCCAATCTGACCCTGCGCGGCATCGATATCAATCCCACCCGTACCGGCATGCTGACGGTGCTGGAGAGGATGGGCGCCCGGGTGGGGCTGTTCGCCAGACGGTGGGCGGCCGGTGAGCCGGTGGCCGACATCGAGGTACGGGCGGCTGAGCTGGTCGCCACCGAGGTCGAGCCCGAGCTCGTGCCCAGCCTGATCGACGAGCTGCCGCTGGTGGTGCTGGCGGCCAGCTTCGCCCGCGGCACCACGGTGATCCGGGGCGCGGGCGAGCTGCGGGTGAAGGAGTCCGATCGGATCGAGAGCGTCGTCCGTGCCATGACCACCGTCGGCGCCCACGTCCGGGCGCTCGAGGACGGCTTCGAGGTCAAGGGCGTTCCCCACCGCCTGCGCGGCGGCCGGGTCGACGCCGCCGGCGACCACCGGATCGCGATGCTGGGCGCCATCGCGGGAGCCTGCTCGCAGGAGGGCGTCACGGTCGAGGGCGCCGAGGTGGTCGGCGTCAGCTTCCCCGACTTCGCCGAGCGGCTGGCCGCGGTCAGCGCGTAGGGCGGCGGCCACTTGACCGAACGATCGTTGGCCATTTGGCCGAGCGATCGTTGGCCATTTGGCCGCCGGTAGGATGCCGCCATGATCGGTGTGATCGGCGACCACGATCGGGCGAACCGCACGCACGCGACGTTGGACGAGAGCCTGGCCGCCGTCGGAGCGGAGTGGGAGTGGGTGGCGACCGATGAGGTGCCGCCGGCGGACGAGCTGGAGCGGCGATTCGGCGGGCTGTGGATCGCTCCGGCCAGCCCGTACCGCAGCATGGACGGCGCCCTCGGTGCGATCACGGCGGCCCGCGAGCGCGGGATCCCGCTGGTCGGTACCTGAGGCGGCTTCCAGCACGTACTGGTCGAGTACGCACGCAACGTTCTGGGAGTCACGGAGGCGGAGCACGCGGAGACCAGCCCCGACGCGACGGAGCTGTCGTCTCCTCGCTCTCCTGCTCCCTGGTAGGGCAGGAAGCGGCCGTGCGGCTGCTGCCGGGCACGAAGGCCGCGGAGCTGTACGGCGCCGACACGGCGGACGAGGACTACTTCTGCAACTACGGCCTGAACCCTGAGTACCGGCCGCGTCTGGAGATCGAGGGCCTGCGCGTGAGCGGCATCGACGACGAGGGCGAGGTGCGGGTGGTCGAGCTCGCTGGCCATCCGTTCTACGTCGCGACGCTCTACTGCTTCCAGACCCGGTCGTCCAGCGGACGCCCTCACCCGCTGGCGGCCGGGTTCGTCGCGGCGGTCGCAGTATATGAACACTCAACGCACAGTTGAGGGTTAGGCTTTGGTGGTGAGCGGCCTCGACGAGCACTTGAGGGTTCGGCCCAGTACGCTTCGCCCGCCATGGTGATCACGATCGACGGTCCCGCCGGGTCGGGCAAGAGCACGGTCGCGCGGCTGGTCGCCGACCGGCTGGGTCTGCGATACGTGGACACGGGCGCGATGTACCGCGAGCTGACCGCTGCCGCCCTGGCCACAGGCGTATCGCTGAACGACGGCGATGAGCTGGCGGCGCTGGTGGGACGGCCGGCGCCCGCCGGAGCCGACCTGCGGGCGGAGGTGATCTCCCGCAACGTCAGCGCCGCCTCCCGGCACCCGCAGGTGCGGGCGCGGATGCGGGCTCGCCAGCGCGAGCTGGCGGCGGACGCCGTGCTGGAGGGCCGGGACACCGGCTCGGTGGTCTGGCCCGCGGCGGAGGTCAAGGTGTACCTGGTGGCGAACGGGCGGGTGCGCGCCGAGCGGCGGGCGCTGCAGCTGGGACTGCCGATCGAGGCGGTGGAGCAGACGATCGCCGACCGCGACGACTTGGACAGCGCTCAGCTGGCGCCGGCCCCGGACGCCGTGGTCGTCGATACCAGCGACCTCACCATCGACCAGGTGGTCGACCGGATCGTCGACATGGCGCAGGCCGCCGCATGAGCCTGCCCGGCGACCGCTTCTGGGCCATCGCCCGGCCGTGGGCCGTGCCCATGTTCAGGGTCGGACTGCGGATCCGCGCCAGCGGCGTGCAGAACGTGCCGCAGTCCGGCCCGGTGCTGTTCGTCGCCAACCACCAGTCGCTGTGGGACATCCCGGCGATCGGCGCATCCCAGCCGCGCGTGATCCGCTACATGGCCAAGGCGGAACTGTTCCATCCCCGCCCCTGGGGCGCGTTCATCCGCTTCGGCGGGTCGTTCCCCGTCAAGCGGGGGGAGCCCGACCGCGACGCGCTGCGTACCGTCCACGACACGCTGCAGCGGGGCGGAACCGTCGGCGTGTTCATCCAGGGCCACCGCCAGGAGGGGGTCGACGACGCCAAGGCGGGCGCCGGCCGGATGGCCGTGGTCGAGGACGCGCCGGTCGTCCACGTGGCGATCAAGAGCCGAAACTGGAAGCCGGGAAGGCCGATCCAGGTCGCCTTCGGCGAGCCGCGCCGGTACGAGCGGGACGGCCGCCGAGCCTCCCAGGCCTACCGCGAGACGGCGGACGAGATGATGGCCGAGATCCGCCGCCTGTACGAGCAGCTGCCGTGACCGCCGACGCCCCCGTGCCCACAGGCGTGGTGGCTGTCGTCGGCTTCCCCAACGCCGGCAAATCCACCCTGATCAACCGGCTCACGTCCAGCCGGCGGGCGGTCGTCCACGAGACCCCGGGCGTCACGCGCGACCGCACAGAGGCGATCTGCGAGTGGCGGAACCGGGCCTTCGTGCTGGTGGACACCGGCGGTGTCGACCCCGGCGACCAGTCGCCGATGCAGGCACAGGTGGCCGACCAGGCCCGGCAGGCCGTCGAGGAGGCCGACCTGGTGATGCTGGTGGTCGACGCCGCCGCCGGACTCGCCGCCGGGGACGAGGAGATTGCCCAGATCCTCCGCCGATCGGGCCGGCCGGTGCTGGTGGTCGCCAACAAGGTGGACGACGCCGGCAAGGAGCAGAACGCGCTCGAGCTGCACTCGCTGGGCCTGGGCGAGCCGGTGGCGGTGTCGGCCCTGCACGGCCGCAACAGCGGAGACCTGCTCGACGTCATCGTCGACCGGCTAGAGCAGACGGGCGCCGAGCCGCGGCCGCCGGAGGCCGAGGACGAGATCCGGGTGGCGGTGCTGGGCCGGCCGAACGTGGGCAAGTCGTCGCTGGTCAACGCCATCCTCGGCCGCCCCAGGGTGATCGTCTCCGAGGTGCCCGGCACCACCCGCGACACCGTCGACACCCCGTTCCGCCACGGAGACACGACGTTCCGGCTGATCGACACGGCCGGCCTTCGCCGCAAGCGCAAGCACCGCCAGGGAATCGAGTACTACAGCGAGATTCGCGCCCTGCAGGCCGCCGAGCGGGCGGACATCGCGCTGGTCCTGATCGACGCCTCCGAGGGCATCACCGAGGGCGACCTGGCCGTGGCCGACCAGGCGCGGCAGGCCGCGAACGCCACCCTGGTGGTGCTCTCCAAGTGGGACATCACCGAGGTTGACGTGGACGACGTTCGTGAGCGGTTGGCCGGCAAGCTGCGCCAGCGGCCGGCGATCGTGACCACCTCCGCGCTCACCGGCCGCAACGTCGACCGGCTGCTGGAGGCGATCGAGGAGCTCTACGGCCGCTACACGTCGCGGATGGGCACCGGCCAGCTGAACCGCGCGCTTGAGGAGATCTCCGCGCGCCGTGAGCCGCCCCGCAAGGGCCGCCGGCGCCTGAACATGCTCTACGCCACGCAGTACCAGACGCGGCCGCCTCGGTTCCGTATCGTTGTCAACGACCGCAACCTGGTCACCCGCGACTATGCCTACTTCGTCGAGAACCAGCTCCGCGCCCGCCTGGGCCTCGAGGGCGTGCCCGTGATCATCGACTTCGTCACCCGCTCATGAAGATCGCCGTCGTCGGCGGCGGCAGCTGGGGGACGGCGATGGCCCGGCTGCTGGCGATGAACGGCCACGCCGTGACGTTGGCCTGTCGCGACCCCGAGCAGGCGGAGGCCGTGAACCGCTACCACCGCAACCCCCGCTACCTGCCCGACGTGACGCTGCCCCCAGAGATCCGGGCGGCCGGCTTCGACCAGGCGTCGCTGGAGGGCGTCGAGCTGGTGGCCTTCGCGGTGCCCAGTGCGGCCTTCGCGGCCACCCTGGGGCGGTTCGTCGATCGGCTGCCCGCTGATGCCGCACTGCTCTCGCTGACCAAGGGCCTCGATCCCCGCGACCGGCGGCGGATGAGCGAGGTGCTGGCCACGGTGGCGCCAGTCGAGCGGATCGCCGTGCTGTCCGGTCCCAACCACGCCGAGGAGGTGGCGCGCGACTTCCCCACCGCCTCGGTGCTGGCCAGCCTCGACACCGGGCTGGCCTGCCGTCTGCAGGAGGAGATCGGCGCCCGGCGGCTGCGCATTTACACCTCGACCGACGTCATCGGCGTCGAGCTGTGCGCCGCTGCCAAGAACGTGATCGGGCTGGCCGCCGGCGTCTCCGACGGCCTTGGTTTCGGAGACAACGCCAAGGCGGCGATCATCACCCGCGGCATGGCGGAGATGGCGCGGATGGGCGAGGGCTTCGGCGCCCGGGCCCGCACCTACAGCGGTCTGGCCGGCATGGGCGACCTGGTGGCCACCTGCACGTCGCGCCATTCCCGGAACCGCAGGGCCGGCGAGCTCCTGGCCAAAGGAGTCCGCGCGGAGTGGATCGAGCGGGACATCGGTCAGGTCGTGGAGGGGCTGTCGACATCCCGGGCGCTGCGCGACCTGGCCGCCCACCGCGGCCTCGAGCTGCCGATCACCTCAGCCGTCTGCGACGTCGCCTGGGGCGGCGTCACGGCCACCGATGCCCTGGCGGCCCTGATGGCGCGCGAGCAGACGGAGGAGTGAGGGCGGCCCAGCGCGGCTGATACCCTTTCGCGCGATGAGCGAGCACCTGTTCACCTCGGAATCGGTCACCGAGGGCCATCCTGACAAGGTCGCCGACCAGATCTCCGATGCGGTGCTGGACGCGGTGCTGGAGCAGGACCCGCAGGGCCGCGTCGCCTGCGAGGTGCTGTGCACCACGGGCCTGGTGGTGGTGGCCGGCGAGATCACCACCGAGGCGTACGTCGACATTCCGCGGATCGTGCGTGGGGTGGTGCACGACATCGGCTACACCAGCTCCGACCTGGGCTTCGACGCCTCCACCTGCGGCGTGATCGTGGCCCTCGACGAGCAGTCTCCCGACATCCGCCGCGGCGTCGAGTCCTCCTACGAGGAGCAGCATGCTGCGGCCGAGGCGGACGCCGACGCGCAGGGGGCCGGCGACCAGGGGATGATGTTCGGCTACGCCTGCTGCGAGACGCCGTCGCTGATGCCGATGCCGATCGTGCTCGCCCACCGGATCACCCGGCGCCTGGCCGACGTGCGCAAGGCCGAGGTGATCCCCTACCTGCGCCCCGACGGCAAGGCTCAGGTGACGGTGCGCTACGTGGACGGCAGGCCGGTGTCGATCGAGGGGCTGCTGGTGTCGACCCAGCACCATCCCGATGTCCACGACGAGGAGATCGTGCGCCGCGACGTGATCGAGCACGTGCTGCGGCCGGTGATCCCCCGCGACATGTGCCCGCACGAGCGAATGGAGGAGCCGGGGTTCGTGCTGGTCAACCCGACCGGACGGTTCGTCACCGGCGGCCCGATGGGCGACACGGGCCTGACCGGCCGCAAGATCATTGTCGACACCTACGGCGGCGCGTCGCGGCATGGCGGCGGGGCGCTGTCGGGCAAGGATTCGTCCAAGGTCGACCGGTCGGGGGCCTACGCCGCCCGCTGGGTGGCCAAGAACGTGGTCGCGGCCGGGCTGGCCGAGCGGGCCGAGCTGCAGGTGGCCTACGCGATCGGCGTCGCCCACCCGGTGTCGATCATGGTCGACACCTTCGGCACCGGAAAGGTCGACCAGCCGCTGATCGAGCGAGCCGTGGCGGACGTCTTCGACCTGCGACCGGCGGCGATCATCCGTGACCTCGACCTCAACCGCCCAATCTTCCGCGCCACCTCGAACTACGGGCACTTCGGCCGCGAGGAGCAGACGTTCACCTGGGAGCGCACCAACCGTGCGGCCCAGCTGCGCGAGGCCTGCGGGCTCGGAGAGCTCGAGCCGGTCCGAGCCTGATCGCGAAGGTGCACCCGCTGGTCACCGCGCGAGCGGTCGACCGCGCCTTCGACTACGCGGTCCCCGATGATTTCGAGCAGCGGGTGGTCCCCGGCGCCCGCGTCCGGGTGCCGCTGGGCGCGCGGGAGGTGGAGGGGGTGGTGGCCGCGGTCGAGGACGGCGCCGGCGCCGATCTGAAGCCGGTGCTGGAGGTGACCGGGCAGGTGCCTGCACCGCTGCTCGAGCTGGCCGGATGGGTGGCCGCCGACTACGGCTCGACGCTGGCCCGGGCGCTGGCCCTGGTGATCCCGCCGCGGCCGCCGCGCCGCCGGCTGGCGCCTTCACCCTACGGCGAGACGGCGGCCGCGCCCGCCCGGGTGAGCCTGACCGACGCCCAGCGCGAGGCGCTGGCCGCGTGCCGGCGGGCGCTCGAGGAGGGAGCGCACGAGCTGCTGCTACACGGCGTCACCGGATCGGGCAAGACCGAGGTCTACCTGGGCGCGATCGAGGAGGTGCTGGCCGCCGGCGGCGGGGCGATCGTGCTGGTGCCCGAGATCGCGCTCACGCCGCAGACCGCGTCGCGGTTCGTGGCCCGCTTCGGCGACACCGTGGCGGTGCTCCACAGCGGGTTGACGCCGGCCCGGCGGGGTGCGGAGCACGCCCGGATCGGCGCGGGGGAGGCGCGGGTGGTGGTGGGCGCCCGCTCGGCGGTGTTCGCCGCCGTGCCCGGCCTGCGGATGATCGTGATCGACGAGGAGCACGATGCGTCGTACAAGCACGAGTCCGATCCCCGCTATGACGCCCGCCGGGTGGCCGCCCGCCGCGCCCGCATCGAAGGCGCTCTGGTGGTCTACGGCAGCGCCACGCCGCGGCCGGAGTCGTGGCACGGGATCCGCCGGCGGGCCGCGCTGCCCGCCAGGGTGGGGGGCCATCTGCCCGCCGTGCAGGTGGTCGACCTGCGGCGCGATGCCGGCTATCCGTTCACCCGGCCGCTACTGGACGCCCTGGGCGCGATCGAGGACGGCGGCGGCCGGGCGATCCTGCTCCAGAACCGCCGTGGCGCCGCGGGAGCGCTTCACTGCCGCACCTGCGCGCACTCCTGGCGCTGCCCGCGCTGCGATGTTGCGCTGACCCTGCACGGGCGGGCAGCGCTCGTCTGTCACCACTGCGGCCACCGGGAGAAGGCACCGGCCGCCTGCCCGGACTGCGGGTCGGTCGACCTGGCCCGGATCGGCGCCGGCACCGAGCGCGTGGAAGCCGACCTCGTCGACAGGTTCCCCGGCCTGGAGGTGCTCCGGCTGGATGCCGACGTCGCGGCCACCGCGGGCGAGCCGGAGGCCACGCTGGCCCGCTTCCGGGAGTCGCCGCGGGCGTTGCTGGTGGGTACGCAGATCGTCGCCAAGGGCCACGACGTCCCCGGCGTCACAGTGGCTGCCGTGCTGGATGCCGAGACCGGGCTGGCGCTGCCCGACTTCCGGGCCGAGGAGCGGACGTTCTCGCTGCTGACTCAGCTGGCGGGGCGGCCCGGACGGCCCGGAGATCCCCGCGGCCGCGTGATCATCCAGGCCTGGGATCCCGAGTCGCGGCCGGTCGCGCTGGCCGCCCGCCATGCTGTGGAGGAGTTCCTGGAGGGCGAGCTCCAGCGCCGCCGGGAGCTCGGCTACCCGCCGTTCCGGCGGCTGGTCAGGCTGCTGGTCACGGCTCCCTCACAGGACGTCGCACAGGGCGCCGCCACCGCGCTGGCCGATGCCGCCATCCCGGCGCTGACCGGTGACGCCGTGCTCGGCCCGGTGCCGATCGGCCGCCTCCGCGACCGCGGCCGCAGCCACCTGATCGTGAAGACCGGCGACCCCCGGCGGGCGGCTGCGGTGTTCCGCGGCCTGCTCCGCGACCTGGCGCCCGACATGCGGCGGGCGGACGCCGCGGCGGTGGTCGACGTCGATCCGCAGACCATGCTCTAGGCCGATCCAGGCCGGCGTTCCGCGATACCATGCCGCCCACGATGTCCGAGCAGGCACACGATGTCGAGTACGAGGAAGAGGAGGCCCCGGAGCGCACCGGGCCGAGCCCCGAGGAGCTGCGCGCGTGGCGCGCCGCGGCCAGGCGCCTTGTCCGCCAGTTCCCGGACCCCGCCCTGCGCACGACGGCAGCGCCGGTTGGTGAGGTGGACGACGACGTCAGGCGCCTGCTGGAGCGGATGACCGATGTGATGATGACCTCCCACGGCGTCGGCTTGGCCGCGCCGCAGATCGGCGTGCTGCGGCGGGTGCTGGTCTACCGGGTGAGCGAGGAGCAGGGGGTGCGCGCGCTGGTCGACCCCCAGGTGCTTGAGCGCTCGGAGGAGACCACCGTCGACACCGAGGGCTGCCTGTCGCTGCTGGGCGGCGAGCTGTCGATCCCGGTCGAGCGGCACACGCGCGTACGGATCGCCGGGCTCGACGGCGACGGCGAAGCGGTGGAGTTCGACGCCGAGGGCTTCGAGGCCCGGGTCATCCAGCACGAGATCGACCACCTGGACGGCGTGCTGATCGTCGATCGCGTGGAGGGCGAGGAGCGCAAGCACGCCCTTCGCGAGCTTCGCCTCCAGGCCTGAGCCGCGGCCGGTGAGGGTGGCTTTCTTCGGTACCGCGGGCTTCGGAGCCGACGTGCTTCGGGCGCTGGTCGGCCGCGGTAACCTCGACGTCGCGATCGTGGTCAGCCAGCCCGACCGGCCATCGGGCCGGGGGCGGCGGCCACAGCCGCCGGCGGTGGCGGCCGCCGCGGGCGAGCTGGGCTTGCCGCTGCTGCAGCCCGAGCGGGCCAGCGAAACGCCGCCCCCTGCGGATGCCGGGATCGTCGTCGCGTTCGGGCAGCTGATCCGACCACCGCTGCTCGACTCCTACCCGCTGGTCAACCTGCACCCGTCACGTCTGCCCCGGTGGCGGGGCGCGGCTCCGGTGGAGCGGGCGATCATGGCCGGCGACCCGGAGACGGCCGTGGCCGTGATCGACCTGGTCGCGGAGCTCGATGCCGGGCCCGTGCGGGAGATGGCGGCGATCAAGATCGGCCCGGCGGACGACGCCGGCGCGGTTCGCCGCCGCGCGTTGGAGCTGGGCGTGCCGATGCTCGAGCGGGCATTGCTCGAGCCGTCCCCGCCGGTGCCGCAGAGTGGTGAGGTGACCTACGCCCACAAGCTGACGGCAGACGACCGGGCGCTCGACTGGCGGCGGCCGGCCTGCGAGCTGGACAGGGTCGTGCGCGCGCTCTCGCCGCACATCGGCGCCCGCACGGCGCTCGACGGCCGGCCGGTGACCGTGTGGCGGGCGCGACCGCTGGAGCACGGGCCGGCTCCCGGCCAGGTGGCCGATCCGCTGGTGGTGGGCACTGCTGAGGGTGGCCTCCGGCTGCTCGAGATCCAGCCGGCCGGCAAACGGCGGATGGCCGCCGACGAATACCTCCGCGGGCTGCGCGAGCCGCCCCAGGAGGCACGATGACCGCTGCGCGCACCCACACCGTCCACGTTGACGGCGCCCCGATCGTGCTCCACGAGTGGGGTGATGATTCGGCGCTGCCCGTCGTGCACTGGCCGGGGCTCGGCACCTACACTGGCGAGTACCTGTTCGAGCTGGGGCCGCTGCTGGCGGATCACGGCGTGCGGGTGATCGCGCTCGATGCCCCCGGTATCGGCGCGTCACCGCGGCTGCCGCTGGAGCGCTACCGCGCGGACGAGCTGGGACGGCTGCTGATCGGCGTCGTCGGCGCGCTGGGGCTGACGGATGCCGTCCTGATGGGGGCGTCGTGGGGCGCGGCCGTGGCCTGTGAGGCGGCGGCGTTCGCTCCGAAGCGGTGCCGCGGACTGGTGCTGCTCGACGGCGGCTACTTCGATCACTCCCGCGTGCGGGGCTGGCAGCTGTCCCTGGAGGAGCATGTCCGCCGGGCCGGCCAGGAGGAGTGGCGGTTCAAGGACCGCGACGCGCTTCTCAGCGGGCTCGAGGAGCACTTCGGGACGATGTCGCCCGAACTGGCGGCCTACTGGCTGTCGACGGTCGAAGAGCGCGACGGCGAGCTCGTCGACACCGCGGATACCGCGGTGCTGGGCGCGGGGCTGTGGGGGCTCACCCAGCCGAGGCCGCCGATCGCCCCTCGCCTGGAGGCGGCCGCGGTGCCCCTGCTGCTGCTCGTCGCCGATGCCGGATGGCCCTCCGAGGCGGAGGCCCAGGAGCTCGGTGTCTCGCGAGCCGATATGGAGGGGTGGCGAAACGATGGCCTGGATGCGTTCCGCGAGCTGTCGCGCTCGACGGTGATCGAGCTTCCCGGGGTGCCGCACGACATGATCGCCGTTGCCGCCCCGCGGGTGGCCGAGCTGGTGGGCCAGTGGTTGCCACAGGTTCGCTGACCGCCCGCCAGGTCGCCTACGAGGTCGTCCGCCGGACGTTCGAATCGGGCGCCTACGCCGACCGGGCGTTCGATCGGATCGCCGCCGGGCTCGAGCCGCGCGAGCGGCGCCAGGCGATGCGGCTGGCGTTCGGGGCGGTGCAGCGAATGCGGACAGTCGACCACGCCGTCGAGACGCTGGGTGGACGTCGACCCGGCCGGTTGCAGGCCGAGCTCCGAAACGCGCTGCGCGTCGCCGGCTACGAGGTGCTGTTCTCCGATTCGGTGCCCGCCCGGGCAGCGGTCAACGAGGGAGTCGAACTGGCCAAGGAGGTTGCCGGCGCCCGCGTCGGCGGGCTGGCCAATGCCGTGCTGCGGCGGATCGCGGAGGCGGGAACGTCGTGGGTCGACGGCCTGCCGCCGGGCCTCCGATACTCCTATCCGGACTGGGTGCTTGAGGAGTGGACGGCGATGCTCGGCGACGAGCACGCCGCCCGCCTGGCCGAGGCCCAGAACCAGCCGCCGGAGCTGGCCGTGCGCGTCAACACGCTCCGCACCCCCGATGTTGAGCTGGAGGTGCCGGTGCGGCTCGACCCCGAGTTGCCCGAGGCGCGGGTGATCGAGGCGGCGTTCGACGTCGCCGCCAGCCGGGCCTTTCTGGACGGCCTGATCTGGCCCCAGTCCCGCGCCTCGATGCTGCCCGCCCGTGCTCTGGCCCCCGAGCCGGCGATGCGGGTGCTCGACCTGTGCGCAGCCCCCGGAGGCAAGACCGGCCACCTGGCGGCGCTGATGGAGAACAGGGGCGAGATCGTGGCCGTCGAGCGCCACGCGGGGCGGGCCGGCCAGCTTCGCGAGACGCTCGACCGCCTGGGCGCCACCTGCGCCCGGGTCGAGGTGGCCGACGCCTTTGACATCCGCGACGGCGGCTTCGACCGCATCCTGCTCGACCCGCCGTGCAGCGGCCTGGGCGTGCTCGGCGGTCGCCCCGACGCCCGCTGGCGGCGCACCCTGGAGGGTGCTCACGAGGTCGCCGACCTGCAGCGGAGGCTGCTCGACCATGCCCGCTCACTGCTGGCCCCGGGCGGCCGGCTCGTCTACTCCGTCTGCACCGTCCGCCGCGAGGAGGGCGAGGGCGTGCTCCCGGGCGGTCGCCAGACGCTGCCCCACATCGACGGCACCGACGGCTTCTACGTGGCCGCGACCGGGTGAGGCGCCGCAGAGCGGGCAGCTTCTGGCCGGGTTGGCCGTCCTCGGTCGTCGTGACCGTGCCGTCCCGCCGGTATGCTGAGGCGGATTCAGCGCATGGAGGTGCGGGCAATAGCCGGGCGGACTGCAGGGACGGGCAGCGATCAATCTGCCAAGAATCCAGCCGGTGAGGCGTCCTCAACGGACAGCCATCGCCCCGGCGTCACCAGCTTCGTCCACATCGGCCTTGTCGTCGAAGACCTCGACGAGACAGTCCGGTTCCTTACGCTGCTCGGCTTCGACTGCGGCAAGCCTGGGGTGTTCAGCGGCGAGTGGATCGGTCGCATCATCGGTCTCGAGAACGCCACGGTCGAGCTGGTGATGGTTCGCGGCCCCGATGGCAGCGACGTGTTCGAGGTGGTGCGGTTCCACTCGCCTTCGGCCGGCGCTCAGGAGCCGGCGCCGGCCGCGAACCGTCCAGGGCTTCGGCATGTCTGTTTCCAGGTCGACGACCTGCGTGCCGTCGTCGACCGCGTCCGAGAGGCCGGCTGGGCAACGGTCGGGGAGGTCGTCGACTATGAGAGCACTTACCTCCTCTGCTACGTCCGCGGGCCCGAAGGTCTGATCGTCGAGCTCGCCCAGCGGCTCGACCGAGCCCCGGGCTGACCACGAGCAGCTCTTCCCCGTCGACACCCGGGCCGGGCAAGCGAGGAACGACCTGGTGATACCGGCAGAGTCAGGCGCTACGCCTCGGAAACCATAGTGGGCTTGGTGAGTGATCCAAACGACGGTGGGGGTACACCGGCGATCTCGCTGCGAGCACGTCGCGCATTCCCGCCCGACCTTGTGGACACCGTGAACGCCGCGGTCATGGTGGTTGGCGAATCACGGTTTCCCACGACCGAGCACGGGATTGCGCGCGAGGCGATGCTTCGTCCGCACCGGCCGCTCCCCGGGAGACCACGCCGATGGACGGCGCTGCCGTGCCAGCCGCGCGGGCCAATCTGATTGTCCGCGCAAGCATCGGTCATTTGGCCGAGCGATCGCCGGTCATTTGGCCGAGGCTACGCCGCCCGCCTGTGTTCGCCCCGCCACAGCCGCTCGACCGCTTCGGTCGGTAGGGGTCGTGAGAACAGAAAGCCCTGGCCGTTGATGCAGCCCAGTTCGAGCAGGAAGCCGCGCTGCGCTTCGGTCTCGATGCCCTCGGCCAGGGTGGTCACGCCCAGGTTCTCGGCCAGGCGGATGATGGTGGTGACCACGGCGGCCGACTCGGGGTCGTGGGGGATGTCGCGGACGAAGCTGCGGTCGACCTTGATCGTCGAGGCGTGGAGGTGGCGGAGGCGGCTGAGCGAGGAGTAGCCGGTGCCGAAGTCGTCGATGGCCAGCCGCATGCCGGAGGAGCGCAGCATGTCGGTGACGGTGGCGGTGGCAGTCTCGTCCTGCATGGCCGTAGTCTCGGTGACCTCCATGACCAGGTCGGCGGGGCGCAGGCCGAAGCCGCGGATGGTGGACAGCACCCGGGCCACTGTGCGGCCGTCCCACAGGGTGGTGGGGAAGTTGAAGCCGATGTCGAGCTCGATCCCGGCCGTGCGCCAGGCCAGCCGCTGGCGGCAGACCTGCTCGATCACCCAGTCGGTGATCGGCGCGATCAGCCCGGTGCGCTCGGCCAGCGGGATGAACGCGTCGGGCGGGATCGGATTGCCGAACGGGTCGCGCCACCGCAGCAGCGCCTCCACGCCGATCATCCGCCGCGTCGCCAGCTCGAACACGGGCTGGTAGTCGAGGTGGAACGTCCGCTCGTCGATCGCCTGGTGCAATCGCGTGGTCATCGCCAGCTCGTCGGCCGGCGCCATCCCCCTCGGCGGCTTGCGGGCAGGGCGGCCCGCGCCGCGGGTGCTGTAGCGGTCGAGCAGCGCCGCCTTCAGCAACGAGTCGCTCTCGGCGGCGTCGCGCGGGCACAGCGCCACTCCGATCGTGGCGGACAGGTAGATGTCGTTGCCATCGTGACGGAAGGGCTTTCGCAGCAGCCGTTGCAGACGGTTGTCGATCGCACTCGCCATCTGGGCGACGTCCTCGGCGACGACGTGCGTCTCAGAGTCCGCAGACGGGTCGCAATCGGCGAGCAGCACCAGGAACTCGTCGCCGCCCTGCCGGGCGACGGTGGCGGCGATCGACGCCGCTTCCTTCAGCCGGGCGGTGAACTGGCGGAGCAGCGCGTCGCCCGCGGCCGGGCCAAGCGAGTCGTTGACCAGCGTGAAATCGTCGAGGCTGACGAAGATCACGCCGACCGTGCGTCCCAGCCGGGCCGAGCATCTGATCGCCTCGTCGAGATCCTTCGAGAACATCGTCCGGTTGGGCAGACCCGTCAGCGGGTCGTAGTGGGCCAGCCGGTGTACCTCGTCCTCGGCTCGGCGCCGCTCGGTGATGTCCTCAGCGATCGACGTCAGCTGCAGCGGCTTGCCGTCGTCCCCCATCACGAGCGTGTGGTTGTACCGGATCAGGCGAACACCGCCGTCGGCGGTCAGCAGCCGCAGCTCGCCGTGGCGCGGAATCATGCCCGTCTCCATCGCGTGGGCATAAGACTGCCGGCGCAGATCTCGCTCCTCGATCGGCGCGAACAGCCCGAACCAGTCCCTCCCGACCACCTCGTCTCGCCGCCTGCCCATGGTCGCCAGGAAGTGATCGTTGGCGAACACCACCCGGCCGCCGCGGTCGAGTGTGACGGCAAGCAGGTTGATGTCGTCGAGCACCTCGCGGAACCGGTTCTCGGCAGCTCGCAGCGCCGTGACGTCCTCCATCACGCCTTGCACCAGGAGCGGGCGTCCGTGGGAGTCCGCGCTGACCGAGTAGCGGTCGCGGATCCACACCGTTCGGCCATCGGCGGCGATCAGCCGGTACTCGGTCGTGTGCTCGGCTCCGACCCCGGCCTCCTGTTGCTCACGGCGCAGCCGCACCAGGTCGTCCGGGTGCAGGATGTTCGAGAACAGGCCGCGATCGCGCTGCCACAGCTCGAGCGGGTAGCCCAGCAACTGTTCGACGTTGGAGCTGATCCACAGCGACGCCAGCTGGTCGCCCGGCGCGTCGACGTACACCACCACCGGCAGTGCCTCGACCAGGCAGCGCAACGAGATGCGCTGACCGCATGCCTGGATCTCGCCGTGTGCGTCGATGGCCGGCCGCCTCAGCCGTCGGAGAATCGTGCGGACAATCTCCATACCGTTCCCTGTCATCGCCCGAAGGCGCCGTTGGTTGACCGGAGGTGGCGACAGCGTCGGTAGAGTCCCCGCCGTGGCACAGTGGCCGACGATCCCAGAGGTGGCACCCTCGATCCTGTCCGCCGATTTCGGCCGGATGCGGGAGCAGGTCGCCGAGGTGCTCGATGCCGGTGCCCGGGTGATCCACATCGACGTCATGGACGGCCATTTCGTGCCGGTGATCACCTTCGGCCCCAAGATGGTGGCAGACCTGGCGGAGCTGATCCACGAGTACGGTGCGCTGGCCGACGTGCATCTGATGATCGAGCAGCCGGAGCGGCACATCTCGCAGTTCGCCGACGCCGGCGCCGACAGCATCACCGTCCACGTCGAGGCCGCTCCCCATCTGCATCACACGTTGCATGCGATCAAGGAGCTGGGCTGCCGGGCGGGGGTGACGCTGAACCCGGGGACGCCGGTCACCGCTCTGGCCGAGGCCGCCCGCTATGCCGACGTGCTGCTGTGCATGAGCGTCAACCCGGGCTGGGGCGGCCAGGCGTTCATCCCAGCGACGCTGGAGCGGCTGCCGCTGATGCGGGAGCTGGCCGGTGCCGGTGACGACCCGGTGGCGGTCGAGGTGGACGGCGGTGTCAACGCCGGCACGATCCTCGACGTCTATCGGGCCGGCGCCAACATCCTGGTCGCCGGATCGGCAATCTTCGGTGCGTCCAGCCCCGGCGAGAGCTTCCGCGAGCTGTGCGGGCTGGTGACGGCCGCCGGCGAGCCGGCATGGGCCTGACCGCCGAGGACGTCGCTCACCTCGAGCGCTGCCTGGCGCTGGCCGAACGGGGGGCGCGTACGGCGGCGCCCAATCCGCTGGTCGGCTGCCTGATCGTCCGCAACGGCGTGGTGCTGGCGGAGGGCTGGCACGAGCGGCCCGGCGGCGATCACGCGGAGGTCGCGGCGCTGCGTGCTGCCGGCGACGCCGCCGGCGCGACCGCCTACGTCAGCCTGGAGCCATGCTGCCATCACGGGCGCACGCCACCCTGTACCGAGGCCCTGCTCGATGCCCGCGTGGCCCGGGTGGTGGTGGCGGTGCTCGACCCGTCATCGAAGGTCGACGGCAGGGGCCTTGCCGCGCTGCGCGGCGGCGGGGTCACGGTTGACCTGGCCGAGGGCGAGGTGGCGGCCTCCGCCCGCCGCCAGAACGCGCCGTTCCGCACGCTGGCCCTGCTGGGCCGGCCCCACGTCACCTACAAGGCGGCGGTCAGCCTCGACGGCCGGACGGCCACTCCGGCCGGCGACTCGCGGTGGATCTCCTCGCCCGAGAGCCGGCGCCTGGTGCACGAGATGCGCGCCCGCTGCGGAGCGGTGGCGGTTGGCGCCGGCACCGCGGTCGCCGACGACCCACTGCTGACGGCGCGAGGCGTCGATCCGCCGGCGGAGCGCCAGCCGCTGCGGGTCGTCTTCGACCGACAGGCCCGGCTTCCGGCCGAAAGCGCGCTGGCGCTGACGGCGCGCGAGGTGCCCGTGCTCGTGATCTGCGATCCCGCGGCGCCGGACCGCCCTGACCTGGCGGCGCTGGGCGTGGAGGTGCTGACCGCAGCCCCGCGGCCGGCGCTCGAGGAGCTGGGCCGGAGGGGCATCTCCTCGCTGCTGCTGGAGGGCGGCGCCGTGCTGGCGGGCGCCCTGCTGGCCGAGCAGCTGATCGACCGGCTGGCGCTGTTCATTGCGCCGCTCGTGATCGGCGGCGGCCCGGGCGTGGTCGATGCCGCCCTGGCGGGCGGGCTCGCGGAGGCACCGCGGGCCACAGCGCTGCGAGCCCGCGCGGTGGGCCCGGATATCCTGCTCGAGGCGGAGTTGCGGGAGGTCTGATGTTCACTGGGATCGTGATCGAGCAGGGCGTGGTCGAGGCGGCGCCGCCGCAGCTCGTGCTGCGGGCGCCGCAGATCGCGGCCGACGTCGCGATCGGCGACTCGGTCGCCGTTGATGGGTGCTGCCTGACCGTGACCGCTGTCGACGGCCCGCGGCTGCAGTTCGACGCGGTGCCCGAGACGCTCCGGCGAACGACGCTGGGCGGGTTCGCGCCGGGCTCCACTGTCAACCTCGAGCCGGCCCTGCGGGCGGGCGACAGGATGGGCGGGCACGTCGTTCAGGGCCATGTCGACGGCATCGGCGAACTGGTCTCGGGCGAGCCCGAGGGCGAGGCCGTCAACCTCACCTTCGCCGCGCCCGAGCGCGTGCTGCGCTATGTGATCGAGAAGGGATCGATCACCGTCAACGGCGTCAGCCTGACCGTCACCAGCTTCGACGAGGCCACCTTCTCGGTGTCGATCATTCCCCACACCCGCGAGGTCACCAACCTGGGCGGGCTCGAGCCGGGCGATCGCGTCAATCTGGAGGCCGACATCTTCGGAAAGTACGTGGAACGCTTGCTGGTACCATCGAGCTCAGGATGACCCTCGACGGCCGCTACAAGGAGCTCTACCCCGAGCTCGAGTCCTCACCCTTCGCGACGGTCGAGGAGGCGATCGAGGACATCCGAGCCGGCCGCATGGTGGTGGTCGTCGATTCGCCGGACCGGGAGAACGAGGGTGACCTGGTGATGGCCGCCGAATGCGTCACCCCGGAGGCGATCAACTTCATGGCCAAGGAGGCGCGGGGGCTGATCTGCCTCACCCTGACGCCCGAGCGCTGCGACGAGCTGGGCCTGCCGATGATGACCCACCAGAACCGCACGCCATACGAGACCGCCTTCACGGTCTCGATCGAGGCCCGCCAGGGCGTCTCCACGGGAATCTCGGCGGCGGACCGCGCCCACACCATCCGGGTCGCCGCCGACCCGGAGTCCGGGCCGGGAGACCTGGTGCAGCCGGGACACGTGTTCCCGCTGCGCTCGCGGCCATACGGCGTGCTCGAGCGCACGGGGCAGACCGAAGCATCCGTCGACCTGGCCCGGCTGGCAGGGCTCAGCGCGGCCGGCGTCATCTGCGAGGTGATGAACGACGACGGCACGATGGCGCGGATCCCTGACTTGGTGGCCTACTGCGAGCGGCACGGCCTGAAGATGATCACGGTCGCCGACCTGATCGCCCACCGCCACCGGCGCGAGAAGCTGGTGGAGCGGATCGCGGCGGCGCAGCTGCCGACCGCCTATGGCGATTTCGTCGCCCACGGCTACCGGTCGATGATCGACGGCCAGCAGCACGTGGCGATGGTGATGGGCGATGTGGCGGGAGCGCAGGACGTGCTGGTGCGGGTGCACAGCGAGTGCGTCACCGGCGACGTGTTCCACTCCATGCGCTGCGACTGCGGCGAGCAGCTGGAGCGGGCGCTGGCCCAGATCGGCCAGGAGGGGCGGGGGGTGCTGCTGTACCTCTCTCAGGAAGGCCGGGGGATTGGCCTGCTCAACAAGCTCCGCGCCTACGAGCTGCAGGAGCAGGGCCTGGACACCGTCGACGCCAACCTCGCCCTCGGCCTGCCGGTCGACTCCCGCGACTACGGCATGGGCGCGCAGATCCTGGCCGACATCGGGCTGTCCACGATCCGCGTGTTGACCAACAACCCCAAGAAGATCGTCGGCCTGGAGGGCTACGGCCTGACGGTCACCGAGCAGGTGCCGATCGTGGCCGAGCCGAACCCGGTCAATGAGCAGTACCTGCGCACCAAGCGGGAGCGGATGGGCCACACCATCACCCACCAGGGTCGCCGGGTCGACGACTTCGAGGGCGTGCCCTCGCCCTTCACCGAGTCGCCGTTCGGCTTCACCGGGCCGGTCTCGCAGTGAGCGAGGAGGGACCCGGGGAGATCCAGCTCCCCGAGGGATGTCGCGCAATCACCGGCCAGGCGTTCACCGGCCTCGACATCGCCATCGTCGCCTCCCGCTACAACGCCAAGGTGGTGGAACGATTGCTGGCGGGCGCGGTGGAGCAGCTTGAGAGCCAGGGGATCACGCGCGACGCGCTGACCATCGTGCTCGTGCCGGGAGCCTGGGAGCTGCCCTATGTCTGCCGCAGGCTGGCCGAGGCCGGCGGCCATCATGCCGTGGTCGCGCTGGGCTGCGTGGTCCGCGGCGAGACTCCCCACTTCGACTACGTCTGCGCCGAGGCCTCACGCGGTATCACCGAGGCCAGCCGCGACACGGGCGTGCCGGTCACCTTCGGCCTGCTCACCGTCAACACTCAGGAACAGGCGGAGGCGCGGGCCGGCGGCAGTTCCGGCAACAAGGGCGCCGAGGCCGCCGCCGCCGCGGTCGAGATGGCCGGCCTGATGCGCACACTTCCGCGGGCGCGGTAACGCGGGGCTCGGCAGGGTGGGCATTCGGGTGCCCGGCGCCGAGCCAGGCACCTACTCGATCGTCGCCGGCGCTCTAGACCGCTTTGGTGACTTTGCCGCTTTTGAGGCAGCGGGTGCAGACGTAGGCGCGAGTGGGGCTGCCGTTCAGCAGGATGCGCATCTGCTGGAGGTTCGGGTTGAAGCGGCGCCTGGTTGCGACCATCGAGTGGCTGCGGTTGTTGCCGAAGCCGGGCTTCTTGTTGCAGATGACGCAGACCTTGGACACCGAACGACCTTCCCTGTTGGAGTGCGGCCGGCAGTATAGCCTGCAACCACGGCACCTCTATTCACGTCATACGACAAGATGGCGAACGCGCCGCTCAGGGCCGTGCCGGCCGGAGCCGCCGCTCAGGTGGACGGTGGGCTGACGATTCCTAACGAGGTGATCGCGCAGATCGTCGGGTTCACCGTGCTCGAGTGCTACGGGGTGGTGGGGATGGCGGCGACCAACCTGACGCAGGGTGTCGCCCGGCTGCTGTCGCGGGAGCGGATCACACAGGGTGTGTCTGTGCGCCGTGAGGGCGATGGGCTGGCGATCGAGCTGTACGTGATCCTCGAGTTCGGCCTGAACCTGGCGGAGGTCGCGTCGAACGTCCGCACCCGGGTGGTCTACAACGTGGAGAAGATGACCCGGATGACGGTAGGTTCGGTGCAGATCCACGTGCAAGGCGTGAAGCGGACGTCATGACCACACCGGCGCAGATCGCACGGGCCCTCGCCGAGGGTGGCCGCGCCGCGCTCGAGGCCAACCGCCAGCGGCTGAACGATCTGAACGTGTATCCGGTGCCCGACGGCGATACCGGAACCAATCTGGCCGAGTCGGTGGCGGCGCTCGCCGATGCGCTGGCCGAGCCGTCCCTGGCCGACGCCGACCGGGCGGGGGTCGCCCATGCGGCCAAGCAGGCCGCGCTGATGGGGGCCCGTGGGAACAGCGGCGTGATCCTGAGCCAGATCGTCCGCGGGCTGGCCGAGGCGCTGGCGGCCACCGAGGGCGAGCTGGGGCCGGCAGACGCCGCAGCGGCGCTCCGCGAGGCGGCCACCCGGGCCTACTGCGCCGTTCGCCAGCCGGTCGAGGGGACGATGCTGACCGCCATCCGCGAGATGGCCGAGGAGGCCGAGCGGATGCCGCCGGACGGCGAGCTGGCGACGATGCTCGACGCCGTCGTCCGAGCGGGGGAGGCCACCGTCGAGCGGACGCCGGACATGCTCGAGGTGCTGCGCCGCAGCGGCGTGGTCGACGCCGGCGCCGCCGGGCTGGTGGAGCTGACCCGGGGAGCCGTCGCCGGCCTGCGGGGTGAGGCGGCGGGGCCTGCCGGCCCTGCCGTCGCCAGGCCGGTCACCATCGGCACCCACCACCAGGAGGACTCGCCGTTTCGCTACTGCACCACCTACCTGGTGGAGGGCCCCGGGGTGGACGCCGACACCCTTGCCGCGCAGCTCGAACCGCTTGGGGACTCGCTGCACGTGGTCGGGGAGTCACCGATGTTCAAGGTGCACATCCACACGGACGACCCCGGCGCTGCGCTGTCGCTGGCTGTTGCCGTCGGATCCGTCGACCGGATCGAGATCGCCGACATGCACCGGCAGACCGCCGAGCGCGCGCGGCGGCTGTCGTTGGTCCGCCACCACCAGGCAACCGGGGTGGTGGCCGTCGTGGCCGGCGACGGCAACGAGGCCGCCTACCGCGAGGCGGGCGCCCAGGGGCTGGTGGCAGGCGGCCAGTCGATGAATCCCTCGGCCGGGGAACTCGTGGCGGCCATCGAGGCGGTGGACGCCGACGGCGTGCTGGTGCTGCCCAACAACGCCAACGTGATCCTGGCCGCCGAGCATGCGGCGGCCGCGGCGGGCCGGCCGGCCCGGGTGGTGCCCACGCGGTCCGTCGCCGCCGGCCTGCTGCTGCTCGGGCACGTCGACCCGGACCTGCCGCTGGACGTCAACGCCGACCTGCTGGCCGCCCGCAACGGCGCCGTTCGCCACGGTGAGGTGACGGCCGCCGTGCGCGATTCCCAGGCCGACGGCGTGGCCGTCCGCAAGGGCCAGCACGTCGCGCTGATCGACGGCCAGGTGGCGGGCGCCTATTCCACGCCGGAGGATGCCGCCGCAGCGTTGATTGATGGCCTGGGGGTCACGGCCGACCGGCTGCTTTTGGTGACCGGCGAGGACGGCGAGCTGCCGACCGGCGGCTGGCTGGAGGCTGTCCGGGCGCGCCACCGGGGGGTCGCCATCGAGCTGCGTGACGGCGGCCAGCCGCTGTACCCGTTGGTGGCGGCGGCGGAGGGCCGGCAGCTGCTGACGGCCGAGAACACCGCGCTCGTGCTCGATTCGACCGCCGACCTGGCCGATCCCCGGTCGCTGCACGCCAACTGGCGGATGGTGCCGCTCTCGGTCCGGTTCGGCGACGGCGAGCTGCTCGACTTCGTCGAGCTCTCGCCGGACGAGTTCTACCGGCGGCTGGAGAGCGCAGCCGACCACCCGACCACCGCCGCCCCCTCGCCCGGCGCCTACCAGGCTGCGTTCGAGGAGCTGTCGGGCTACGCCCGGATCCTGGTGCTGCCGGTCTCCTCCCGGGTCTCGGCCAGTGCCGGCTCGGCCGAGATCGCGGCCCGTGCGGTCGATCCCGATGGCCGCCGGATCAGCGTGCTCGACGGCCGGTCGGTGTCGGGCGCCACGCTGCTTCTGGCCGACGGGGTGCAGCGACTGCTCGTCCGCGGCGTGCCGGAGAATGAGCTGATGACGTGGTTCGAGGGGGCCCGTGGCCGGCTCGCGCTGGTGTTCTCGGTGGAGACGCTCGAATACCTGCGGCGGGGCGGGCGGATCGGCCGGGCAAAGGCCGTTGTCGGCGGCCTGCTGCGCGTGCGCCCGCTGCTGACGCTGAGCGACGGGGAGGTGGTGGCGCACGGGTCGGTGCGCGGCCGGGGCGCGGTGCTGCCGGCCTTCGAGCGATTCTTGGGCGAGCGGCTGGCCGCCGCACAGCATGCCCGGATCGCGGTCGTGCATGCCCGCGACGAGGCCCGGGCCCGGGAGCTGTGCGAGCTGCTCGCCCGTGGCTGGCCGCGCTGCTCGGTCGACCACGTCGTCGAGCTGGGCGCGGTGGTGGGCACCCACGGCGGCCCGGGCACGCTGGGCATGGCCGTGCTCCCAGACGAATGAGCCGCACGGCGTTCGCCGGGCTACCGCTCTCCGGAGAGCCGCCCAGGCCCGTCCGTGGGCCCCGGCCTTCGCATCTCGACCAGCCGGTGCCGGGCGACCGCCGGCTGCGCTCGGCGCTGGCCTCCCTGAGGCCGCGGCCCGTGGTCACGATCGGCGACCTGCTCGAGCACGTGCCCTTCCGCCACGAGGATTTCCGTCAGGCCAGGCGGATGGCCGACATGCAGCCGGGCGAGGAGGCGACCATCGTCTGCACCGTGATCGACGTCCGCCAGCGGCCGACCAGGCGCCGAAACCTGGTGATCGTCGAGGCCCGCGTGCGCGACGCCTCCGGGCCGGGCGTGGTGATCTGGTTCAACCAGCGGTACGTCGCCCGCCAGCTGTCGCCCGGCACGGTGATCTCGGTGCGGGGCGAGCGGCGGGCTTCGATCGGGGCCGAGATCGCCGCCAAGTCGCACGAGGTCATGGATGAGGGCGACGACGCCCAGCACACCAGCGGCCTGGTGCCGATCTACCGGGCCACCGAGAGTCTCAGCAGCCGGCGGATCCGCACGCTGGTCGACGAGCAGCTCGGGCATGCCGGTGACGCTCCGGACGCTCTGCCCAGCGACGTTCGCCGGCGCCACCGGCTGCCGCTTCGCCGCGACGCGATCATGGCCGCTCACCGCCCGCGCACGCCACGCGACGCCGAGTGGGCCCGCCGCCGGCTGGCCTTCGAGGAGCTGTTCCTGCTCCAGGTCGGTCTGATCCGCCACCGCAGGGAGCTGGAGTCGGCGGCCGTCGCACCGGCGCTGGGCCGGCCCGGAGAGCTGTCCGTGGGTCTGCCGGGGACGCTGCCGTTCACGCCGACGGCGGCCCAGATCCGGGCGATGGCCGAGGTGGACGCCGATGTCGCTCGCACCATCCCGATGCAGCGGCTGCTGCAGGGCGACGTCGGTGCCGGAAAGACGGTCGTGGCCGTGCACGCGCTGCTGCGGGCGGTCGAGCACGGCGGCCAGGGGGCGCTGATGGCGCCCACCGAGACGCTGTCCTCGCAGCACCTGCTGAGCATCTCGGCGCTGTGCGAGCCGCTGGGCGTGCGGGTCACCCCGCTGGTCAACGGCATGCCCGCCCGCGAGCGGCGGGCCGCCCTGCAGATGGTGGAGTCGGGAGAGCCCCAGATCGTGGTCGGCACCCACGCCCTGATCCAGGATGCGGTCGTGTTCGGCAGGCTGGAGGTGGCGGTGGTCGACGAGCAGCACCGGTTCGGTGTCGACCAGCGGCGGGCGCTGGAGGAGAAGGCCCGGGACACCGGCCATGTCCCGCACGTGCTGCACATGACGGCCACCCCGATCCCGCGCACGCTTGCACTCACCGTGTACGGCGACCTCGACGTGTCGCTGCTGGACGAGCTGCCGCCCGGCCGCACGCCGGTCGTCACCCGGCTCGTCTCGCGCCAGCGGCGGGGAGAGGTATTCACCCGCATGCGGCGGCTGCTGGACGACGGCCGGCAGGCGTACGTGGTCTGCCCGCTGGTGTCGGAGAGTGACGTCGCCGAGGCGACGGCCGCCGAGACGGAGGCCCGGAGACTCGCCGAGGGGGAGCTGCGCGGCTACCGGGTCGAGGTGATGCACGGCCAGATGCCGGTCACCGAGCGGCGGGCGGCGATGCAGCGATTCCGGGCAGGCGAGCTGCAGGTACTGGTGGCGACGACGGTGATCGAGGTCGGGGTGGACGTCCCCAATGCCGTGCTGATGGTGATCGAGGAGGCCGACCGGTTCGGGTTGGCGCAGCTTCACCAGCTGCGGGGCCGGGTCGGCCGCGGTGCGCACGAAAGCTACTGCCTGCTGCTGGCCGACCCCGTGACCGACGACGGCCGCCAGCGGCTGGAGGCGATGGTGCGCACCACCGACGGCTTCGAGCTGGCCGAAGTCGACCTCGAGCTGCGCGGTGAGGGCAGCCTGCTGGCGGCGCGCCAGAGCGGCATCCCCGACCTCCGCCACGCGCGCCTGTCCAAGCACCGGCGGCTGGCGATTCGGGCGCGCCAGGAGGCGCTCCGCCACCTCGACGCCGATCCCCGGCTGCGCTCCCCGGCGTCGGAGCTGATGCTCGACCAGGCCCGGCGGCTGTTCGGCGAGGAGATCGGCTGGCTGACCCGTGCCTGACGGCATATCGTCAACCGGGATGACCGCGCCCGACGCCCACGAGGAGCAGGCCCGCATGCTGTTCAACCGGGTCTGGGAGCTGCTGGAGGAAGACCGCACGCCGGACCGCGACGTCGAGATGCTGCACGCCGCCCATGCCTCACGCCACCACTGGTGGGCGGCCGGGGCCGGCCCGGTGCGGCTGCTGCGAGGCGAATGGCAGATCTCCCGCGTCTACGCCACACTGGGCCGACCGGAGCCGGCGCTGGTGCATGCCCGGCTGGCGCTGGAGCTGAGCGAGCGGCAGCAGGTCGACGCCTTCGACACCGCCTACGCGCACGAGGCGGCGGCGCGCGCCCACCTGCTGGCCGGCACCCGGGGCGCCGCCCGCCGCCACGTGGTCGAGGCCCGCAGGCTGCTCGACCGGATCGACGACGACGAGCACCGCGGCCTGCTCGAGGCCGACCTGGCCACGATCGAGCTGTGAGGATCATCGCCGGCGAGCGCCGCGGCACCCGGCTGGCGGTGCCGGCCGGCAGGCGCACGCGGCCCACGTCCGACAGGGCGCGGGAGTCGCTGTTCGCGATGCTGGGCTCGGTCGGCGACCTCGATGTGCTCGACCCGTTCGCCGGCTCCGGGGCGCTCGGGCTGGAGGCCCTGTCGCGCGGTGCCCGCCACGCCGTGTTCTGCGAGACCTCGCCGGCGGCGCTGCGCGCCCTGCGGGACAACATCGCCCGGCTCCGCTACGGCGACCGGACCCAGGTCGTGCGACTGGACGGCCGCAGGCGGATGGCGGAAGATGCGGCCGCGGGGCACCGCTACGACTTGCTCCTGCTCGATCCCCCTTATACGATGCTGCCCGCCTTGCAAGAACTGTTTTCCCTGCAGCTGCCCGGATTGCTGGTTCCCGGCGGCCTGGCGGTTGTCGAGAGCCCGGCGTCGAGCCCCGCGCTCGACCTGCCACTGGAGCTCGACACCACCCGCACCTACGGCGAGGCCCGGATCTCGCTCTACCGGCATGGCTGAGCGGGTTGCGGTGTGTCCGGGCACGTACGACCCGGTCACGGTCGGCCACCTGGACATCATCCGCCGGTCGGCCGAGATCTTCGACCGGGTGGTCGTGGGGGTGGTGCGGGCGCCGCGCCACAAGCAGACGATGTTCCCGCTGGAGGAGCGGATCGGCTTCATCGAGCAGTCGCTGCAGGGCTCCGCGAACACGGAGGTGGTGGGGTTCAGCGAGCTGGTCGTCGACTTCGCGCGCGAGCACGGCGCGCATGCGATCGTCAAGGGGCTTCGCGCCGTCTCCGACTTCGAGTGGGAGTTTCAGATGAACCACCTGAACCGCGGGCTGGCGCCTGAGATCGAGACGATCTACCTGATGAGCTCGCCTCGCTACAGTTTTCTGTCCTCCCGCGGAGTGCGTGAGATCGCATCATTCGGCGGTCCCGTGGCAGAGTACGTACCTGAGCAGGTCGCCCGTCGGCTCGCCGAGCTGCACGAGCAGGGCGCCATCTGATGAAGTGAGGAGACCCCGTTGGACGTTCTGGTTCTGATCGACAAGCTGGATGAGATGGTGCAGAACGCCAAGAGCGCGC
>Ga0207674_10001949_pt1 | contig 26188 bp, 27 predicted proteins | sample KBSCornC72_FD_184303 | JGI IMG/M metagenome (GOLD analysis project Ga0207674, IMG submission 184303) | Corn rhizosphere microbial communities from Kellogg Biological Station, Michigan, USA - KBS Corn C7-2 (SPAdes) (version 2) | ecosystem: Host-associated > Plants > Roots > Rhizosphere > Soil ...
AGAGGAGCGCCAGCAGGGCGGCCTTAACGCCCGCCGCAACCATCGTAGCGCCGCCCGTCGACCGTGACCTGGACCCTGTCGGGGTAGCTGCGGTCGCTCATCCCGTCGCTGCACTTGATGTGGACGATGTTCACGTTGAGCCGCGGCGTCTGGTAGATTTCGCCGGCGAAGCCGACGAACACCTTGGGCGTGGGCTGCGAGACCGGCTGGGCGTCGGGCTGGGTGAAGACCATCTGCCGCTCGTCGATCGTCAGGCCCCAGAACGGTTCGGTGCCGAGGGCGCGATAGACCCCGCCCGGCGGGTTGGGGGTGAGCGGCGGCGGCGGCGGGTGCGGGTAGCAGGCCGCGAGCGTGAGGGCGGGGAAGAGCGCGAACAGCTGTTTCATGCCCGCAATAATCCGCGCCGCGCGTGTCAGGTTCCTGAACGGCCGCGCCAGCGGGCGGTGATGGCGAAGGCCATGACCGCCGTCGCCATCGCCGCGTTGAGGCTGTCGGCGCGGCCGGCCATCGGGATTTTGACGAGGCTGTCGCACTCGGCCTCGTAATCGGCGGGCAGGCCCTGCTGCTCGTTCCCGATCAGCAGGAAGCAGGGCTGCGCATAATCCGCTTCGAGATAATCCTGGCTGGCTTTGAGGCTGGTGCCGACCAGCTGTCCGACGCCCGAGCGCAGCCAGGCAACGAATTCCGGCCAGCGCGCGGTCGCCACCTGCTGGGTGAAGATGGCGCCCATCGACGCGCGCACCGCTTCGACCGAATAGGGATCCGCGCAATCGTCGATCAGGATCAGCCCGCCGGCGCCGGCCGCATCGCCGGTCCGCAGGATGGTGCCGATATTGCCCGGGTCGCGCAGCGCCTGGGCGACGATCCACAGCGGCGCGTGGCCGCGGTCGATGCGCTCCAGCGCCGTGTCCGGCTGGCGGTAGGCGCCGAGCAGCAGCTGCGGATTGTCCTTGCCGCTCATCTTGGCGAGGATGTCGGGAGTCGTCTCGATCGCTTCGCCGCCGGCGGCCTCGGTCGCGGCGATGATCTCGGCCGCGAGCGGGTGGCTCGCCCCCTCGGCCGAGAAAGCGACGATCTCCGGCAGCCGGCCGCTGTCGCGCGCCTCGGTCAGGATGCGCAGCCCCTCGGCGAGGAACAGCCCCTCTTCACGGCGGTGCTTCTTGTCGCGCAGCGAGCGCAGGCGCTTGACGGTGGCGTTGGAGAAAGCGGTGACCTGGCGCGCCATTTCAGGTCGTCATTGCGAGGAGCGAAGCGACGAAGCAATCCAGCTTCTCAAGCGCCTCTCTGGATTGATTCGCTTCGCTTGCAATGACGTCAATCCTCGCCGAAGCGGTCCTCGACCAGGCCGGCGAGCTTGTCGAGCGCCGCCTCGGCCTCAATCCCGCTGACGTGGATGATGATGCTGTCGCCCATCGCCGCGCCGAGCATCATCAGGCCCATGATCGACGTCCCGCACACTCGGTTGCCGTCTTTCTCGACCTCGATCTGGGCATCGAGCGCGCTGGCCATGGCGACGAACTTCGCGCTCGCCCGCGCGTGCAGCCCGCGTTTGTTGGAGATCGCGACTTCGCGGCTGACCGCGCTCAAGCCGCGGCTTCCCCGAGGATTTCGGAGGCGACCGAGATATATTTGCGACCGGCCTCGCGCGCCGCCGCGACCGCGGCATGGACGCCCATGACCTTGCGCGCGCCTTCGAGCCGGATCAGCATCGGCAGGTTGACCCCGGCGATGACCTCGACGTTCTCGCCCTTCATCAGGCTGATCGCGAGGTTCGACGGAGTCCCGCCGAACAGGTCGGTGAGGATGATCACGCCCTGGCCCTGGTCGACCTGGGCCATCGCTTCGGCAATATCCTTGCGCCGGCCTTCCATGTCGTCATCGGGGCCGATGCAGATCGCTTCGACCGCCTCCTGAGGCCCGACCACATGTTCCAACGCGGTGACGAACTCGGCCGCAAGCCGGCCATGAGTCACCAGCACTAATCCAATCATTCGTTCAACTCGCCTGCCTCAGCCTCTCGCCGTTTCGGCCTCGATCGTATCGCTCGGCGGCGAGGCGAGGTCGCGGTGGCGGACATTCGGTGCAAAGCCGCGTTCCCGCAACCGTTCCGTCATCTCGACTGCGGCAGCCACCGAACGGTGACGCCCCCCGGTGCACCCGAACGCAACGGTCACGTAACTTTTGCCCGCCGCCCAGTAGCGGGGAATCCAGTCGATGAGAAGCGCCTCGATACGGCCCATCGTCTCATTCCAGGCCGGGTCCGCGGCGAGATAGTCCCGCACCGGGACGTCCAGCCCGGTCAGCGGCCGAAGTTCGTCGACCCAATGGGGATTGGGCAGGAAGCGGAGGTCGAACACCAGGTCGGCAGTGCGCGAGATGCCGCGGGCGAAGGCGAAGGAGGCGATGGTCAGGACCGGCTGGTCGCTGTCCGCGCCGTAGCGCCGGCGAAGCTCGTCGCGCAGCTCGGTCGGCGTCAGGTCGGTGGTGTCGATCACGCTGTCGGCTGCGGCCACCAGCGGCGCCATCAGGCGGCGCTCGCGCGCGATGCCGTCTTCGGCCGGCCGGTCGGCGGCAAGCGGGTGGCGCCGCCGGGTCTCGTCGAAGCGGCGGATCAGCTCGCGCCCGGCGCAGTCGAGGAACAGGATCTCGGGGGCGACTCCGGCGACCGAGCGGATCAGCTGCGGCAGCGCGACCGGGTCGAAGCCCCGGCTGCGGACGTCCATCCCGACGGCGGCCGGGGCGACTCGGCATTCGGCGCCGGCGTTGACGAACGAACCGAGGAGGTCGGCCGGGAGATTGTCGACCACGTCCCAGCCCAGATCCTCGAGCGCGTCGAGCACGCTCGACTTGCCCGCGCCGGACATGCCGGTGACGAGCAGCAGGCGAGGAAGGGACGGGCGGTGCGACACCGCCGACCGCTTAGAACTTGAGGCCGAGGCGGTCGAGGCCGAGCGCGACCTTGGACGCGGCCGAGGCGGTCATCGCATCGACGCTGATCAGCGGCAGCCGGACGCCGAGGATCTGGCGCTCGGGGCTGTCGTCGGGAAGCCGCTGGAACTCGCCGGTGAGCTCGACGATCAGCGCGACCGGCACATTGTCGACGGCGTCCATGTCGACGATCCCGATGCCGCGGATTTCGAGCTTGCCGGCGATGGTCGGCGGAGCCGAGGCGACCAGCCGGTCGCCGGCGCGCTTCACGATCGTCTGGTCGTCGCTGACGAGGGTGAAGCCGCGGTCGAGCAGGCGCAGCGCCAGGTCCGACTTGCCGGCGCCCGACGGCCCGGTCAGGAGCACGGCGCGGCCCGCGGTCGCGACGGTGCTGGCGTGGAGCGTTTCGGCCGACAGCCGCGCGTCGGGAACCGCGCGGTTCATGGCCGGTGCGCCGCGGGCAAGCGGATGGTGAAGCGGGCCCCGGATGGCGCGTCGTCGCGGTCCTGCACGTCAATCTCCCCGTCGTGGCCTTTGACGATCGCCTGGGCGATGGCGAGGCCAAGCCCCGAATGGCGTCCGAAGCTTCCCTCGGGCCGTACTGAGTGAAATCGGTTAAAAATCGCTTCCCGCGCCTCGGGCGGGACGCCGGGGCCCTCGTCGTCGACGCGGATGCGGACCTCGTCGCCGACTCGGGCGGCGGCGATCTCGACCAGCCCGCCCGGGGGCGAGAAGCTCACGGCATTGTCGATCATCGCATTGATCGCCCGCGCCAGGCGGTCAGGCTTGCCCATCACCACCGCCGTCGCCTTGCGCGGACGGGCGAAGGCGAGCCGCGCATCGCCTTTCTCGCGCCGCTCCTCCCAGCTCGCCACCAGCTGCTCGATCAGCGGGCCGAGGTCGACCGATTCGAACGTCGCCCGGGCGAGCTCGGCATCGGTCCGGGCGGCCTCGCTGATGTCGTTGATCAGCCGGTCGAGCCGGACCACGTCCTCGCGGGCCACTTCGATCAGCTTGTGCTTGAGCTCGGGGTCTTCGATCCGGTCGAGGCCGTCCATCGCCGAGCGCAGCGAGGCGAGCGGGTTCTTGAGCTCGTGCGTCACGTCGGCCGCGAACGCCTCGATATTGTCGATCCGCTGGCGCAGCGACTGGCTCATGTCGGCGACCGAGCGGGCGAGGAGGCCGATCTCGTCGGTCCGCGAGGGGAGGCGCGGGACGTTGACCTCGCGCGCCCGCCCCAGCCGCACGCGGTGCGCGGCCAGCGCCAGGCGGCGCAGCGGCCGGACGATGGTCCGCGCGAGGAAGGCCGAGAGCAGGATCGAGAGGAGGATGACCGCGGCCATGATCGCGGCCAGCGTGGTGCGCTGGCTGCGCACGGTGCGGGTGAAGGCGCGGTCGTTGTCGGTAACCAGCAAAATCTGGTCGTGGACCGGCACGGCGGCCGAAATGACGGGGGTCAGATCGGGTGCGTTGCGAACCTGGGACTCCGCGCGTCCCTTCCGTCTTGCTTCGAGCGCCTCGGGCCATGCCTGGACCTGGTCGAGCGCCGGCTCGGCATAATCGTCGAGCGGCTTGGCGCCGACGAGCCAGTTGAACCCGCGGTCGAGTGCCCGGGCGACGTCCTTGGTCCATTTCTGCGTCGACGGATCCTTCAGCTCGTAGGTCGGACCGGTGAGGTGCCAACTGTCGGCGACGAGCGTTCCGCCGGAGTCGTAGATGCGCATCCGGCTCCCGGTCGATCGGGAAATCGTCGCGAGAATCGATTCGCGGTCCTCGGGCCCGGCAGCGACGATCGCCTGAGCGGTGATCGTCGCCTCGATCCGGGTCTGGCGGCTGCGCTCCTTGCTCAGGCGGTTGCGATAGGTGTCGAGGTACAGCACGCTCAGCGCGAGCAGGACGACGGTTAGCACGTTCACCGCGAGGATCCGGTGCGCCAGGCTCCACCGCCCCGACCAGCGCAGCTGGAGGTCGGACTCGACCTCGGCGTCACTGGTCGTCGAATTTGTATCCGACGCCATAAAGGGTCTCGATCGCATCGTAGCCGGGGTCCGCGGCGCGGAACTTGCGGCGAATGCGCTTGATGTGGCTGTCGATCGTCCGGTCGTCGACATAGACGTCGTCCTGGTAGGCGACGTCGAGCAGCTGGTTGCGGGTCTTTACCACCCCCGGGCGCTGGGCGAGCGCCTCGAGGATCATGAATTCGGTGACGGTCAGGGTCACGTCCTTGCCGTCCCACAGCACCTTGTGGCGGGCCGGGTCCATGGTCAGCCGGCCGCGCTCGAGCAGCGGCTGTTCGCGCTCGTCGTGGTTCGCCGCCGCTTCGCCCTTGGCCAGCTCCTGGCGGCGCAGGATGGCGCGGATGCGCGCGAGCAGCAGCCGCTGCGAGAAAGGCTTCGCGATATAATCGTCGGCGCCCATGGCGAGGCCGAGCGCCTCGTCGAGCTCGTCGTCCTTGGAGGTCAGGAAGATCACCGGCACCGCGCTATGCTCGCGGATCCGGCGCAGCAGCTCCATTCCGTCCATCTGCGGCATCTTGATGTCGAGCACCGCGAGATCCGGCGGATTCTCGCCGATCGCCTTCAGGGCCACGGTCGGATCGGTGTAGACGCGCGTCACGAACCCCTCGGACTGAAGGGCGATCGAGACCGACGTGAGGATGTTGCGGTCGTCATCGACCAGCGCGATTACCTGGCTCATCCGCCGCTCTTGTGCCCCAGCCGCTTGACCAAGGGGGCTTAGCCAGCGCCTTGCGGAGAGACAAGCGCGCCCGGACGTTTTGACCGCGCAACTTCTTCGGGGTTATAGGCACCGAAACACGCATCGGATGCGGCGGCAGGCCCACCGGCCGTCGCCGCATTTGGCTTTGTAAGGAAAGGGGTTTCTTGAAGTGACCGACCGGGTCCCGCACCACGGACTTGACGCGCAGGGCATCGCCACGGGCGCCGAGATCTTCTGGAACCTGACGACCGCGCCGCTGGTCGAACATGCCGTGCGCCGGGGCGAAGGCCTGCTCGCCAAGGACGGGCCGCTGGTGGTCAAGACCGGCAAGCACACCGGGCGTAGCGCGCAGGACAAGTTCACGGTCAAGGACGCGCTGACCGAGAACGTCATCTGGTGGAACAACGGCAACAAGCCGATGGACCCGGCGGCGTTCGATCGCCTCCACGACGATTTCCTGCGCGCGCTCGCCGACAAGGACCAGCTGTACGTTGCCGACCTCTACGGCGGGTCGCAGCCCGAGCACCGCGTGCGGGTGCGGGTGGTCAATGAGCTCGCCTGGCACAACCTTTTCGTCCGCACCCTGCTGGTGCGGCCTGAAGCGGACGAGCTCGCCGACTTCGCTCCCGAATATGTGATCATCGACCTGCCCAGCTTCCGCGCCGATCCCGCGCGGCACGGCAGTCGCAGCGAGACGGTGGTTGCGGTCAATTTCTCCAAGAAGCTGATCCTGATCGGCGGCACCGCTTATGCCGGCGAGATGAAGAAGTCGGTGTTCGGGCTGTTGAACTTCATCCTGCCCGAGCGTGGCATCATGCCGATGCACTGCTCGGCCAACATCGGGCCGAAAGGCGACACCGCGATCTTCTTCGGGCTTTCGGGCACCGGCAAGACGACCCTGTCGGCCGACCCCAACCGCACCTTGATCGGCGACGACGAGCACGGCTGGTCGGACACGGCGGTCTTCAATTTCGAGGGCGGCTGCTACGCCAAGATGATCCGCCTCTCGGCCGAGTCCGAGCCGGAAATCTACGCGACCACCAAGCGTTTCGGGACGGTGCTCGAGAATGTCGTGATCGACCCGGTGACGCGCACGCTCGACCTCGACGATGCCACGCTCGCCGAGAATAGCCGGGGCGCCTATCCGATCGACTTCATCCCCAATTCGTCGGCCGACAACCTCGGCCCGGTGCCGAAGAATGTGGTGATGCTGACGGCCGACGCGTTCGGCGTGCTGCCGCCGATCGCCCGGCTGACGGCCGACCAGGCGATGTACCACTTCCTCTCCGGCTACACGGCCAAGGTGGCGGGCACCGAAATCGGGGTGACCGAGCCGCAGGCGACCTTCTCGACCTGCTTCGGCGCGCCGTTCATGCCGCGCCACCCGTCGATCTACGGCAATCTCCTCAAGGAGCGGATCGCCGCCGGCGAGGTCGACTGCTGGCTGGTCAACACCGGCTGGACCGGCGGCAAATTTGGCGTTGGCAAGCGCATGCCGATCAAGGAAACCCGCGCGCTGCTCAACGCCGCGCTCGACGGCAGCCTGAAGAGCGTCGAGTTCCGCAAGGATCCCAACTTCGGCTTCGACGTGCCGGTCGCGGTGCCCGAAGTCGACAGCAAGCTGCTCGACCCGCGCGGCACCTGGGCGAACCCGGCCGAATATGACGCCGCCGCGGCGAAGCTCGTCGACCTGTTCGTCGAGAACTTCCGGCAATTCGCGGACCAGGTCGACGAGGGCGTCCGACAATCGGGTCCGAAGGCCGCGCAACAGGCCCAAGCGCAGCAAACGCAGACTCAAACCACACCAGCTTGAGCCCGGTCGCCGATCGGGCTCCACCAAGGACCCGATCGATGACCGAATACCGACCCAGACCATTCAGATCCGATGGCGAGATCGCGCATCTCGGCGAGGGGCTGCTCGCCCGCACGCTGGCGCGCGAGGAATGGACCCACGAAGCGCATTTCGGTGCGACCACTTATCTGCTGACCCGGCGGCCCGATGTCGCCCTCGACAAGGAGCTGCCGGGCATCATCCGCCGCTTCAACGAGAGCGTCGGCGGGGTGAACGACGACACGCAGGGCTATCACGAGACGATCACCCGCGTGTTCCTGCACGGCGTCCGCCTGTTCCTGTCCGAAGCAGAACTCGGCGAGCCGCTCCACGAGCTGGTCAACGAGCTCTTGCTGTCGCCGATGGGCCGGCGCGACTGGCCGCTGCGCTTCTATTCGGCCGAACGCCTGTTCTCGGTCGAAGCGCGGCGCCATTTCGTGCCGCCCGACCTTGCCGCCTTGCCTTGACCCTTGGCACTGCTAGTCACCGCCGTGGGAGGGCGAGAGCATGATGCGAGTGTTGGGGTTGGCGGGCTTGCTGCTGGCGTCGGGGCTGACGCCGACGAACGCCGAGGCTGCGGCGCCGGCGGCGGCGCAAAGCTCGGCGGACGCGCGGCTCAAGGCGCTCTACAACGGCTATTCGGCCTGGGACTCCAGGGAGTCCGAATATTTCCTCGACTCCCACGGCGAGATCAAGCCGACCGCGAGTCTCCCGCACGTCGATGCCGCAAGCCAGGAGCGCCGCGCGGAGCATCTGCGGCAGCTGCTCCAGCAATTGAACGCGATCCCCGCGGGGCAATTGTCGGCCGGCGAGCAGGTCAATGCCGCGGTGTTCCGGACCCTGCTCGAGAACACCATCGCCCAGGCCCGCTTCCGGCTGTGGGAAATGCCGTTCAACAGCGACAGCTCGTTCTGGACCTATCTCGATTCCGAGCGGCTCAACGATGCCGGCGAGTTCCAGCGTTACATCGGCCGCATGCGCGAGATCCCGCGCTATTTCGACGAGCAGATCGCCAATATGCGCGCCGGGCTGGCGCGTGGCTTCAGCGTGCCACGGGCGACCCTCGAAGGGCGCGACGCCTCGATTTCGGTGTTCCTCGTCGACGATCCGCGCAAGAGCGCCTTCTACAAGCCGTTCGAGAACACGCCGCGGACCATGCCGGCGGAAGATCAGGTTCGACTCAAGGCCGCGGGTGCCAAGGCGATCCACGAAGCGGTGCTGCCCGCCTATCGCAAGCTGCTCGACTTCTATCGGAACGAATATCTGCCGAAGACTAGGACGACCATCGCCGCCCGCGACGTCCCCGACGGCGACGCCTGGTACCGGGCGCAGATCCGCGAATTTACGACGACCGACCTGACCCCCGAGGAAATCCACCAGCTCGGGCTCAAGCAGGTCGCCGCGATCGAAGCCGAGATGCGGCAGACGATGCGCGAGGCGGGGTTCAAAGGCTCGTTCGAGGAGTTCCTCAAATTCCTCAAGACCGACCCGCAATTCCAGGCGAAGACGCCGGACGAGCTGATGGGCGTCTCGGCCTATGTCGCCAAGCGCACCGACAACGTCATCGGCGATTATTTCGGCCTGCTGCCACGACGGCGGTTCGGGATCATCCCGGTCCCCGACGCGCTCGCGCCCTTCTACACCGGGGGCCGCGGCGGGCTCGAGAATTGCATGATGAACACCTACAATCTGCCAAGCCGGCCGCTGTACAATATCCCGGTGCTGACGCTGCACGAGTGCGAGCCCGGCCACAGCTTCCAGGCCGCGCTGTCGGTCGAGCAGAAGGCGCTGCCGCGCTTCCGCCAGAACCTCTATTTCTCGGGCTACGGCGAGGGCTGGGGCCTCTATTGCGAGTGGCTCGGGATCGAGATGGGCATCTACCGCACGCCCTACGAACGGTTCGGCCAGCAAAGCTATGCGATGTGGCGCGCGGCGCGGCTGGTGATCGACACCGGAATCCACCGCTATGGCTGGTCGCGGCAACAGGCGATCGATTTTCTCGCCGGGCACACCGCCTTGTCGCAGCACGAGGTCGAGACCGAGGTCGACCGCTACATCAGCTGGCCGGGCCAGGCCGATTCCTACATGCTCGGCCTGCTGACGATCCGGAAGCTGCGCTCGGAGGCCGAGGCCGAGCTCGGGCCGAAGTTCGACATCAAGGGCTTCCACGACACCTTCCTGGCCATGGGCGCGGTGCCGCTGTCGGTGCTCGAGCAGCAGATGCGGGCCTGGATTCGCGAACAGCAGGCGAAGCCGGCGAAGGGCTAGCGCAACTGTCTTCCGGAGGTGCTAGAGGCGACTCATCGACACGTGCAGCGATGGAGGACAGGATGGGCATTCTCGACGGTCTGTTGAGCCAATTCAGCGACAATGCGGACGTGGCCAACCTCGCGGCCAAGGTCGGAATTTCGCCGGAGCATGCCGAAGCGGCGGTCAAGGCGCTTGCCAAGTTCCACCCGATGGACGTCGACACTGCCGAAGGCGCATCCGCGGAGACGGGCATTCCGACCGACAAGCTGCAGGAAATCATCGGCCATATCGGCGGCGAAGGCGCGCTCGGTCGCTACGCGTCTATGCTCCAGGGTGAGGGCGGCCTCGGCGACATCGCGTCGGATTTCCTCGGCAAGAAGTGAGGCGTGGGCGAGATCGCGCGGCCTGACTTGGCCGCGCTGTCGTCACGGCGGCTAAAGGAAATTCATCGCAGCCGCCGTACCGGTCCACACTACGATCACGCCGTACAAGCCAATCACCGCCCAAAAGGCGCGCGGATTGTCAGACTTGCGGATCTTTGGCGGGATCGACCCAAGGTCGATTCTCTGCCTGGATAGCGAGATCCAAATCTGCACGCCAAATATCGCGCAGGCCATGGCATTGATGAGCGCCTTCCCTCGGGGCGTGAACATGAACTCGAAGAGGTCGTCCATTCACGCGGAGCCCTTCGTCCGCGCGACGTAATCGTCGACGTTCTTGGCCAGGACGTCCATCGGCACGTTGCCGCCTTTGACCACTGCGTCGTCGAAGGCGCGCAGGTCGTATTTCGTGCCGAGCGCGGTCTTAGCTCCGTCGCGCAGGCGGTTGATGGTCGAATGGCCGACCTTGTAGCCGCACGCCTGGCCCGGCCAGCTGCAATAGCGGTCGACTTCGGACGCCACCTCCATCGGGTTGGAGCCGTTGACGTTGACGAAGAAATCGACGCCCTGCTGGCGGGTCCAGCGCTTGGCGTGCAGGCCTGAGTCGACCACCAGCCGGCAGGCGCGGAAGGCGATCGACTGGAGGTAGCCGAGCTGCAGCGCCGGCTGGCCCTGATAGAGGCCGAGCTCGTCGACCAGCTGCTCGGCGTAGAGCGCCCAGCCTTCGGAATAAGCGTTGAAGGCCAGCATCGTCCGGATCAGCGGCAGCTTGTTGGCATATTCGCCCTGCCATACGTGGCCGGGGATCGCTTCGTGCGCGGCGAGGTCGGGCAGGCTGTACTTGCTGTGCAGACTGGTGTCGCGGAGGTTGATCCAGAACTTGCCGGGGATCTTGCCGTCGATCGAGCCGGCGCCGCCGTAGGCGCCGGGCGCGCCGGGCTCCTCCTCGGGCGGCATGCGCTTCACCTCGAGATGGCCGGGGACGAGCGTGTTGAAGGCGCGCGGCAGCTGGGCGCGAACCAGCTTAATGCGCTCCTGGATATAGGCCATGATCTCGGCCCGGCCCTGGTCGCCCTCGCTGAACTTGTAGGCCGGGTCCCTGGCCAGCGCCTGCATCCGCTCGCCGACCGAACCCCGGGTGTAGCCGAGCCCCTTGAGCAACGGGTCCATCCGCCCGTGCAGCGCCTTGAGCTGCTCCTGGCCCATCGCGTGGACCTCGTCGGGCGACATGCTGGTCGTGGTCGAGGCCTTGAGCGCCCAGGCGTAATAATCGGCCCCGTGCGGCCGCGACCACATGCCGGGAACGTCGGTCGCCGAGGCGCGCTCGGCCTGGAGCTCGGCGATCTGGCGGTCGAGCGCGGGCGCGACTTGCTCGGTGACGATCTTGCGGGCGCGGGCGTCCCAGTCGCCGGCGATATTCTTCGCCTTGGTCCGCTTGACGATCGAATCGACGATGCCGTCGCCGTCATGAGCGTTCTTTGCCGCCAGCGTCAGCTGGTCGATCGCCTTGTCGATCAGGAAATTGGGCGGGACCAGGCCTTTGGCGCGCGCCGCCTTCATCCGCTCGAGCTCGCCGTCGAGCTGCGCGGGATATTGGGCAAGGCGGGTGAGATAGGCGTCCGCGTCCGTCGCCGTCTCAATGACATGGTCGGTGTCGAGGAACTTGGGCGTGTCGAGATAGGCGCCGACGTTCTGGATCACGACATAGGGGGTGTTGCGCCAGCCGCCGACGGCGACGTCGCCATAGGGCAGGGCGAGCCCCTCGAGCCCCGTCTTGTAGGCGCTCCGCACCACTTCGACGCTGGTCCGCACCGGGAAGGACAAAGCGGCGACGTCGATCGCATCGGCGCGGGCAAGGTCGCCCCGGAGCGTCGCCGCGAGCTTCTCCTGCCCGGCGGGCGAGCGGTCGCCGAGCTGCGACCGCAGCGCCGCGCGGTTGCCGGTGTCGATGCCGAGCGAGGTCGCACCCTCGGGGCTCAAACGAAGCAGGTTCTCCGCGATCGAATCGAGCAGCTTCGCGGCGTCGGCATCGCCGGCGGCAGCGCTGACCTTGCCGGGCTGGGCCCTGCACCCGGGGAGGAAGGAGAAAGCGGCAGTGGCGGCGAGGGCCGCGACCGTCTCGCGGCGGGTAAGCTCAAATGTCGGCACGAAATTCTCCGTCAGGCGGATGGGAGGGCGCGGTCGGCCTCGACCTTGAGGCAATTGCCGTCGACGCCGACGATGCGCACGCGTTCACCGACGGCCGCCGGGCCGCCGCGCGCGCTCCACTCGCTGTCGCCGACGCGAACACGACCGTCGTGATCGTCGACTGCGGCGACCACCGTCACCATCTTTCCGACGAGCCGTCCCACCCGGTCGTTCAAGAGGGGATCGGTGCTGTCGGCGGTGCGGTTGGCGTAGAAGCGGCGGCCGACCAGCATCGCGATCACGGCGTAGAGCGCGAACAAAGCGAGCTGCGCGGCGGAGCCGAGGCCGAACAGCACGGTGAACAGGCCGGTCGCCATCGCCGCCGCGCCGAGGAATACGAGGAAGAAGCCGGGCGCGATCACCTCGAGGATCAGCAGCAGGACGCCGCCGATCAGCCACAGCCAGCCGGGATCGACGTCCAACCCATTCATTCGCCGGTTTCCCGGACGGTCGGCACGGCCTTGGCCCGAGTCGGCGCGACGGCCTTGCCGGTCCCCTGGCCGAACGCCTCCTTGGCGAGCTCGCCGATCCCGCCGAGCGTGCCCATGAGCTGGGTCGCCTCGACCGGGAACAGAATGGTCTTGGCATTGGGCGAGGTCGCGAACTTGCCCAGGGCTTCGACATATTTCTGGGCGATGAAGTAATTGATCGCCTGGGCGCTGCCGCCCTCGATCGCGTCGCTGACCGACTTGGTCGCATTGGCTTCGGCCATAGCGGAGCGTTCGCGCGCCTCGGCGTCGCGGAAAGCGGCCTCCTTCTGCCCTTCCGCCTGAAGGATTCGCGCCTGCTTTTCGCCTTCGGCACGGAGGATCTCGGACTGGCGCATGCCTTCGGATTCGAGGATCGACGCGCGCTTTTCGCGCTCGGCCTTCATCTGCCGGGTCATGGCGTTGACGATGTCCTGCGGCGGCCGGATGTCCTTCAGCTCGACCCGGGTGATCTTGACGCCCCACGGCTCGGTCGCATGATCGACCACGGCGAGCAGCCGGGCGTTGATCTCGTCGCGCTTCGACAAAGTCTCATCAAGGTCCATCGAGCCCATGACTGTGCGCAAATTGGTGGTCGAGAGCGCCATCAGCGCGCTGTACAGGTCGCTCACTTCGTAAGCGGCCTTGGCGGCGTCGATCACCTGGAAAAACACCACCCCGTCGACCGCGACCATCGCATTGTCCTTGGTGATGATCTCCTGCCCCGGGATGTCGACCACCTGCTCCATCATGTTGATGCGGCGGCCGACGCGGTAGAAGAACGGGGTGACATAGTTGAAGCCGGGCTCGGCGACGCGCACGAACCGCCCGAAATGCTCGATCGTGTAGCGATAGCCCTGGCGGACGATCTTGATCCCGGTCATGAGGATCAGCGCCGCCAGCGCCGCCACCGCGATCATGAATATGGTCAACATGGATTCCCCCGAATATGCGTTTCGCCCATGATGCGACGGGCGGCCTTGGGGTGAAAGCGAAATCGGCATGACCGCGGTTCGACAAAGTGAGCGCGAGGACTACCGCGAGCGGGGCTACGTGCTGCTCGAGCAGCTCTTCCCGCCGCTCATCCTCGACATCTTCCACGGCAAGATGCAGCAGGATCTGAACCTCAAGGGAAACCGGGCCTTCATCTCGCAAACCGGCCTGCTGACCAAACCGGCAATCGAAGTCTACAGCCGCCAGTATGCACCGATGGCGACGTTCCACTGGGCCCTGACGCCGACCGCGGCGGAGGTCGCGGGCTCCGAACTGGTGCCGACTTACGCTTATTTCCGTGTCTACCAGCAGGGCGACGTGTGCCTCGTCCATTCGGACCGGGAGGCTTGCGAGCACAGCCTGTCGCTGATGCTGCACCTCGCCGACAATCGTCCCTGGGCGCTGTCGGTCGAGCATCGCCGAATCGGCCAGAGCGAAGCGATCCAGCGCGACTTCGGCGACGAGCAGTTCACATCGCTGCCGATGCGCGCCGGCGATGCCGTGATGTACCGCGGGGTCGAGCACCGGCATGGACGGTTGGAGCCCAATCCGAACGCCTGGTCGGCGCATCTCTTCATGCACTGGGTCGACGCCAACGGGCCGCACGCCGATCACGCCTTCGACCGGGTCATGCTCGAAAAGCATGGGATGAAAGCATGACCGGCGACCTCCACTTGGTCCGGTCGATCCTGTTCCTCCCGGCGTCGAACCCGCGGGCAATCGCCAAGGCGCGGGAGGCCGGGTCCGACCTGGTCGTGCTCGACCTCGAGGATGCAGTGAAGCCGGGCGACAAAGTGGCCGCCCGAGACGCCGCGGTCGAAGCGGTCGCCGGCGGCTGGCCGATGCCGGTGGCGATCCGGGTCAACGGAGTCGGGACCGAATGGCATTCGGCCGACCTCGACGCGGTTGCGCGATCGCAGGCCGATTATGCGATCGTTCCGCGCGCGAGCTCGGCGCATTCGGTCAGCAGTGTCGGGAAGGCGGTGGGCAAGCCGGTGCTGGCTATGATCGAGACGGCGGGCGGAGTGCTGGCCGCGCCCGAGATCGCGCGGGAGACAGTCGGGCTGATTGCCGGGACCAACGATCTCCGCTCCGACCTCAGGCTTCCCCTCGACGCCTCCCGCGAGCCGATCTCGACCGCGTTGCAGCTGATCGTGCTGGCGGCGCGGGCGGCGGGGGTCGCGGTGTTCGACGGCGTGTTCAACCGGCTCGACGATTTGGACGGTTTCTTTGTCGAGGCCGCCGCGGGACGGGCGCTGGGCTTCGACGGCAAGAGCCTGATCCATCCCGACCAGATCGAGCCCTGCCACCGGGCTTTCGCTCCGAGCGAGGCCGAGCTCGACCGCGCTCGCCGCCTGGTCGAGGCGTTCCGGGGCGGGGCCGAGCGCTTCGACAATGCGATGATCGAGCGGATGCACGTCGAGCAGGCCGAGCGGCTGCTGGCGCGAGCTCCAGCCTAGCCGCCCACTTGGCGAATCGCCGTTCTGCTGTCATGGGCCGATATGGCCCAACTCAACACTACCTCTGACATCCCGCTCGGACTGACGTTCGACGACGTCCTCCTGCAGCCGCTCCAATCCTCGGTGCTGCCGAGCCAGGCGGACACAAGCACCCGGCTGACCCGCGAAATCCCGCTCAACATCCCGCTGCTGTCGTCGGCCATGGACACGGTCACCGAAACCGACATGGCCATCGCGCTGGCCCAGCTCGGCGGCATCGGCGTGCTCCACCGCAACCTCGACGTCGAGGCGCAGGCGGCCGCCGTGCGCCAGGTCAAACGGTTCGAGAGCGGGATGGTGGTCAACCCGATCACCATGGCGCCCGACCAGACCTTGGCCGACGCGCTCGAGCTGATGAAGCTGCACCGCATCAGCGGCATCCCGATCGTCGAGAAGGGCGGCAAGCTCGCCGGGATCCTGACCAACCGCGACGTCCGCTTCGCCGAAAACCCGCGCCAGCCGGTCAGCGAGCTGATGACCAGGGACAATCTCGCGACCGTTCGCCTGGGGACGAGCGAGGAGGAGGCGCGGCGCATTCTCCACCAGCGCCGGATCGAGAAACTGCTGGTGGTCGACGACGAGCTCCACTGCGTCGGCCTGATCACCGTCAAGGACATCGAGAAATCGGTCGCGGCGCCGTTCGCCACCAAGGACGGCGAGGGACGCCTGCGAGTCGCGGCCGCGACCACCGTCGGCGATGCCGGCTTCGCCCGCTCCGAAGCGCTGATGGAAGCCGGCTGCGACTGCATCGTGATCGACACCGCGCACGGCCACAACACCGACGTTGCCGCGGCGGTCGAGCGCGTCAAGCGCGCGTCCAACTCGGTCCAGGTGGTCGCCGGCAACGTCGCCACCGCCGACGCGGCGAAGGCCCTCGCCGACGCCGGCGCCGATGCGATCAAAGTCGGGATCGGCCCGGGCTCGATCTGCACCACCCGGGTCATCGCCGGGATCGGCGTGCCCCAGCTGACCGCGATCATGGACGCCGCGAGCGCGGCGGCGAAGGCCGGGGTGCCGGTCATCGCCGACGGCGGCATCCGGACCAGCGGCGACATGGCCAAGGCGCTCGCCGCGGGGGCGTCGACGGTGATGGTCGGATCGCTGCTCGCCGGCACCGACGAGGCGCCGGGCGAGATCTTCCTCTACCAGGGCCGGAGCTACAAATCCTACCGCGGCATGGGCTCGGTCGGGGCGATGGCCCGCGGCTCGGCCGACCGCTATTTCCAGCAGGACATCAAGGACCATCTGAAGTTGGTTCCGGAGGGCATCGAGGGGCAGGTGCCCTACAAGGGCCCGGTGCGCGAGATCATCCACCAGCTGGTCGGCGGCGTGAAGGCGGCGATGGGCTATACCGGGTCGAGCACGATCGCCGAGCTGCAGAGGCGCGCGAAGTTCGTCCGCATCACCAACGCCGGCCTGTCGGAAAGCCATGTCCACGACGTCGCCATCACCCGCGAGGCGCCCAACTATCCGACGCGCTAGCTCATGACTCCCGCCGCTCGCCTGCAGGCGGCGATCGAGGTGCTCGACGAGGTCATCGCTTCGGCGCGCTCAGACGGTCCGCCCGCCGACGCCATCGTCACCCGCTATTTCAAGCAGCGGCGCTATGCCGGCTCGGGCGACCGCCGGGCGGTGCGCGAGCTGGCGTTCCGCGCCATTCGCCGTTCGGCCGAGCGGCCGGAGAGCGGGCGCTCGGCGATCATCGGCCTCGCCGACGACGACCCGCCGCTGCGCGATTTGTTCGGCCAGCCGCGCGGCCCCGAACCGCTCGGGCGCGATGAGCCGGGTACTCCTCCGGCGATCATTCCCGAGTGGCTGCAGCCCGAGCTGTCTCCGCTCGTCGGCGAGAGCGAGCAGGCGGCGCTGCTCGATCGGGCGCCGGTCGACCTGCGGGTGAATGCCGCTGGCGCCTCGCGGGACGAGCTGCTGGCGCAGTTTCCAGGCGCGATTGCGACGTCATTCAGCCCGTGGGCCATGCGCCTGCCGGCGGGCAGCAAGATCGACGACCACCCGGCCTATCGCTCCGGGCTGGTCGAGGTGCAGGATGAAGGCAGCCAGCTGATCGCGCTGGCCTGCGCACCGCGCGACGGGGAGGCCATCGTCGACCTCTGCGCCGGCGCCGGCGGCAAGGCGCTCGCGCTGGCCGCAGCGGCGCCCGGAGCGACGATCCTCGCCACCGACAGCAACCGGGCGCGGCTGGCGAACCTGGCGCCGCGCGCAGACCGGGCCGGCGCGAAAATCCAGACGCTCCTGCTCAACCCGCCGAACGAGCTCGACCAGCTCGACGACTGGCGCGGCAAGGCCGACCTCGTCCTGGTCGACGCGCCCTGCTCGGGCAGCGGGACCTGGCGGCGCAACCCCGAAGGACGCTGGCGGCTGACTCCGGAGCGGCTCGACCGGCTGGAGACGCTCCAGGCGCGGCTGCTCGACCTCGCCGCCGAGCTGGTCCGGCCCGGCGGGCGGCTGGTCTATGCCGTCTGCTCGCTGCTGTCCCGCGAAGGGGCAGGGCAGATTCAGGGCTTTCTCAGCCGCCGTTCATCATGGATTGTCCAGGAAACGCCGTTCGCAGCCGGACGGTCGGAAGGCGCCGGGCGCCTCCTGACCCCGGGCCACGACGGCACCGACGGGTTTTTCGTCGCGAGTCTTGGTAGCCCGTGCTAGGACCGGACGATTGAGTGGAGAGAAATTGATGCGCCTGCTTGTTCCTGTCCTTGCGGTGAGCTTGTCCGCCTTGGCCATGTCCGCGCCGGTTTCGGGCCAGCGGCCCGACGACCAGATCGCGCCCAAATCGGCCACACTGCAGAAGCAGGGCGAGGCGTTGATGTCCGCCGGCAAGTTCGAAGCTGCCGAGGACGCGCTCGAAGCGGCGCTCGCGGTCGACCCGCGCAACCGCTGGGCATTCGTCGACCTCGCCCGCGTGTCGGAGAAGCAGCGGCTGTTCGGCAAGGCGATCCGCATGGCCAACAAGGCGCTGATGCTCGAGCCCAACGACCCGGACGCGATCGCCGTCCAGGGTGAGGCGATGGTCGAGCTCGGCGCGACCGCCCGGGCCCAGGCGAACCTGCAGAAGCTGCAATCGATCTGCACCAAGGGCTGCCCGCAGCTGGCCCAGCTGTCGGCCGCGATTACCCGCGGCCCGTCGGTTGCATCAGCCAAGGCTCCGGCGAGCCCCAAATCTAACTGAGCGCTCGCGCCAGTTTCACATATTCCTCGACGCTGAGCGTTTCGGCGCGCCGCTGCGGGTCGATCCCCAAGCGGTCCAGCGCCGCCAGCGCATCGGGCATCCGCTTGAGGCTCGAGCGCAGCATCTTGCGGCGCTGGCCGAACGCCGCTTCGGTGACCTGCTCGATGACCTCCGCGCGGACTCCGGCAGGGGCGTCCGCGGGCACGATGTGGACGACCGCCGAAGTGACCTTCGGCGGCGGCACGAAGGCCGAGCGGTTGACCGTCAGCGCGATCCGCGGCCGGCTCCGCCACTGCGCCGCGACCGACAGGCGCCCGTAGGCCGGCGCGCCCGGCTTCGCGACGATCCGCTCCGCGACCTCCTTCTGGAACATCAGGGTCAGCGACCGCCACCACGGCGGCCACGGGTTGGCCTGGAGCCAGCGCAGGAGCAGCGCCGTGCCGACATTGTACGGCAGGTTGGCGACGACGTGCGCGCCCTCGCCGACCGCGGCGCGCTCGTCGATCCGCATCGCATCGCCTTCGACCAGGCGCAGGCGGTCGCCATATTCCGCGTGGAGCTCGGCCAGCGCCGGCAGGCAGCGGCGGTCGCGCTCGACCGCGATCACCTTCGCGCCGGCCTCGAGGAGCGCGCGGGTCAGACCGCCGGGGCCGGGGCCGACCTCGTAGACCGCGGCGCCGGCGAGCGGGCCGGGGGTCGCCGCGATCCGCGCGAGCAGGTGGCGATCGAGGATGAAATTCTGGCCGAGCGCCTTGCTCGCGCTCAAGCCGTGGCGGGCGATGACGTCCCTTAGGGGCTCTGGGCGCGGCGGCTCCGGCGCGGGGCTCACGCCGCCGCGGCGCGATGCGCCGCCGATTCCGCAGCCATGCGAATGGCCGCGGCCATCGGCCGGGGATCGGCACGGTCCTGCCCGGCGATGTCGAACGCCGTGCCATGGTCGGGCGCGGTGCGGACGATCGGCAGACCGAGCGTCACGTTGACCGCGTCCTCGAAATGCAGCGCTTTGACCGGGATCAGCGCCTGGTCGTGATACATGCACAGCGCCGCATCGTATTTGGCCCGAGCGGCGGCGTGGAACAGGGTGTCCGCCGGGTGGGGGCCGGTCACGCGCCAGCCTTCCGCGGCCAGCGCGGCGATGGCCGGCGCGATGATCTCAATCTCCTCGCGGCCGAGCTGGCCGCCCTCGCCGGCGTGCGGGTTCAAGCCGGCGACGGCGAGGCGCGGATCGGCGATCCCGAAGCCGCGCTGCAGCCCGCGCAGGACGGCTCGGGCGCGCGCCTCGATCAGCCCGCTGGTCAGCTCGCGCGGCACGTCGGCAAGCTCGAGATGGGTGGTGACCGGAATCGTCCGCAGTGTCGGCCCCGCGAGCATCATCGCGACGTTGGCCGAGGAGACGCCGCAGCGCTCGGCGACAAACTCGGTCTGGCCAGGATGCGCAAAGCCGATCGCATAGAGCTGCTCCTTGGACACCGGGCCGGTGACGACGGCGGCGGCCGAGCCGGAGCGCGCGAGGCCGACCGCAAGTTCGAGCGAATCGAGCGAGCAATGCGCCCCCGCGACACTCGGGTGGCCCGGCACCGTGTCCTCGGCGGACAGCAGCTGGAGCAGGGGCAGGCCGACGTCGAACGCCGAATCGGCCTCGTTCGGGTCAGTGATGATCTCGATCGGCCCGTCCCACACCGCCTCGATCGAGCGCGGGTCGCCGATGGCGACGAACGGCGGCAAAGCGAAGGCGGCCCGATTATCCCAGCACTTGGCCAGGACCTCGGGTCCGATCCCGGCGGGATCGCCAAGCGAAATCGCAAGCGGTTCGGAAGCAGTCGACGCCACAGCCGGCGCGTCTAACGGAAAAGAGGCCCTAGCGGAATTCGATCACCGCATCGCGCCGCAGATCGCTCAAATAGCGCCGCCAGCGCAGGTTGATTCGCTCTTCCGCGATCTGATTCGAAATCTGGTCGGCCGACGGCTCGCTCGGGTCGACCTCGTCGCGCCCGCAGATCACCAGCACGCGGACGCCCTCGTCGAGCGAGCCGAACGGTTGGGTCGCCTGACCGACCTGCATCGGCAGCATCAGTTGCTGGAGCGCCGCCGGCAGGTCGCGCATCTTGACCTGGTCTTGCTGGACCATCTCGCCGTGGAAATCGGTGGCGATCTTGTCGGCGCCGCCGCAGCCGCCGACGGTCCGCGCCGCCTCGGCAAAGCGGGCCACGACCGGCTCCGCCTGCTCGCGGCTGGTGCCCTTGGGGAAGCTGATCTGGACCTGCTTGAGGCTCAGCACGGCATCGCGCGGATCGGCGGTGAGGATCTTGCGCGTGTCCTGGACAGCGATGATCGACACGCCGCCCGAGTTGGGGATCGGCTTGCTGATCATGCCCGGGCCCATCTGGCGCAGCACCTCCGCGATCGGCGTCGGCAACAGCTCCGGGCGCATCCAGCCGAGATCGCCGCCGACCGCCGCGGCGGACGACTGGCCATATTGCCGCGCATAGCCGGCGAACGAGGCGCCGGCCTTCAGCTGCTCGAGGATCTGGTTGGCCTGGGCCAGGACCTGGGCCTGGGTGTCGGGCGTGGCCGACAGCCAGATCTCGCTGACGTGAAATTCCTCGGTGCCCTTGGACGCGTTGAGCCGGTCGATGACCGCCTTCACTTCATCGTCGCCGACGCTGACGCTGCTCTCGATCTTCGCGCGCTGCAGCCGCTGCGACGCGATCTCGCCCTCGATCTGGCGGCGCAGCGACTTGATCGACGAGCCCTTCGAATCGAGGAAGGCGGCGAGCTGGTCCGGAGTCTGCTTCACGTTCGCGGCGACCCGGATGACGGTCTTGTCGATGTCGGCCGGCTTGATCGTGATCTTCTCGCGCCCCGCTTCCTGAATTTGCAGCGTCTCGTCGATCAGGTTGCGCAGCACCTGCTGGCGCAGGCGGTCGATCTCGGTGGTGGGAATCTGGCCGCCGTTGGCGATCGCCAGCAGCGCAAGCCGCTGATCGATGTCGGTCTGGGTGATGACGGCGCCGTTGACGATCGCCGTCGCCTTCACCACCGACGGCATCGCGGCGCCGAACAATTGCGGATTCTCGGGCAGCCGCAGCGCGCTCGTGCTGTCCGGCGCGGGCCCGGCGTCGGGCTGGTTCGACTGCTGGGCGACGGCCGAGGTGGCGGTGACGATGGCAAGCGCCGCGGCCCCCAGCCACAGGCGCGTCGAAATCCGTTCAGAAACTAGAGCCACGTATCGATTTCCCTTGCTTCCCAACCCGATGGGAGATTGCGTTTATCCATTCCCGCTGAACGCAGGCTTAGCGACCAAGGCCTTTCAGAGCCAAATGAAATCCGAAGGTACTGCCCTTTCGGAACGCCCCGATATGCTCATAGTCGCGGCGCCACGTCAGGCCAAGCTCCAGGCACTCGTCCTCATAGGTCACGCCCAGCCGGTTGCGGACCGGGGCCCAGCCGTCCGCCAGCGACAGCGGGTCTTCGGCCTTGCCGGTGAGGTCGATGACGCTGGCTCCGAACACCGACCAGTAGCGCGCGAACTTCACCCGGCCGGCGACGCGCAGCTCCTCTTTGTCCCGCAAATCCTCGATGGTCGGGTCGATGTCGCGGTTGAGGCGCAGATAGCCGATCTGGGCATAGGTCTGGTCCGACCCGACGGTGAGATCGAGCTCGTTGCGCCGGAAGGTCAGGTCATTCTTGTCGACCCGGTAACGATGAGTGATGTCGATAAGCCGCCCGAAGCGGATCCGAGTTCTTCCAACAATATCCGAAAGACGGCCTGTAAGACCAGTTCCCTCTGGGAAAATTCCTGGCCGACGGGTGATTCGATAGCTCTGCCCGATGGTCGTCATGATCGACAGGTTGGGACGATCGAGCGCCCAGTCGAAGCCGTAAGTGATGCGCGACCCGTCCTCCCACCGGTCGTAGCCGGAGAAGCGGTTCAGCGCGAACAGGTTGCTGTCTTCGAGGTCGATCGAGCGCGCATCCTCGTTGGGGATGTCGAGGTTGGGGGTGGGCGGGGTGAGGACCAGCTGGACCCGCGGCACGATGCGCTGGATGCCGCCGAGCGCGGGCCCGACGAACGGCCATTTGAGGTCGGCGGCCAGCGCCGCGATCCCGCGGCCGTGCCAGCCGTCGGTACCGCGGTAGATGGCGACGTCGGTGCTTTCCGCGTCATCGGTGTGGTAGAGGTCGCCGCGCGCGTAGGCCGTCAGGTCCAGTTCCTGGCCCCAGGGAGTCAGCCGGCGCAGGTCCCATCGCGCGCTGGCGAAGGCGCGCTGCGTATCCTGGCCCTCGATCCGGATGATCGACAGGCTGTTCGCCTCGAGCTCGACGGTCCCGCCGATCACCTGATCGCCGAGCCGGACGCGGGCGTCGATCGCCGGAAGCGCGATCGGGATCTGCTTCTGGACATCGTCGACGCGCAGGCCCTGGAACGCCCAGCCGGCGATCGAAATGTAGGAGTTGGGAGTGATCCGCTCGGCGTTCAGGACCGTTCGCAGGCGGTCGTCGCGGGTGAGGTCGTAGCGCCGGGTCACGGTCTTGTCGCTGGCCCAGCGGAACGACCCGGTCACGCTCCATTCGGGACTCAGCTGAGCCTTGCCGTTGCCCTCGACGTAGGCGCGAAGGTCGCGGTCCGCATCCGCCGCCGTCGCGTCCGTAGCGGCGCTCTCGACCTTGCCGTACGTGATGAATCCGCCGAGCTGGAACGCGCCAAGCCGGTCGAGCTGGCGATATTTGGCCTCCAGCGCCGGCAGCACGCCGGTGTAGACGTGGGGGGTGACGGTCAAATCGCGGTTGGGGGCGATCTGCCAATGGTAGGGGGCCGCGACCTCCAGCCCCTTCTTGGTCGAGAGACTGATGTCGGGCACCAGCCAGCCGGTGGTCCCCTGATCCCCGGTGCCGATGTTGAAGATCGGAAGCAGGGGCAGGTTCACTCCGAACAGCTGCAGCCTCCCGCCCTCGAACCGGACTCGCTGGTGCACCGGATCCTGGATGATCCGCGCGGCCGTGATCGACCAGCTCGGCCGCCGCGGGCAGCCGCTGGGGCTGGTCACCGGGCATGGCGAGTAGATCGCATTGTCGAGGGTTGTGAGGTTGCCGCTGCGCGTGCCCTTGGCGGCGGCGATGCGGCCGCCGCTTTCGAGCACGACCAGGAGATTGTGCACGGTGCCGTCGCGCAGCGTGTCGGTCAGGACCACGTCCTCGCCGATCAGCTTGTCCCCCTGCGGGGTCAGGACCACGACATTGCCCTCGGCCCGGACCTGGCCGGACTTGCGGTCCCACACGACCTCGTCGGCGGCGAGATAATTGCCTTCGCGGTTCATGCGCACCGCGCCGCTCGCCGTGACCACGTCGGCATCGCTGTCATAGGTGACCCGGTCGGCGCTGAACTCGATCGGCGCGGTGGCCTCGGCGAGCGCCGGCACCGCGGTCTGGGCGCCGGCGGCGGCGTGGAGGCCAAGCACCAGCGGCAGCGCTGTCCACCAGACGAATGTCCTACGCAACGCTGCCAGTCCCGCCCATTCTCTTAGAAGCCTGATCCCGTCGCGGCCTATCGCACCTTGGCCACGCCGGGACAATCCGCCCCTCGGCCGCCGCCCGGCGCTTTTGCCAAGCCGTCGCAGGCATCCTAAAGCGCGCCGCAACGTTCGTTTTTTCAGGGAATAGAAGATGCAAATTCGCTTCGCCGATCGCCGGCCCGAGGGAGACTATGCGCTTGTCCTGCCGGTCGCGGGCAAGGACCGCACAGCCCTCGCGTCGCTCGGCGCGGAGCAGCAAGCGGTGGCTGCGGCGCTCGATCGCAACCGCTTCGAGGGCGAGGCCGCGAGCGCGTCGGAGCATTTTGTCGACGATGCGGGAACGGTGCGCCGCCTGCTGATCGTCGGCACCGGGACCGGCGGTACGGGCGAATACGCGGAGAAACTCGGCGGCACTGCCGCGTCGAAGCTGCTGACGTCGGGCGAAACGCGGGCGGTGATCGATCTCACCGGTCTCGATTATGATGCCGAGGCTGCCGCGCGCGTCGGGCTTGCCGCGGCGCTTCGCTCGTGGCGCTACGATCGCTATCGCACCACGCTCAAGGACAAGCAGAAGGCGACCCTGACCGAAGTGGTTGTGGTCGGCGCGGCCGGCGGCGCCGAGCAGCGCTACACGGAGCGGTGGGCGCCGGTCGTCGCGGGGGTCGAGCTGACCCGCGAGCTGGTCACCGAACCGGCCAACATCATCTACCCCGAGAGCTTCGTCGAGCGGGTCAAGGCGTCGCTCGAGGGCACCGGGGTCGAGATCGCAGTGCTCGACAAGACGGCGATGACCAAGCTCGGGATGGGCGCCCTGCTGGGAGTCGCCCAGGGCTCGATCCGCGACCCGCGCCTGCTGATCCTCAAATGGAACGGCGGCGCCGCAGGCGGCCAGCCGACCGCCTTCGTCGGCAAAGGCGTGACGTTCGACACGGGCGGCATCTCGATCAAGCCGGCCGCCGGTATGGAAGCGATGAAGTGGGACATGGGCGGGGCCGGCGCCGTCGCCGGCGCGTTCAAGGCGCTCGCCCTGCGCAAGGCCAAGGCCAATGTCGTCGGCATCTGCGGCCTGGTCGAGAACATGCCGTCCGGCTCGGCCCAGCGGCCGGGCGACGTCGTCACCACCATGTCCGGCCAGACGGTCGAGGTGATCAACACCGACGCCGAGGGCCGCCTGGTGCTCGCCGACGCGGTCCACTACGTCCAGAAGGAGTTCCATCCGTCGACTATCGTCGATTTCGCGACCCTGACCGGAGCGATCCTGATCAGCCTCGGCCACGAATGGGCCGGGCTGTTCTCGAACAACGACGAGCTGGCGGCGCAGCTGCTCCGCATCGGCGAGGAATCGGGTGACCGGCTGTGGCGCATGCCGCTCGCCGAGCCGTTCGACCGGCTGATCGATTCGCCGATCGCCGACATGAAGAACGTCGGGCCGCGCGAGGGCGGGTCGATCACCGCCGCGCAGTTCATCCAGCGGTTCATCGACGACGGAGTCCGCTGGGCGCACGTCGACATGGCCGGCAAGGCCTGGTCGGACAAGGCCGGCACGACCTACGACAAGGGCGCGACCGGCTATGGCGTGCGGCTGATCGATCAGTACGTGGCCGACCTGCTCGAGGGCTGATGCAGGTCGATTTCTACCAGCTCGGCGGGAGCCCGCCCGAGCAGGTCATCGCGAGCATCGCCGAGAAGCTCCTCGCGCAGGACGGGCGGCTGCTGATCGTCGCCGCCGACGATGGCGCGCTGGCGCGGCTCGACCGCCTGCTGTGGGACCGCGGGCCGGCGAGCTTCCTGCCGCACGGCATCGCCGGCGGGGCGGACGATGCGCGCCAGCCGATCCTGCTCGCGACCAGCCCCGATGCGCCCAATCTCGCCCGCAACGTGCTGATCGCCGACGGCGAGTGGCGCGAGGCCGCGCTGGCCTACGACCGCGCTTTCTATCTGTTCGATGCGGCGACGCTGGAGGGTGCGCGCCTGGCGTGGAAGCTGCTGGCCGGCAGGGACGGGGTCGAGCGGCGCTATTGGGCCCAGGAAGGCGGCAAGTGGGTCAACAAGAGCTGAGGGTTGCGGGCGTCCGCGGGCGCGGCTAGGCGGCGCGGCAATCCAATCCCAATCATTCAGGAGACCGCCCGGCCATGGCCGTCACGCGCACCTTTTCGATCATCAAGCCCGACGCCACCCGCCGCAACCTCACCGGCGCGGTCACCAAGATGCTGGAAGAGGCGGGCCTGCGAGTCGTGG
>Ga0207674_10001953_pt1 | contig 26128 bp, 21 predicted proteins | sample KBSCornC72_FD_184303 | JGI IMG/M metagenome (GOLD analysis project Ga0207674, IMG submission 184303) | Corn rhizosphere microbial communities from Kellogg Biological Station, Michigan, USA - KBS Corn C7-2 (SPAdes) (version 2) | ecosystem: Host-associated > Plants > Roots > Rhizosphere > Soil ...
CCGCCGGTATCCACCACAGCCGGGCCAGCCCCATGACGTGGTCCACCCGCAGGCCGCCGGCGTTGCGTGCGCAGGCCGCGATCAGCTCGGCCAGCGGCCGGCCCGCCTGGGCGGCGAGCCGGCCCGGATGCCACGGCGGCAGCGTCCAGTTCTGACCCCGCTGGTTGAACTCGTCCGGCGGCGCGCCCACGCTGATGCCGGGCACGATGACATCCTGGCGGGCCCAGGCGTCGGCGCCGCCGGGATGCGCGCCGACCGCGAGATCGGTGATCACGCCGATGCTCATGCCGGCCCGCCCGGCCGCCTGCTGCGCGGCGGCCAGTTGTTCCGCCGCCAGCCACTGCAGCCAGGCATGGAACCCGATCCTGTCGGCCAGCTCCCGCCTCAGCTCGGTGACCCCGGCCGAGCCCGGGTCGGCCAGCGCCGCGGGCCAGCGCCGCCAGTCGGGACCGTGCACTTCGGCGAGGGCGCACCAGGTCGCCCAGTCTTCGATGGCGCGGCGGTCACCGGCCAGGAACGCGTCCAGCTCCGCCCGGCGGCTGGCGGTCAGCGGCACCGCGCGGATCAGCTCTAGCGCGGCCCGCTTGGCGGCCCAGACGGCGTCCCTGTCGATGAGCGCCGCGGTGCTGCTCGCGGCCCGCAGCGGAGCGGCCAGCGTCTCGATCCGGGCCAGGTCCCCGGCCCTCAGCCCCTGGTATTCCGGGATGTCCTCGATCCGCAGGTAGAGCGGGCTGATCTGGCGGCGGCTCATCGGCAGGTAGGGGGACGGGCTGACCGGCGGCCGCGGCTCGGCCGCGTGCAGCGGGTTGACCAGCACGAAGTCCGCGCCCAGGTCGCCGCCGCTCCAGGCGGCGAGGTCGGCCAGGTCGTGCAGGTCGCCGTGGCCCCACGAGGCGCGCGAGCGCACCGAATACAGCTGCACGGCGAAGCCCCACGAGCGGCGCGCAGGCAACGGTGCCACCGCCGTGCCCGCCGGACCGGACGGTCCAGGCGGCGGCTCGTGATCACCCAAGGCTCCGAGGACCGCGGCCAGCGTATCGTCCGGCACCTCGACGATCCGTCCCCGCCAGTCCTGATAGGAGACTGCTACCCCGAGCGCCCGGGCCCGGCGCGTGAGCTCTGCGCGTCCTGTCACCGCACTAGTCTGCCCGAGCGGCCACTCGCCCCGGCCGAGTTCCAACCGCAGGCCGGTCAGCGCAGTCTCAAAAGGCAGAAGGACGCCGCAAACCGCGGATCCCAGGCCATAACAGGACGACCGGACATGAAGCACCCCATCACGATCCCGAAAGCCGCCCGCCGGGCCGCCGCGGTCATCGCCGTCGCCGCCGTCGCCGGGCTGATCGCCGCCTCCGCCGCCTACGCGGCCGGCTCGTCAGGCGCCGCGCTGACGGCGGACACCTCGCGCGCGGCCCCGGCCGCGGTCCGCGCCTGCACGGCGGGCGACCTCGGCGCCTGGGTGGCGGTCACCCAGGGGAACGGCGCCGCCGGGAGCATCTACTACCCTCTGCAGTTCACCAACCTGAGCCGACACGCCTGTGCGATGCGCGGCTTCCCCGGGGTGTCCGCCGTCGGCCGTAACGGCCACCAGCTCGGCAGCCCGGCCAGCCGGGACCACGTGATCCCGGTCCGGACCGTTGTGCTGGCCCCGGGCGCGACAGCGCACGCCATCCTGCGGTACGGCGACGTCGAGGTGGCCACCTCACCCGGGTGCCACCCGACCTACAGCACCTTCGAGCTGCGGATCTACCCGCCAGGTCAGTACCGTGCGACCTACGCCGCCTTCGGCCTGGAGGCCTGCTCGCACGCGGGGCCCGGCTACCTGAGCGTCGAGCCGGTCCAGTCCGGCGTGGGCACGCGCAGCGGCTGACCCCGCGTTAGGAGTCCGCCGGCTCCAGCACGAACACCGGGATCTCGCGCGCGGTCCTGGTCTGGTACTCCGCGTAGGGCGGGTAGGCGGCAACCGCCCGCTTCCACCACTCGGCCCGCTCCTCGCCGCTGACCTCGCGGGCGGTCATCTCCTGCTTGCGCGGCCCGTCCTGGAGTTCCACCCGCGGGTTCGCGCGGACGTTGTAATACCACAGCGGGTGGGCCGGCGCGCCGCCCTTGGACGCCACCATGGCGTACTTGCCGCCGTGCTCCACCCGCATCACCGGCGTCTTGCGCACCTTGCCGCTGCTGGCGCCGAGGTTGGTCACGATCACGACCGGCAGCCCGGTGTCCCGCAGCGTGGTTCCCTGGGTTCCGCCCGAATCCTCGTACAACTCGACCTGATCACGCACCCACGCCGCCGTGCTGGGCTCGTATTCTCCGTCAACTGGCATACCGGACAGTCAACACCAGGCGTCCGCCTCACCGTGTCCCGGGGCCGCCCCTTGCGGCCGCTGGACGACGGCCGGAACCGGGACGGACCGGGACGCGTCTGATCGGCATGATGATGTGGAGGCGGCTCACGGTGGTGCTCGCCGCCATGGCCGTCCCGGTTGCGCTGACCGCTGGCTGCGCCAGCGCAACCAGCTCCACCAGCGCGCATCCGGCGGCCGCGACCCAGGCGCAGGCTGCGCCCACCGCGCGCTTCAGTGCCAAGGGTCTGTCGTTCCGGTATCCGGCGACCTGGCGGGCCGTCACGTCGCGGGTTGGCCTCTCGGACTTCCCCGCACTGCTCGTCTACCTGAGTACCGTTCGGCTGAAAGACACCTGCGTGGCCAGCTCCGGCCCGGGCCGGATCGCCGAGACCTGCACCTATCCGATTCGCGTCCTGCCGTCCGGGGGAGTCCTCGTCAGGTGGAACGCCAACAGCCTCCCGAACTGGCGGATGCCGAAGGCCACCACGACCGTCGCAGGTCGCGGGGCCGTCGAGAGCAAGACCCGCGGCGGCCAGTGCGCGGTCCTGGGCGGGACAGAGACGATCACCGTGCTGATCCCGCGCGCCGGGCCCGGCACGTGGTATCAGATGGACGCCTGCCTGCGCGGCCCGGGTCTGCCCCGGGAGGAAGCGCAGATATCGTCCATGCTCCGCTCGGTACGGATTAATCCCGGCTCCTGAGGCCCGTCGTCAGGCGACGGCCGACCGCGGCCCCATCAGCCCGGCCGCATTGCCCACGATGTACTTGCTGTACGTACGTAGCAGAATCTGAACGCGACCAGCGGGTGCCGACATTTAACTACAGGTTCGAACTGTCTGTGTCGGGACGGGCGGATTCGAACCGCCGTTCTCCTGACCCCCAGTCAGGCGCCTTAACCAAGCTGGGCCACGTCCCGCCCGCGCCACCTGTTGCTTTCCGGTGACGATAGCCCGCCGGACTCCGGCAGGCTCAGTTAGCTTAGCGCAACCGCGATGCCGCTAGGAACGAAGCCGGGCCGCACCACCACGCCGCGCCGCCGCGGATGCGTGCTTGCTGCCGGAACGGGAAGTTACGCTGTGCCGGGCATGGTGCGGATGCCGTGCTCGTTGTATATGCGAGAGCCGCACTCACACCGAAGGGCCGGGCCGTTGGGAGCACTGGGTACGCGCCGCTCAGACTCCTCCGAGGGCAGCTTCCAGAGCGAGGGCCCGACCCGGCCGATGCGGACCAGGCGGCGGCGGTTCCGGATCGCGTTCCGCATCGCCAAGGTACTCCTCGTCATCGTCGTGCTCTTCGCGGTCGCCGTCGGCCTGCTCTTCCTGCTGACCCCGTCGGCGGGCCAGGCGACCGCGCTGACCCGGGCGCAGGCGCGGGACCGCCACATCACCTATCCGGGCCCGCCGGTCCCGCCGTACTTCGCGCAGGCGCTGGTCGCGACCGAGGACCACAGGTTCTACAGCGATCCCGGGGTGGACCCGCTGGCCATGGGCCGGGTGGTGATCTCCTGGATCACCGGCCGCGAGGACCAGGGCGGCAGCACCATCGACCAGCAGCTGGCCAAGAACCTCTACACGGGCGGCCACAGCGGCTTCACCGAGGATCTGGAGCAGCTGGCGATGGCGGTCAAGCTCAACCAGACCTACAGCCGGCCGCAGATCCTGCGTATGTACGCCGAAGTCGCCTACTACGGCCACGGCTACTACGGCCTCGACGCCGCCAGCTGCGGGTACTTCGGCCGGCCGCCGGACCGGCTCACGCTGGTGCAGGCGGCCATGCTGGCCGGGGTGGTGAACGCGCCCAGCTACGACGACCCGCTGGTCTACCCGCGGCAGGCCAGGATCCGGCTGGTGCACGTTATCGGCCGGATGGCCGCGGTGGGATACCTGACGCAGGCGCAGGAGACCGCCGCGCTCAACGCGCCCCTGGGCCTGTCCGCCGTCCGCGGCTGCGCCTGACCGGCGGCCCGCAGAGCCGGAAGAGCCGAGAACGGAAGAGCCGCTGGCTCAGCGGCCCGAGGTCTCCGGCTGCAGCTGCTCAGGGAGCGGCGTGCCGTCCGCGACCAGGAACACCCAGCGGCGGTAGCAGTACAGCCGGAAGATGGTGGCCACGCCGATGCCGATGATGTTCGACACGTTGTAGGACAGCTTGTCGTCGACCCCGAGCCCGTACCGCACGGCCGCGACGATACCGAGCTGGATGAGCAGCCCGATGCCGTTGAAGACGAAGAACAGGACCGACTCCCGGCCCCAGTGGCTGCCCCTCCTGTGCCGGAACGCCCAGAGCTTGTTGCCGAGGAAGGCAAACACGGTGGCCACCACGGTGGCGATCGTCACGGAGGTGAGAGGGCCGAGCCCCGCCCCGTAGTGCAGCACATTGGCACCACCGAGCGTGATGAAGAAAGCGATGATGCCGACCAAGCCGAACTTGGCCACCTCGTGTATCAGAACCCTGAATCGTGCGTAGAGATCGCGTAGGAGATCCACTCGCTACTGTCCTTCAGTCGGTCCATCCCGTGATAGACCGACCTTACCGTGCCCCCAGGTGGTGCTACGTACCGGTCGGTAAACCGTTCGGGAAATGTCACACCCGCCAGGTAGCGTGAACCGGGTGTCTCACAGCGAAGTGCTCGTCCGCGCGCGCGGCCTGAACAAGCGGTTCGGGGATTTCACGGCGGTGGACGGGATCGATTTCGACCTGTACCGCGGCGAGGCGTTCGGCTTCCTGGGGCCGAACGGGGCGGGAAAATCCTCGACGATGCGGATGATCGGCTGCGTCTCGCCGCCGTCCGGCGGGGAGCTGACCATCCTGGGCCGCGACCCGGTCCGCGACGGGTCCGCGATCAGGGCCAGGCTCGGCGTGGTCCCCCAGGAGGACACCCTCGACGTCGAGCTGACCGTCCGGGAGAACCTGCTGGTCTACGGACGGTATTTCGGCCTGCCGCGTCGGGTCATCAGGGAGCGGACCGACGCGTTGCTCGATTTCGTCCAGCTCTCGGACCGGGCCAGGGATAAGGTCGACCCGCTGTCCGGCGGCCTGAAGCGCCGCCTGACGATCGCCCGCTCGCTCATCAACGAGCCGGAGATCCTGATCCTCGACGAGCCCACCACCGGGCTGGACCCGCAGGCCAGGCACGTCGTGTGGGACCGGCTGTTCCGGCTCAAGCAGCGCGGCGTCACGCTGATCCTGACCACGCACTACATGGACGAGGCCGAGCAGTTGTGCGACCGGCTGGTGGTCATGGACCACGGCAGGTTCGCCGCCGAGGGCTCGCCCCGCGACCTGATCGCGCGCTACTGCTCACCGGAGGTGCTCGAGCTGCGCTTCGGCCCGGACCGGCACGAGCTGGCCGCGGACAAGCTCAGGGACTTTCCCGCCGAACGGGCCGAGGTTCTCGCCGACCGGATCCTGCTCTACGTCACCGACGGGGACGACGCCCTGGCGGCGGTCCGCTCCACCGGCCTCGAACCGCTCACCTCACTGGTCCGGCGCGGCACGCTGGAAGACGTGTTCCTGCGGCTGACCGGCCGTCGCTTGGAAGACTGATGTCGGCGATCACCACTGTCCAGTCCGGCTGGCCGTCCTCATCGCTCTCATTCCGCGCGTACCAGTGCTGGATGACGGTGTACCGGCGGATCTGGCGGTCCAGCATCTGGTCCAGCCTGCTCGGCCCGCTGTTCTACCTGGGCGCGATGGGTCTCGGGCTGGGCAGCCTCGTGAACAGGCACGGGACAGCCAGCCTCGGCGGGGTCAGCTACCTGGCCTTCGTGGCTCCCGCCATCCTGGCCTCCGGGGCGATGAACACGGCCATGGGCGAGGCGAGCTACCCCGTGTTCGGCTCAATCAAGTGGAACAAGCTCTACATCGCGGCGCAGGCCTCGCCGCTGCGCCCCGGCGACATCTTCCGCGGGCACCTGATGTTCATGACCATGCGGATCGCGATGAACGCCGCCCTCGTCACGGTGTACATATGGGCGTTCGGCGCCACCCAGTCCGCCTGGGTGGTGCTGGCCTGGCCCGCCGCCACGCTCACTGGCCTCGCCTTCGCCGCCCCGATCGCGGCCTGGGCCATGACGCTGCAGACCGAGAACTCGTTCGCCTACCTGTTCCGGTTCGTCATGATGCCGCTGATGCTGTTCTCCGGCACGTTCTTCCCGCTGTCCCAGCTGCCCGGCTGGCTCCGCCTGATCGCCTACGCCACTCCGCTGTGGCACGGCGTCGACCTGTGCCGCATGCTCAGCCTCGGCCAGGTCGACCTGCCCCGGGCGCTGATCCACATCGCGTACCTGGCCGCGCTGTCCGCGTTCGGCATCTGGGCCGGCGCCCGCACCTACCGCAGGCGCCTCTATGTCTGAGGCGACACGGCATGTCTAGCGTCACGCTGCGGATGCTGCCTCCGGCCGGCTTGCTCGCCCGGCTCAAGCGGGCGGGCGGCGACGCGGGCAGCCTGCGGCTGATCGAACGGCACGCCCGGGTCTACCGGCACGCCTGGCTGGTGTTCGCGTCCGGTGTCTTCGAGCCGCTGTTCTACCTGCTGTCGGTGGGGCTCGGCCTGGGCGTGCTGGTCGGCAAGGTTCCCGGCCCCGGCGGGCACCTCATCCCGTACCGCGAGTTCGTCGCGCCCGGCCTGCTCGCCGTGTCCTCGATGAACGGCGCCATGTACGACTCGACGTTCAACATCTTCTTCCGGCTGAAGTACGCCAAGCTGTACGACGCGATCCTGGCCACGCCGATGCGCCCGGCCCAGGTGGCGCTGGGCGAGATCGGCTGGGCGCTGCTCCGCGGCACCATCTACGCGGTGGCGTTCATCCTGGTCATGCTCGCGCTCGGCCTGGTCCATTCGGCCTGGGCGGTGCTGGCCGTGCCGTGCGCGGTTCTGATCGGCTTCGCTTTCGCCGCCATCGGGATGACCGGGACGACGTTCATGAAGAGCTGGCAGGACTTCGACTACGTGATCCTGGCCAGCATGCCGCTCTTCCTGTTCTCCGCCACGTTCTACCCGCTCGGCGTCTACCCGCGGGCGATCCAGGTGATCGTCGAGTGCACGCCGCTGTACCAGGGCGTGGTGCTGCTCCGTGACCTGACCGTCGGCGTGGTCGGCCCCGACCTGCTGTGGCGCGCCGGCTACCTGGCCGTGCTCGGCCTGGCCGGCCTGCTCGTAGCCGGCCGTCGCCTGGCCAAGCTGCTCCTCGTCTGACCGGCGCGGGGCGAGGCAACGTCATGAAACCCGGGATCCAGGGCGGTCGAACGCCGTGAAAGCGGGGTTTCACGCCGTTCAGGGCGGCGCGGGGAGCGGGGGAGTCGCCGCAGACAGCCGTACTGATGGGTAGGTACGCTGGACGCGATCGCCAACCCTGTGGCAGCGGCCCATCGGAAGGTTGTACTCCATGGACTTCGGCTTTGACGCCAGGACGCTCGATCTGCGCAAGCAACTGCTCACCTTCATGGACGAGCGGGTCTACCCGGCCGAGGCGGTGTACACGGAGCAAGTCGAGGCGGCCGAGGCGCGGGGCCAGCTGTGGGAGCGGGCGCCCGTCACCGCGGACCTCAAGGCCGAGGCGCGCAGCCGCGGCCTGTGGAACCTCTTCCTGACCGGCAAGGCCGCCCAGGCGGTCCGCAAGCTGGACCCCTCGCTGCTGCCCGACCCGCAACTGACCAACCTGCAGTACGCTCCGCTGGCCGAGATCACCGGGTGGAGTGGCGCGCTGGCGCCCGAGGCCCTGAACTGCGCCGCTCCCGACACCGGCAACATGGAACTGCTGGCCGAGTTCGGCTCGCCGGACCAGCAGGCCGAATGGCTCATTCCGCTGCTCGAGGGCAGGATCAGGTCCGCCTTCTGCATGACAGAACCGGACGTAGCCTCCAGCGACGCCACCAACATCGCCACCACGATCACCCCGGACGGCGACGGCTACGTGATCAACGGCCGCAAGTGGTGGTCGAGCGGCGCGATGAGCTCGGACTGCAAGATCTTCATCGTGATGGGGGTGACCGGGGAACCAGGCGCCGCCGGCGAGCGGAGCCACAGCCGTCACTCCATGATCCTGGTGCCAAGGGAATTGCCGGGAATCACGGTCAAGCGCGGCATGAGGGTCTTCGGCTACACCGACGGGACGCACGGCGGTCACGCGGAGGTCCTCTTCGACAACGTCCGGGTGCCCAGGGACAACCTGATCTCCGGTGAGGGCGCCGGGTTCGCGATCGCGCAGGCCCGGCTCGGCCCCGGCCGCATCCACCACTGCATGCGGCAGATCGGCGCGGCCGAGCGCGCCCTCGAACTGATGTGCCGCCGGGCCGTCAGCCGTACCGCGTTCGGCAAGCCCCTGGCCGAGCAGGGTGTCGTCCAGGACTGGATCGCCGAGTCCAGGGTACGGATCGAGCAGGCACGGTTGCTGGTGCTCAAGACCGCGTGGCTGATGGACACGGCCGGCAACAAGGGAGCGCACACCGAGATCCAGGCGATCAAGATCGTCACCCCGGCGATGGCGCAGTGGGTGATCGACCGCGCCATCCAGGCGCACGGCGGCGGCGGCGTCAGCCAGGACTTCCCGCTGGCCCACCTGTGGGCCAGCGCGCGTACGCTCCGCTTCGCCGACGGCCCCGACGAGGTGCACAAGAGGTCCCTGGCGCGCCGCGAGCTGCGGAAAGCCACCACCTGAACGAGCAGGAAGCCACCAGCGCGCCGCCCGGACCAGCTGAGCGCTGGACACTGGCGTGTACCCGGCCCGTTAGGTAGTCAACGGAGAGGAACATTAGGTGACAGAGAAAATCGCGATCGTGACCGGCTCGGCCCGCGGCATCGGTGCCGCCACCGCGCGCCGGCTGGCCACGGACGGGATGGCCGTGGCAGTCCTTGACCTGGACGAGGCTGCCTGCGCCGGGACGGTGAAGGAGATCGCCGACGCGGGCGGCCGCGCGCTCGCGGTGGGCGCCGACGTGAGCGACGGCGCCCAGGTCCTGGCCGCGGTCGAGCGGGTGGCTGCCGAGCTGGGTGAGCCGACCGTGCTGGTGAACAACGCCGGCGTGATCCGCGACAACCTGCTGTTCAAGATGACCGACGACGACTGGGACACGGTCATGGGCGTGCACCTGCGCGGCGCCTTCCAGATGACCAGGGCCGTGCAGAAGTACATGGTCGCGCAGCGCTACGGGCGCATCGTCAACCTGTCCTCTTCCTCCGCGCTCGGCAACCGCGGCCAGGTCAACTACTCCGCGGCCAAGGCCGGCCTGCAGGGCTTCACCAAGACCCTAGCCATCGAATTGGGCCAGTTCGGGATCACGGCCAACGCGGTGGCGCCCGGGTTCATCGCCACCGACATGACCGCGGCTACGGCGGAGCGCGTCGGCGTCTCGTTCGACGTTTTCCAGAAAGCCGCCGCGGAGCGCATACCCGTCCGCAGGATCGGGCAGCCCAGTGATGTGGCCAATACCATCTCATTTCTGGTCAGCGACGGCGCGGGTTACGTCTCCGGCCAGGTCATCTACGTAGCGGGCGGCCCCCTATGCTGACCGAGAGCGAGAGCACCCCCGACGCCATCCGCGACCGGGTCCGCTCCTTCCTGGCCGGACACGACCCGGCCGAGATGCCCAGGCAGGACTTCAACAACGCGCGGTTCGACGCGGGCCTGGCCTGGGTTCACTACCCGGAAGGGCTCGGCGGCCTCGGCGCCTCACGGACGCTGCAGAACGTCGTCGACGCCGAGTTCGCGGCGGCCAACGCGCCCGGTCACAACGCCGAGCTCAACGCGATCGGGCTGGGCATGGCGGCCCCGACCATCCTCGCCTACGGCAGCGACGAGCAGCAGAAGCGCTGGCTGCGCAGTCTCTGGACGGGGGAGGAGATCTGGTGCCAGCTGTTCAGCGAGCCGGGCGCGGGCAGCGACCTGGCCGCGCTGGCCACCCGTGCCGTCCGCGACGGGGAGGAGTGGGTCGCTAACGGGCAGAAGGTGTGGACCTCCCTGGCCCAGCACGCCCGGCGCGCGCTGCTGGTCGCCCGCAGCAACCCTGACCTGCCCAAGCACGCCGGGCTCACCTACTTCGCGGTGGACATGACCGCCCCCGGCGTCGAAGTCAGGCCGCTGCGCCAGATGACCGGCGAGGCCGAGTTCAACGAGATCTTCCTGACCGACGTGCGCATTCCCGACGCCGACCGGATCGGCCAGGTCGGCGAGGGCTGGAAGGTAGCCAACGCCACGCTGATGAGCGAGCGGGTGAGCATCGGCGCCTCCCGCGCCGCGGCACGAGAGAGCGGCATGATCGCCTCGGCCGCCCGCACCTGGCGCTCCCGCCCCGAGTTGCGCACGCCGGGTCTGCACGACCGGATGATGCGGCTGTGGACCGAAGCCGAGGTCGCGCGGCTGGCGGGGGAGCGGCTGCGCCAGCAACTGGCCGCGGGCAAGCCCGGCCCGGAAGGCTCGGCCGCCAAGCTGGTCTTCGCCCGGCTCAACCAGGAAATCTCCGGTTTCGAGGTCGAGCTCGCCGGAGGTGACGGGCTGCGCTACGACGACTGGACCATGCGCCGCCCCGAGCACACCAACTTCTACGGCCGCGGCCCCGGCTACCGCTACCTGCGCGCCCGCGGCAACTCCATCGAGGGCGGAACCTCGGAGATCCTGCGCAACATCGTCGCCGAGCGGGTGCTCGGCCTGCCCGCCGAACCCCGCGTCGACAAGGACGTGCCATGGAAGGATCTGCCGCGATGAGCGATGAGATCCCGGATCTGCTGTATTCAGATGCCGAACGGGCGCTGTCAGACGCCCTCGCGTCCCTGCTCGCCGACCGGGGCGGGCTGGACAAAGCACTCGCGCGCGTCGAGTCGGCGCAGACCTACGACGACAAGCTCTGGCAGGCCGTCGCCGCCGACCTGGGCTGCGCCGGGTTGCTGATCCCCGAGCGCGACGGCGGGGCCGGCGCGACCTACCGTGAGGCCGCGGCCGCCGCCGAGGTGCTCGGCAGCCACCTCGCGCCGGTGCCGTTCCTCGGCAGCGCCGTCGTGGCCACCGCGGCCCTGCTGAGCGTGGGTTCCCAGGGCGGCCTGCTGGCCAAGATGGCAGACGGCGGCGCGACCGCGGCGCTGGCGGTCTCGTTCGCCGCCGGCCCGGGATCGGGCTTCCCGGCCTCGGTCCGGGTGGCCGCCCCGAAGCCCGCGGACGCCGGGACCGGGATGGCGCGGCTGCGCGGGATGGTCTCCGGGGTCGCCGACGCGCTGCCCGCCTCGGTCCTGCTGGTCCCGGCCGACGGCGTGCCGCACGGGCTCTACCTGGTCGACCTGGGCGCCGAGGGCGTGGCCAAGGCGCCGGTGACCTCGCTCGACATGACCAGGCAGCTGTGCGACCTGTCGTTCGACGACGCGCCGGCCACGCTGATCGCGTCCGGGCCGGGCGCCGAGCGGGCCGTGGACGCGGCGATGGCCGCCGGCGCCGGCATCCTGGCCGCCGAGCAGACCGGGCTGGCCCAGCGCTGCCTGGATATGACCATCGCGTACGTGAAGGAGCGCAAGCAGTTCGCCCGGCCCGTCGGGTCGTTCCAGGCCCTCAAGCACCGGCTGGCCGACCTGTGGGTGTCGGTCACCCAGGCCCGCGCGGCGTCCAGGTACGCGGCGGCGTGCCTGGCGACCGGTTCACCTGACGCCAAGGTCGCGGTCGCGCTGGCCAAGGCCTACTGCTCGGACGTCGCGGTGATCGCCGCGCAGGAGTGCGTGCAGATGCACGGCGGCATCGGGTTCACCTGGGAGCACCCGGCCCACCTGTACCTGAAACGGGCGAAGGCCGACTCGATCGGGTTCGGCACCGCGGATGCGAACCGAGCGGCGCTGGCGTCCCTGGTCGACCTGCCGGCGTCATGAGCAGCGGCCACGACGACGCGGACCTGCGGAGCCGGGTGGCACGGCTCTCCACCGAGCAGAAGATCCGGCTGCTGACCGGCGCGGACTTCTGGGCCCTGTACCCAGAACCCGACGCCGGCCTGCGCCGGGTCGTCCTCTCCGACGGCCCGGCCGGGGTCCGCGGCGAGACCTGGGACGAGCGGGACACCTCGGCGAACGTGCCGTCGCCGACCGCGCTGGCCGCCACCTGGGACTGCGACCGGGTGGAGGCGATCGGCAGGCTGCTGGCCGCCGAGGCGCGGCGTAAGGGCGTGGACGTGCTGCTCGCCCCCACGGTGAACCTGCACCGGACCCCGTACGGCGGCAGGCACTTCGAGTGCTTCTCCGAGGATCCGCTGCTCACCGCGCGGATCGGGGTCGCCTACGTGCGCGGCCTGCAAAGCCAGGGGGTCGGCGCCACGGTCAAGCACTTCGTGGGCAACGACTCGGAGACCGAGCGGATGTCGGTGGACGTCCGCGTCGACGAGCGGACGCTGCGCGAGCTCTACCTGGCCCCGTTCGAGGCAATCGTGCGCGAGGCGGGTGCCTGGGCGGTGATGGCCGCCTACAACGGGGTCAACGGGTCGACGATGACGGAAAGCCCGCTGCTGCGCGCCATCCTGCACGACGAGTGGGGCTACGACGGCCTGGTCATGTCGGACTGGACGGCGACCAGGGGCACCGAGGCGGCCGCCAGGGCCGCGCTGGACCTGGCCATGCCGGGGCCGGCCGAGCGGTTCGGGCCGTGGGGCGACGCCCTGCTGGAGGCGGTCAGGGCCGGGCAGGTCGACGAGACCCTCATCGACGACAAGGTGCTCCGCATCCTGCGGCTGGCCGTCCGGGTCGGCGGCCTCGACGGCGCAGCATCCTCGTCCGGCCCCCGCTCCCCGGCGCTCGTGGACATTCCCCGCGAGCTGCGCGCGACCGCCGCGGCCAGCTTCGTGCTGGCCCGCAACGAGCGCTCGCTGCTCCCGCTGGATCGTTCCGGGCTGGGCCGGGTCGCCCTCATCGGCCCGAACGCCGAGATCGCCCGGACGCTCGGCGGCGGGAGCGCCACCGTCTACCCGCCCTACACCGTGTCCCCGCTCGACGGGCTGCGCGCCGCCGGGCTCGACGTGGCGTTCGCCCCGGGCACCCTCGGCCACCTGCGGACCGCGCCGGCCCGCGCGCCCTGGCTGGTCCGCCCCGACGGATCCGGCCCAGGAGCCGACGTGCGGTTCTTCTCGCCCTCCGGCGAGGTGATCGGCTCGGAGCAGCGCGAAGCCGCCGTGTTCCGGTGGATGAACGGGTTCGCCGCGATCGGCGCCCCCGAGCAGATCGACCGGCTGGAGATCAGCTGCCTGATCCGGGCCACCGAGGCTGGCACCTACCAGCTCGGCGTGACCGGCATCGGGCGGTTCCGGCTGCTCACGGACGAGGCCGTGCTCTTCGATGAGACGCTGACCGTGCGCAAGGGCGCGGACGTCGGCGAGACCCTTATGGCCCCGCCGGTGTGGCTGGCCCCGCTCGACCTGGCCGCCGGCCAGTCGGTCGCGGTCCGGCTCGAGCACGACGTGCACACCTCGCCGATGGCGGCGTTCGGCACGTTCTTCCAGCTGCTCCTGGAGCCGCCGCACGGCACCGACGACGAGGAGATGGAAGCGGCGGTCGCCCTGGCGGCCGGCAGCGACGTGGCCGTGGTCGTGGTCGGCACCACCGCCGAGGTGGAGAGCGAGGGCTTCGACCGCACCTCGCTCGCGCTGCCCGGACGCCAGGACGAACTGGTCCGCAAGGTGGCCGCGGCCAACCCGCGGACCGTCGTGGTGGTCAACTCCGGCGCCCCCGTCTTGCTGCCCTGGGCCGACCAGGTGGCCGCGGTGCTGCTGACCTGGTTCGGCGGGCAGGAGTTCGGCAACGCGCTGGCCGACGTCCTGCTCGGCGAGGCCGAACCGGGCGGGCGGCTCCCCACCACCTGGCCCGCGAGCGAGGACGGCCTGCCGTCCGCGCAACCGGACCACGGGGTACTCACCTACACCGAGGGCCTGTTCATCGGCTACCGCGCCTTCGACCGTGACGGACGCGAGCCGCTGTTCCCGTTCGGCCACGGCCGCGGCTACACCACCTGGTCCTACGACTCGATCACGGTGGATTGCGACGACGCGACCCCCCCGAGCCCTCACGGGGCGGACGTGGCCGTGTGCGTGGAGGTGCGGAACACCGGCTCCCGGCCGGGCCGCGAGGTCGTCCAGGTCTACGCGTCGCGCCCGGACTCCGCGGTCGAGCGCCCGGTCCGGTGGCTGGCCGGCTTCGCCGTGGTGGACGCGGACCCCGGCGAGACGGTGACCGTCGGGATCCTGCTGCCCGAACGCGCCTTCCAGCACTGGGCCGACGGCGGCTGGACGCTGGAGGCGGGCACCTTCGCCCTCGCGGCGGGCTCGTCCGCGGCGTCTCTCCCGCTCACAGGGGGCGTCACGCTCAAATAGGAATGCGGCTCACCGCACGGCGGCTCAACCGGGCCACGCTGGCCCGGCAACTGCTGCTGCGCCGTGAGCCGGTGGAGGTGGCCGAGGCCGTCCGGCGCGTGGTGGCGTTGCAGGCCCAGGAGGCGGCATCGCCGTACCTGGCCCTGTGGAACCGGCTCGCGCCGTTCGACCCGGCCGCCCTTGACGCCGCGTTCGCGGGTCACGAGGTGATCAAGGCGACGCTGATGCGGATGACCCTGCACGCCGTGGCCGCGGCGGACTACCCGGCGTTCCACTGCGCGATAGTGGAATCGCTGCGAGCCGCCCGGCTGTCCGACCGCCGTTACACCCAGACCGGGCTGTCCGCCGCCGACGCCGATGCCCTGATCCCGCACCTGGTGGAGTTCACCGCGGAACGCCGCACCAACGCGGAGTGCGAGGCGCTGCTGAACGCGCGGCTCGGGGCGGACCAGCCGAGGGCGTGGTGGGCGCTGCGCACGTTCGCCCCGGTGGTTCACGCCGTGACGGGGGGACCGTGGTCCTTCGGCTACCGGCCCTCCTACCTCGCCGCGCCGTTCCCTGACCACGCGCCGGACGGCCGGGAGGCCTGCGTGCAGCAGCTGGCCAGGCGTTACCTGGAAGGGTTCGGCCCGGCCTCGGCGGCCGACCTCGCTCAGTTCACCCTGCTCACCCGGTCCGCGGCCAGGGACGTCCTGGACGCCATGGCCGGGCAGCTCGAGCGGCGGGAGGGGCCGGACGGCAGCGTGCTGTTCGACGTGCCCGGCGCGCCGCTTCCCGGCGAGGACACCCCGTGCCCGCCGCGGCTGATGGCGATGTGGGACAGCGTCCTGCTGGCCTACGCCGACCGCAGCCGCGTCATCCCGCCCGCGTACCGCGCGCTGGTCATCCGGCGGAACGGTGACGTCCTGCCCACGCTGCTGGTCGACGGCCATGTCGCCGGGGTGTGGCGCCCGGCCGGCGGCGGCATCGAGGCGACGGCGTTCCGCGAGCTACCCGAACGGGCCTGGCAGGAGCTCGCCGAAGAGGCCCGCGCCCTCGTCTCGTTCCTGGCCGCGCGCGATCCTGCGGTCTACCGCCGCTTTGCGCACTGGTGGAAAGAGCTCCCGGCCGCCGAGGTCCGCTTCCTGCCTGGCTGATGTTCAGCGGAGCTGGCCGGCCGCGTTGAGGTCGTCGAACAGCAGCTGGTCGACCGGTGGCACCCGCGTCCGGTCGGCGTAGCCGAACCAGGCCAGCTCGTCGATCTCGCTGCTGGCGGCCAGCGTGCCGGAGTACTCCCCGGTGTAGCAGCTCATCCGCACCGCCGTGCCGTCCGGGTGATCCGCCTGGTACGTGCCCGCGTGCCGGACCGTCTCCGGCCGCAGCGCGACGGTCAGTTCCTCGGCGACCTCGCGGAGCAGGGTCTGCAGGTCGCTCTCGGCGCCCTCGCGCTTCCCGCCCGGGACATAGAAGACGCCCTTTCCGCGCGGCCGCGCGCACAGGATCCTCCCGTTCTCCAGGTGCACCCACGCCACCGTGTCGATCATCATCCGCCTTTCCGTTTTGATTGTTTCTCCAGGGTCGGCGATCGTCCGCGATATCTCTAAGTAACGTCCTGCGCACTCGTTACCGGCCGCGTAACAGCCGAGAAATACTCCCGAAACCCGCGCATGGGAAATATGCCTTGCAGGAATACGGAGCGGCCGGGGTGGAGCCAGCCAGCACGTTGGACCCAGCAGGCCTGTTTGCCCATGGAGGCATAGTGAATCCCTATCCCAGCTGGCTCAACGCCGGGGATAACTCCTGGCAGATGACCGCTGCCACGTTGGTCGGGCTGATGTCCATCCCGGCCCTGGCCGTCCTGTACGGCGGCCTCGTCCAGAAGAAGTGGGCGATAAACACCGTGATGATGGTGTTCACCACCTTCGGCCTGGTCCTGATCGTCTGGGTGCTCTGGGGTTTCAAGCTAGGCTTCGGCACGCCGCTGGTCAGCACGTTCATCGGTGATCCGAGGACCGTGCTCGGGCACGGCGCCTTGCAGGGTCAGGCGAACATCCCGCTGCTGAACGGCCTGATGCCGAACTTCCGCATCCCGTCGGGGTCGGTCATCTACTTCCAGTTCGTGTTCGCGGCCATCACCCCGATCTTGTTCATCGGCAGCGTGATCGGCCGGATCAGCTTCAAGGTCTGGATGGTCTTCGTCCCGCTGTGGATCACGTTCGCCTACTGCGTGAACGCCTTCCTGCTTTGGGGCGGCGGCTTCTGGGCGGGCAAGGGCGCGCTGGACTTTTCCGGCGGCTACGTCATTCACCTGGCCGCCGGCACGTCCGGCTTCGTCGCCGCGGCGGTGATCGGGCCGAGGCTCAGGCGCGACCGCGAGCGGGCCATCCCGAACAACCTGCTGTTCGTCGCCGTCGGCGCCGGCATCTTGTGGCTCGGCTGGAACGGCTTCAACGGCGGTGACCCGTACTTCGCGGGCGCGGACGCCGCGGCCGCGATCGTCAACACCAACCTGGCCACCGCGGTGGCCATGCTGACCTGGATCGTCATGGACATGACGATCAGCGCCGAGAAGAAGCCCACCTTCCTCGGCGCCCTGAACGGCATGATCTGCGGCCTGGTGGGCATCACCCCGGCGGCCGGCTACGTGAACGGCTTCGGGGCCATCGTCATCGGCCTGGTCTGCTCCGCGATCGTCTGGGTGGCGTGGTACTACCTGCCGAAGTACGTGTGGCCGTTCAACAGGGTCGACGACGCGCTCGGCGTGGTGTACACGCACGGCTTTGCCGGGCTGTTCGGCGGCCTGCTGACCGGCTTGCTGGCCGACCCGAACATGATCGTCTACCTGGGCCTCGGCAAGAACCCGTCGATCAGTGGCACGGGCTTGTTTTATGGCCACCCGCACCAGCTGCTGGTCCAGCTCGAGGCTGCGCTGACGATCATCATCTGGGACGCCGTGGTCACGTTCGTCATCCTCATGGTCATCAAGCACGTCTTCCGGATGAAGCTCAGGCTGCCCGACGAGGTGCTGCTGATCGGCGACGTGGCGGTGCACGGCGAAGAGGCCTACCCGTCCGACGAGCTGGTCGGCGTGGGCGCCTCGATGGCCGACGAGGCGTCACCGACCCCGTCCGGCGGAAAGGTGCCGGAGAAGGATAGTGCTAGCCCCCGGGCGGATTAGTGCCCGCGGAAGGCCTCCTCTAGCCACCAGGAGCCGTGCGCCGACGTGACCTTGGCGTCGATGAGCAGCGGCCGCTCGCGGGGGCCGGCCAGCCAGCCGCGCACCGGCGCCAGGTCCGCCGGGTCGCGCACGGTGACTCCCTCGAACCCGAACCCGCGGCCGATCGCGGCGATGTCAGCCGGCGGGAAGCGAACGACGTCGAGGGGATCGCCGTCCGGGCCGAAGTGGTGCACTTCCGCGCCGTACGCCTCGTCGTCGTAGACGACCACCACCATCGGCAGCCCCAGCCGCGTGACGGTCTCCAGCTCGCTGACGCCCATCAGCGCGCCGCCGTCGCCGAGCGCGGCTACCGCCAGCCGGTCCGGCCGGGCGATCGCGGCCCCGATCGCCGTGGCCAGGCCGAGCCCGATCGACTGGAACGCCTGCGTAAAGCAGAAGCCCGCCTCGTCGGGAACGGACAGGAACATGCTCGGGTAGCCCATGAAGTTACCCGAATCGACCGCCACGGTCCGCTCCGCAGGCAGCAAGTCGTCCAGCGCGATGGACAGCGTGCGCGGGTCGATCCGCTCCCCGTCGCTCTCGTCCTTGTACGCCACGTCCCGCCAGCGTCCCTGGCCGGCGATCCGGGCCCGCACCTCCGGCGACCGGTACCCCGTCGCCCCGGGCGACCCGCCGAGCGCGTCCGCGACCGCGCGCGCCGTCTCGGCCACATCCCCGGGCACGCCGAGGTGTACCGGCCGGTGCATACCGATCGCGGCCGGGTCGTCGTCCACCTGGACCAGCGTGGCCTGCGGCGGGATCAGCTTGCCGTGCCGCGTCGTCCACATGTTCAGCGAGCAGCCCCAGCCCGCGATGACGTCGGCCTCACCGATCAGCTCGGCCGCCAGCGGCGTGGCGAACCCGCCGCTCACGTCCAGGTTCCACGGGCTGCCGCGGAAGAGCCCCTTGGCCACCGCGGAGGTGGCCAGCAGCGCCCCGCACGCCCCGGCCAGCCGTTCCAGCTCGGCCGCCCGGCCCCGGGTCCCCCGGCCCGCGATGAACACCGGCCGCCGCGCCCCGCGCAGCACCTCGGCCAGCGCCGTGACCGCCTCGGCGGCCGGGGCGGTCGGGTAGGCCTGCCGCAGCGCCGGTACCGGCCCCGGTTCGCACGCCACGCCCTGGACGTTCAGCGGCAGGGCCAGGATCACCGTCCGGCGGCCCAATGCCGTGGCGTAGGCGCGGTGCGCGTCGGCCAGGGCCGAGGCGGGGGAGTAGAGCCGCTCGCCGACCGCGCCGACCGCGGCCGCCAGCCCGGCCACGTCGACGTGGAAGTTGGACCGGATCTCCGGGGCCTCGGCCGCCAGGACCAGCAGCGGGGTCCGGCTCTTGGCGGCCTCGGCGATGCCGGTCATCGCGTTGGTCAGCCCCGGACCCTGGTGCACGGTGACCACGCCGGGACGTCCGGTGGTCCTGGCCCACGCGTCGGCCATCACGGCCGCGCCGCCCTCGTGCCGGGCCGCGACGAACCTGGCCCCGCCGGCCACCAGCGCGTTGGTGACGTGAAAGTTGCCGCTCCCGACCACGCCGAACACGGTGTTCACCCCGAGCCCGGCCAGCCCGCGGCCGACCGCCTCCGCGACCCGCATGCTCAGGAACGCTCGACCAGCGCCAGCGCGCGGCACGGGGACCCAGAACCGCCCACGATGGGCAGCGGCCCCGCGATCACGACCGCGCCGGTGACCGGCAGCCGGGCCAGGTTCCGCAGCTGCGTGAGGCCGTACTTGCCCGCCCCGAGCAGCATCGAATGGCAGGGGAACGGCGGGTCGAAGGAGTGCGCCGCCCCGGCGTCGGTGCCGACGGTCTCGGTACCCAGCCCGAGCACCGGCGACTCCTCGGCCAGCCATTTCGCGCAGGCGACGCTGATACCTGGCGTGTGCGGGCCGGTCTCGTTCGCGTTGAGGAATTCCGCCTGGCCGCCGGACCGGGCGTCCCAGCCGGTCCGGTACAGCAGCCAGCCCTCGGGCAGCGGCCCGTGCTCGGCTTCCCACTGCTTGACGTGCTCGATCTCGAGGAGGAAGTCCGGGTCAGCCGCTGCCTCGGCGCTGAAGTCGAGCACGACCGCCGGGGCGATCATCCGTGCCGCCGGGACCTGTGCCGCGTCCTCGCCGTCCTTGCCTGTCACCCAGTGCACCGGGGCATCGAAGTGGGTGCCGGTGTGCTCGCCGGTCACGATGTCGTTCCAGTACCAGGCGGGGCCGCGGTCGTCATAGTGGCTGATCTCGGTCAGCCCGAAGCGGGCCGTGTTCCCGAACGGCTCGGGCAGCTGGATTATCGGCGTCTCGGAACTCAGCGGCGCGGTGAGATCGATCACCTCGACGGAGCTGTCGCGGATGGCGTCGGTCAGGGCCTGCAGCACAGACATGGTGCTCCTTCTCTCATGCGTTCTCAGCTACCCGAAGCTTTCCCCATGATCGCCCTGGCCGGCTAGTCCCCGCGCCGATCTTGCCCGGACCGGATTGATACCGTTCCCGCCGTCGTTACTGCTTGGGAACCCTGCCGGACCTGACCTTCGGAGTGACAGCATGACCAGACCCGTCGTGATGGCATCGACCCTGGTCACGAACGACCGAGTGCCAATCGAAGCCATCCACCTGCCGGGAAACTCAGACCTCGCGATCGTGGTCGCGCACGGGTTCACGCTGTCGTGGCAGCGGCCCAACGTCTGGCGCATCGCCAACCGGCTCAACCGGATGGCCGGCGTGCTCACCTTCGACTTTCGCGGCCACGGGCGCTCCGGCGGCCTGTCCACGCTGGGCGATCGTGAGATCAACGACCTCGACGTGGTGGTGCGCTGGGCTCGTGAGCTCGGCTACCAGCGGGTCGCCGCGGTCGGCTTCTCGATGGGCGCCTCCATCGTGCTCCGGTACGCGGGCCTGGTCGGCGGGCTGGACGCGGTGGTCTCGGTCAGCGGTCCCGGTCGCTGGTACTACCGCGGCACGCAGTCGATGCGGTGGGTCCACCGCGCGGTCGAACACCGCGTCGGCCGGTACGTCACGCGCCGGTGGCTCAAGACCCGGATCAGCCCGGAAGGCTGGAAGCTGGTGCCGGTGTCCCCGGCCGAGGCGGCGGCGCAGATCTCGCCGGTGCCGCTGCTGATCGTGCACGGTGAGAAGGACCACTACTTCCCTTCCGAGCACGCGCGCCAGCTCTACATGGCCGCCGGGGAACCCAAGGAGCTCTGGCTCATACCGGACATGGGCCACGCCGAGTCCGCCTGCGGCCAGGAACTGGTCGACCGCATCAGCCGCTGGATCAGCGAGGCCACGGCCCCGGCCCGTCCCCGCGATCACCAGGACCAGGGCGCCTCGACGTCCCGGGACCCGCAGACCCCTAACGCCGCCGCCTAGCCGGATGCGACCGAACCTTAATCGAAAAGTTTCTTATCATCCAGCATGATGTTGGGATGGCAGAAGTGTCGGGAAGGCGACCGCTCCGGCCGTTTCCGGCACTTGACCCCGAACCGCCCAGGCGCCTGACCTGGCGCAGCCTGCGCTGGCCCGCCGTAGCCTGCCTGGCCGCCGCGGCCGTGGCGGCGGCGTTCCTGATCTGGCCTTCGTCGTCGCCGTCAGCATCCGGCCCGGCCCGGGCCCCCTTCGCCGACCGTGACGGCCTGGTGGTGTTCGAGCAGCAGCCCAGCGGGATGCTCGGTACCGCGGCCCCGGACGGAAGCCACCTGGTGACGCTGAGACAAGTCGGCGCCCTGCAGGGCACCGACCTTCCGGTCGCCGCCGACGATGGGCGTCACCTGGTGAATCTCGAAGGGCAGCTGGTAACCATGGGTCCGGCCGGTCCCACGTCCGTCAGTAACCTCGCGGACAGTGCGGGCCAGGACGCCACCGCCCAGGCGGCCAACCTTGGCTGGGCAGATGTCTCATTCGCCGACGGCGGCCGGTATGTGGTCGCGACCGCGTGTAGCCTGGCGAGCTTGGAGAGCCAGTCCTGGGTGGCCGACCTCATCCCCGCCGCCGGCGGGAAGGGACGCATGCTCGGCACGGTCACGGACGCCGTCGGTGACCCGCAATCCCCCGCGGCCATCGTGTCCGGGCCGGTCAGCTCGTCGGCGGCATCGTCCATCGGCGAGTGTTACGGTCCCGAGACAGCGCCGGACAAGGCCATCGAGGTGCGCGGGCCGGGTCGCGCGGCCCGGACCATCGTCACCGCCGCCGAGCTCAAGGGCGTACTCGGCTGGCCGTCGGCGACGCCGGTCCTGCTGTATGCCGATCCGGACCCCCGGGGGAGCAGGTTGGCCCTGCGCGTCGAGGCGGACACCCCGCCGGGGCAGCAAGCACCGCGACAGGCCGTCGTCGTGATCAGCCGGGGCGGCCGTATCCTGGCGCACATGCCTCTCCCGGCGGCCAGCGGCATCTCGCAATGGTCACCGGACGGGCAGCGGATCGCCTTCTGCCGGGCCAGCCCGGGCACCCCGTCCAGTGTCTCCGTCTGGTCCCTGAGCCGAGGCAGCCGGACGATCGTCCTCCCCGGGCGCCACGACGTGGCGTGCAACCAGCTGCTCTGGTCGCCGGACGGGAGCCAGCTCATCTACGCGGCATGGGCGACCGAGCGGGGCCTGACCCAGGCTGACAACCTGCAGCACGGCTGGACGGTGATCGACCTGCGCTCCGGGCGGGTGCACGACGTGACCGCGCCCGGCCAGCCGGCCGCGTGGCTGCCGGGCACCGCGGGGGAGAGCCGGTGAGCCTGATCGCGGGCACCTTGCGCGGGGCGTGGCGGCGGGCCGGGGTCTCGCTCGGCATCCTGCTCGTCGCGACGGTCGCGGCCGCCGCCGCGGCCGCCGGGCCGGCCTACGACGCGGCCGCCCGCGCGTCCATCCTGCAGGACAACCTGCACAACCAGCTCCCCATCGCGCGGACCGTGGAGGTTGACGGCGCCGGGCCGGTAGCCGGTCTCGCCAGCAACCTTAGTGCCCAGGTGACCAACGTCCTGGCGGGCCATCTGGGCGGGCCCGCGACCGTGGCCCGGCTCTTCCAGCCTCCGGTAGAGGCGATCCTGGCCCAGGTCAGCACGGGCGGCCACAGCACGCCGCTCACCTGGCGCACCGACGCGTGCGCGCACCTGCAGCTGACCGCGGGATCCTGCCCGCGCGAGGCGGGCCAGGTTATGGTGAGCACCTCCTACGCCCGGATCAGCCAGGTCCGCCCGGGCGGCACGATCGCCACCGCCTCCGGGTATGGCCACCTGACCGTCACCGGGGTATACGCGGTCCCGTCCGGTCCGCAATTCGGGACCCCCTACTGGCTGAACAGCGAGTGCGCCGACTTCATCTTCGAGAACCCGAAGTGCCTCATCAACCCCACGCCCTGGGATGCGATGTTCACTCCCGCGGCCACCTTCGACAACGCACCGCCCAGCGAGCAGGGCAACGCCACGGTCCTCGACGTGCTGACGTCAGCCAACGTGCGCCCGACGGACCTGCCGACCCTCAAGGCGGCGGTGAACGAACTGCTCACCGACCCCACCCTCCAAGGGATGAACGCGAGCCCGACCAGCTCCATCCCGCAACTGGTCGACCAGATCCAGGCTGGCTGGCAGACGCTGGATGTACCGGTCTTCCTCATCACCTGTCAGCTGCTGCTGCTCACCTGGCTCCTGCTCTTCCTCATCGTGACGGAGGCGGCCGAGGCGCGCGGCGGGGAGGTCGCGCTGGCGAAACTGCGCGGTCACGGCCGCGTGGGCACCGTTACGTTCGGCCTGTCCGAGCCGGTGCTGCTGCTCGCCCTCGGATTCCCGGCCGGCCTGCTCGCGGGCTGGGCGGCCGCCGGCGGCCTGACCCGGATCCTGCTGCGGCCCGGCACGCACGCCGGACTGCCGGCGCTCGCGATCGCCGCCGCCGCGGCCGCCACGCTCGGCGGCCTGGTGGCGACCGTGCTCGCCGCTCGGCGCGCCCTAGTCCGCCCGGTCACCGAGCAATGGCGGCGCACCGACCGCCACGCTGCGAACCGGGGCTGGGTGCTCGACGCGGTACTGCTCACCGGAGCCCTGGCCGGGCTGGCCGAGCTGATCACCGCCGGAGACGTGACGTCCGCGAGGTCCGGCTCGCTGGGGTTGCTCGTTCCGGGGCTGCTGGGCCTCGCGGCGGCCGTGATCGCGTCGAGACTGCTCCCGGTCGCCTGCGGGCTCACGTTCGCCGGCACGCGCCGCAGGGGCGGGACCGGGCTGTTCCTTGCCGTGCGGCACATCGCTCGCCGTCCCGGCGGGACGAGGACCACCATCGTGCTCACCGCCGCGTTCGCGCTGGCCACGTTCGCCATCGCCGCCTTCTCCGTGGATCAGCGCAACGTCGACCGGGTCGCCACCACGCGAACGGGCGCCGCCGCGGTGCTGACCGTGACCGCCCCGGCCGGGCAGGACCTAGGGACGATCGTCGACCGCATCGATCCGGGCGGCGACCAGGCTGCCGCCGTGGACCGCTATGCGGGCGGCACGGACAACGGCTCCGTGCTGCTGGCCGTGCAGCCGGAACGGTTCGCGCGGGTCGCGCTGTGGCCGTCAGGCTCGCTCGACCGGCCGCCCGCCTCGCTCGGCCCGGCGCTCGATCCGCGCGTTCCCCCGTCCGTCACGCTCCCGGCCGGGTCCGCGGCGGTGCGGGTCCGGGTCACCGGCCCGACCGGGATCGCGCCGGGCACCGATCTCACCCTCTGGGTCGTGGAGGCAGGCTCGCGGGACGGCGGCCAGGTACCGGTCAGCCTCGGCGCCCTGCATCAGGGCTGGCTGTCCGCCGCGGTCACCGGGTGCCCGTGCCAGGTGACCATGATCAGCATCGACGCGTCGACCGTCACACCCGGCGTGAAACAGGGCAGCGTGACGCTGTCCGGCCTGGCCGTGCGGACCGGCGGTGCCTGGACTGCATTGCCGGCGGCGCTGGCCAGCACGACCGGCTGGTCGGCGGGAGCCGAGAACCCGTCCGGCTGCTCCACTACCCAGGGCCAGGCCCAGGTGAGCCCGGCCGGCCTGCGCTGGTCTTTCCGCTCGGCGGAGGCCTGCAACCCCGCCTTCCACCGGGCGGATACCCCCGCCACGCTGCCTGCACTGGTGTCGAACCAGCTCACCAGCCGCCTCCAGCAGACCTTCTCGACGGCGGGGCTTGACGGCCGGCAGCTCCTGGTGAGGCCCGTGGCGCTGGCCGCCGCGGTGCCCGGCGCACCCGCGGTCGGTGTCGTCGTCGACCGCACGTACGCGCAGCGGAAGGCCTTTTATGCCAACGACAGCTTCGTCGCCGAGCAGGTGTGGGTGGCACCGGGATCGCTCGCCTCGATGCGCGCCAGGCTCGCCGCGGCCGGCGTGAAGATCGATGGCGTGGCCACGGCGGCGGATGCCGAGGCGGTGCTCATGCGGCAGGGTCCCGCGCTGGCCAGCGTGCTGTTCCTGGCGGCCGCGGCGGCCGCGGCGCTGCTGGCCGCCGTCGCCGCCGTACTCGGTCTGTATCAGGCCGGACGCCGGCGGAGCTACGAGTACGCGGCCCTGATCGCCGGGCGCGTTCCGCGCCGGTCGCTGCGTGCCTCCGTGTTCATCGAACAGTCGGTGATCCTTGGCTTCGGCGTGCTGACGGGGGTGGCGGCCGGCGTCGGGTCGGCCGTGCTGGTGCTGCGCAACCTGCCGGTGTTCCTCGCCCCGCCGGCGGCGCCGTCGCTGCTGTACGTCCCGTCGGCCACGCAGGTCGTGGTCCCGCTGGTGGTCACCGTGGCGCTGCTGGCGGTGGCTGTCGCGGTGGCCACCGTGCGGCTGATCCGGTCGGCCCGGCCCGAACTGCTCAGGGAGGCGCCGCCATGACACCCCCTGTGTCAACCTCAGGCCGCGATTTGCTTGACCGGTTGTTCGGCGAGTGCGGCGGCAGCGCCGTGCTGGGCTGGGTCGTAGGGGACTCCGTTGAGCCAGCAGGGCCATATGACGCGGATCCAGGCGCGGGCCAGGATGCGGATGGCGTGGGGGTGGTCCTTGCCGCTGGCGCGGGCGTCGTTGTAGATCTTCGCGGCCCAGGGGCTGGCGTGCCGGCTGTTGTCCGCGAAGGTGGTGATCGCCTTGCGGAACCGCTTGTTGCAGGCCCAGCGGAAGTGCACGGCCCGGTGCTTGCCGGACTCCTTCGTCACGGGGGTGACCCCGGCGAGGGCGGCGACGGAGTCGGGCCCGGCATAGGCTTGGCGGCAGTCGCCCCACTCGGCGAGCACCTGGGCGGCGTTGACCTGACCCGACCTTGGCAGCGACGTGAAGATCGGGCCGTCCGGGTGCTCCCCGAGGTGGGCGGCGATGGAGC
>Ga0207674_10001954_pt1 | contig 26122 bp, 24 predicted proteins | sample KBSCornC72_FD_184303 | JGI IMG/M metagenome (GOLD analysis project Ga0207674, IMG submission 184303) | Corn rhizosphere microbial communities from Kellogg Biological Station, Michigan, USA - KBS Corn C7-2 (SPAdes) (version 2) | ecosystem: Host-associated > Plants > Roots > Rhizosphere > Soil ...
ATGGAGGCGGCGCCGATGAACTTCGATCTCATCCGGGCGCTGAACGGCAAGCCGTTTCCGTATGACTGGCAGGGGGACCTGACTGGAACTGTGCGCGCGCGCGGCGGGCCGGTGAATCGGTTCCACGTCGACGACGCGCGCGTGACGTTCGCGGACGCGAACGTACCTGGGGCCGTGACTCGCGCGACCGCGCGCGGCGATCTCGATATTCTGTTCCCGGCGTTCACCAGGTTTCGCGGGCTCGACGTGAACGTAGCGCAGCTGGACCTGCGAACGCTCGTGTATCTCAACAAGAACTTCCCGCGCGTTACCGGGATCGTTTCCGGCACCGCGACACTCGACTCGCTCTGGTTCGACGTCCGGTTCAAGAACGCCGACCTCACGCATCGCGACGGCCCCGCGGAACCCACCCGCGCGACGGGAAGCGGCCGAGTGACGATTGGCGAGAAGTTCGTGAGCTACGACCTCGCGCTCAACACGCAGCCCATCTCGTTCACCACGCTCGCGCTCTCCTACCCTTCGCTGCCGCTCCGCGGACCCTATAAGGGTCCGCTGCGGATCCAGGGGACCATCGACGACCTCGAGGTCACAACGGAGTTGAGCGGGCCTGGCGGAACGTTCAGCTATGACGGTCAGGTCGACGCCTTCCCCACGACGTACGCGGCCAAGGGAACGCTCACGTTCTCCAATCTCGACGCGCGAACCCTGCTCGCGAACGATACGCTTCCGATCACGTCGCTGAACGGACGGGTGGAACTGGACGTGAAGGGCGACTCGTCGTCTCTCGATTCTACCCTAACGAGCCTTGCCGGCGTCGTGTCGGCGACACTCGATCGGTCGCTCGTGGACAGCATGCGCGTGTATCAGGCGACGGCACGGATCGGCTTCAACGACGGCCGCATGCGTGTCGACACGCTCCACGCCGAAACCCTGGCAGGCGTCGTCAGCGCTCACGGGGCGTTCGGCCTTACCAGCGCGGTGACGGACTCACTCCGATACGCGGTCAAGATCGACTCACTGGGAGGGCTTCGGCGCTACCTCGGGGCGGCCAAGGCGCCAGTCACGGACGGCGATGCCGCGCCGAGCGATTCGATCGACGGAACCGTACGCATCGGTGGCTCGGTGCACGGCAACCTGGATTCACTCGTCGTTCGCAGCGACAGCGTCGCCGCACGCGACATCTGGATACGTGGCGACCAGGTGAAGGCGCTCGTCGGCGGGTTCGAGTACAACAACGTCAGGGGCGCGATCAGCGGAGCGCTCAGCGCTCGCATCGACACCGCGGTCGTTGCGAACATGGGGATCTCGGCGGGCACGCTCGCATTCCGCGCGAGCGACACGCACAACGGGCAATTCAGGGTCGAGGCGAGTAGCGTGAACGGACCATCGATCCTCGTGCACGGGGACGGGTCGATGTTTGGCGACACGACTACCGTGCGTCTCGATAGCGTCGAGCTCTCGGTCCGCGATCATCGACTCGTGCTGGAGCGGCCGACGACGATCGTATCCCGCTCTGATGGGTTCGTGGTCGACACCATACGCCTGAGGGACATTCACTCGGGGCTGTTGACGGTCGCCGGTTCCGTTCCGGTCACCGAACCCGTGTCGCTCTCGCTTCGTGCCGATAGCGTGGAGCTCGGAGACATCGGGCAGCTCATTCAGGCGAACGTGCCGTTTGGCGGACTCGCGACCGTGTCTGTCGACGTGAAAGGGGTGCGGCGCGACCCGCGCATAACGATCGACGGACAGCTCGATCAGCCGCGATTCGGCGAAGTTCACCTCGACCGTGCTACCTTCGGCGGAGCGTACGCGGCGAAGCGCATGGAAGCTCGGGCGGAGCTGTTCCGCGAGGGGAAGTCCGTGATATCGGCGAACGCGTCCATCCCCGTCGATCTCCAGCTGGCGTCGACGCCGACGCGCATGCTTCCCGATTCGCTGCACGGCAAGATCCGATCGGAAAGCGTTGACCTCGCGATTCTCGAGACCGTGTCTCCGGCCGTTGTGAATGCGTCGGGCGCGTTCGCCGCGAACCTGGATATCGGCGGCGTGTGGCCTCGCCCACAGTTGTCGGGCAACATAACGGTCTCGAATGGCGCGCTCGGGCTGGCGCCTCTTGGCGGCGTCAGGCTGACTGATCTCAACGCGACGCTCGAGTTCCTGGGTGACAGTCTGTCCATCCAGCGATTCAACGTGGTCACGCGGGAAGAGCGCGTAGGGAACCTCTCGCTCAGCGGGTTCGCGAGCCTCGCGGATCGCGACAACCCGCGGTTCGACCTCACGGTAAACGCCCGCAACTTCCATATCATCGACAAGCCGCGAGTCGCGCACCTCGATATCTCCGTGTCGAATCTCCGACTGGCCGGATCCTACGACCGGTCGACACTCACGGGGCTCGTTGTGGTCGATCGCGGAACGATCTTCATCCCCGATCTCATCGACAAGCAGGTCATCAGCCTCGATAGCCCGGACCTCTACAACATCATCGACACGACGCTCACCGCGAACCGCACGCTGTTGCCGAAGGCTCCGCCGGCGCTCGTGCGAAATCTGTCGGTGGAGGACGTGCAGATCCGGATGGGCAACGATGTGTGGCTGCGATCGGCCGAAGCAAACATCAACCTGGGCGGTTCCGTTGCAGTGCGTAACCCGCAAGGCGCCTCTGGAGAGCGCGCGTTCGACCAGCTCGCCCTCGAGGGAACGCTGACGACGAACCGCGGCACGTACCGACTCAACCTGGGCCTCGCGCAACCGAAGTTCGTCGTCGAGACGGGAACGGTGCAGTTTCTCGGCGATCCCGATTTCAACGCCCTGTTGAACATCAACGCGACGAACACCGTGCACCGAATGTCGACCTCCGCGAACTCGAGTGAGCAGGACCTGCGCATCCGAGTCCACATCGGTGGCACGCTCGTTCGGCCGCAACTTGCACTTTCCAGCGCCGACAGTCTGCTCAACATCTCTCAGACGGACTTGATCAGCTATCTGCTTACGGGCGGACCAAGCTTCGCCGTCAACAGTCAGACCGCGGCGGCCAGCCTGCTGCGCGGCTTCGGGGGCTACCTCGGCGATCAGCTTCGGGGTTTCGGTCTATTCGACGAGGTCGATATCGAAGTCGGTCGTCAGGCAGGTCCTCAAAACCTGAGTACAGCAGCGGGGTTGTTCAACGGAGCGCGACTTGGGGTCGGACGACAGCTCGGAGATCGAGCCTTCGTGAGTGCCACCGCAGGGCTGTGCCAGCTCGGATCGCTGCTCGGCGGCAGCGGCACGAGCACCTCGGGCAACCTCGTGTCGTCGCTCGGCGTAAAGGTGGACTACCGGCTGAACGAGAACCTCGGCGTGTCCGCCGGTTACGAGCCGTCCACCAACGCGCTCCTGTGCACTGGCGTCGGACCGACACGGGGCTGGGCGCCAACTCCGTCCCAACTGGGGTTCGATATTTTCCGGACGTGGCGGTTCTGAGACAGCGCGTCCTGCTCATCATCAATCCGGGGTCTCGTCGAGGCATGCGCCGTCAGGCGCAGGCCCAGTCGGCGTTCGCGCACCGCGGAGTCGCGTGCGACATCGTACTTACCGAGCGCCCGGGTCATGCGGCGGAAGTGGCCGATCAGCGTGGACGTGACTACGACGCCGTCTTTACGCTCGGTGGCGACGGAACTGTGATGGAGGTCATAGGGACGCTCGCCCACAGCAACGTACCAATCGGCGTACTTCCCGGCGGGACCGGCAACCTCATTGCCCGAGTCCTCGGCATTCCTCTACGCGTTGGTAAGGCAGTTGGTGTGCTGCTCGATGGTGATGAGGCGCGGATCGATCTCGGGTCGATCGGTGGGCATCGGTTTGCGTTTGCTGCCGGCGTGGGAGTGGATGCGAAGATGGTCGAGACCACCACGCGAACACTGAAAGGCCGATTCGGGGTGCTCGCGTACTTCTGGACGGGGACGCGGGCGGCTCTGAGCCACGAGCGGTTCAGCGTTACCGCTACCGTCGATGGGACCCGGCACGAGCGGGTCGCGACCATGGTGATGGTGGCCAATTTCGGTGCGGTGTTTCGCGATCTGATCACCCTCGGACCTGGAATCCGACAAGATGACGGATTGCTGGACTTGTGCGTCTTCTCTCCGAAGGGCTTCAAGGACTCGCTGCGGGTGACCTGGCGCTTGTTGCGCAAGGATTTCCGCACGGACCCCTGCATGCTCTACACAGCTGGCCGGAGCCTCCGAATCGAGACGGATCCGCCGAGGCCGGTGCAGGCAGATGGAGATCTCGTGGGAATGACGCCATTCGACGTCGTGGTAGAACCACTGGCCGCGAACGTTCTCGTACCGCGCCAGCAGTAATGGTTGCGGCACAGCGCGCACACCGCGCCAACGGCCACCAGTAGGGCGGCATGTCCATCGAATCCGCACCGATCACCGCTGACGAGCAGTGGTCGCCCGATGAGCTTGCGCTGCTCGAAGCCCTGCCGCCTTCGCTTGGCGGCAGGATTCGCACGCTGTTGCGTGACCGGGATCACTATCTCGCACTCCATGCGTCGCTGATCGACGTCGAGCGCGCGACGTCGCTGGACGAGCGGCTGCGCATCTTCGTGCACGCCATTCACTCGATCGGCTACGGCCGCGTGGGGATCGCCATTCGAGAAGGCGACCACGAAGGTCCACGCTGCATCGCCGTGGGGATGGAAGCGCACGACGTGCTCGCGTTGAGCGATCTTCGCCACGGTGGGGCCGAGTGGGGAGTTGGCGGGACGCATGTGCTCCCGCTCACGACGCCGGCCGGCCACCTCGTCGCCACGCTGGTCCTCGGCGATCCGGCCGAGGAAGGACCGGCTGCGCTGGCGAGATTGCGAACGATCGAGCTATTCGCGCAGCAGGTGGTCCACCACGTCGAGCAGGTGCGGCTGTCGGAGCTCACCGCTCGTCAGGCGGAGCGTCTCCAGCGGCTTCAGGTCGTAGGGAACGCGATGGCGCGCTCGCTCGACGAGCGTGAGATCTCGCTCGAGGTCGCGCGCGGCGTCTCGCAGCTGATTGCCTGCGACAGTGTCGTCGTCGTGCATCCTGACCTCGAGCGCGCGACTGTTGCGCCGCTCGTGAGGCTGATCGGTGGCGTGGAGCTCCCACTGCCCGAGGCGCACCTCGGTGACGGAGTCATCGCGCGTGTCGCTCGCACGGGTCAGCCAGTGCTTGTCGCCGAGCCGCATCCGGACGCGTCTGAGCTCATCGGCGCCGATGCACTCGTCGTGGCGGCCGGGACACCGGTCGGTTCGCTGCTCGCCGTTCCGCTGCGGGTGGGGCGGCATCTCGTGGCGGTCCTTGCGGTAGCGAGCGTTCGGCGTGATGCGTTTGGCGACGACGACGCCGATCTCCTGCTCACGATGGGCGCACAGGCGGCGAGTGCGCTGAGCAACGCGCGCCTCTACGCCGAGAGTCAGCGCGAGCGACGTCAAACGGAAGCGTTGGCCGACGTGGCGAGAGCGGTGAGCGAATCACTGCGGATGGGCGAGGTGATGCGTCTCATCATGCGCCATGCGATGTCATTGCTCGGCGCCGAAGGCGCGTGCGTAGGGCTTCGTCGTGATGACTACCTGCACATCGTTGCGGCTGGCGGCAGCGGCGACCTGCTTGCGGGTCTCATGCTGCCCGTGAAGTCGAGCATCAGCGGGCGGGCCGTGTTGACGCATTCGCCGGTGATCACGAACGACGTCCCGAAGGACCCGGACGTGAGTCCTCAGGCGCAGCGCCTGGTTCGCATTCGCAAGACGGTCGTCGTGCCGCTGTCGAACGCGCGCGGCGTGATCGGCACGCTGTGCGTGTTCAACCGAGCTGCGGATTTCGATCAGGACGACGCGCGGGTACTTCAGCGTCTGGCGGATCACGTAGCCGTGGCGATCGTGAACGCGCGTCTCTACGAGGAGCTGGCCGAGTCGAGTCGCGAGTGGACCGTCGCGTTCAACGCGATCCCCACGGGCATGGCGGTCATCGACGACGACGGCCGCATCGTTCGCTATAACGCCCGGGCCCTGCAGCTCGGTCACTTCGAGACGCACCGGGAGCTCGTGGGACGCCAGTTCTACGAGGCCGTGTTAGGCGACGCTCGTCCGATTGGTGATGGCTGCCCGCTGTCCAAGGCGCTGCATGACTGCGTGCTCGGGCGCGCGACCATGCGATCGGAAACGCGCGGGCTCCTCTTCGAAGTCATGGCGTCTCCGCACCCCAACGGGGGCGCGGTGGTGACCTTCGAGGATGTGACCGCGGCTCGCGCGCAGGCCGAGGAAGACCGGGCGCGCCAGGAAGCCCTCGCGCAATCGGAGGCGCGCTATACGGAGCTCGTGGAGTCGGCGTCGGACGCGATCTTCACGGTTGATGCTGACGGGCGGTTCACGTCCGTGAACCGCGCGCTGGAGACCGCAACCGGGCGTGCGCGGAACAACCTGCTCGGCGAGCACTTCTCGGTGGTGATCGACGCGCGTGACCGCGATGCCATGCAGCGCGTGCTCGGCGATACGCTCGGCGGGCGACGCCAGCGTCACGAGCTCCGGTATCTCGACGCGAACGGTGTCTCGCGTCCCGGGGCGATCCTCACCGCGCCAGTCGTTGAAAGCGGAAACGTGGTCGGGCTGCTTGGCATCGTCCGCGACATGAGCGAGGAAAAGCTGCTCATCGAGCAGCTCGTGCAGCAGGAGAAGCTCGCCGCCATCGGCCAACTCGTGAGCGGTGTCGCCCACGAGCTGAACAACCCGCTCGCGAGTGTGATGGCGTTCTCGCAGCTCGTGCTGGCGAACCCTAACGACGACGCCGAACGAGACGAATCACTTCGGACGATCAACGCCGAGGCCAAGCGCGCCGCGAAAATCGTCTCCAACCTCCTGACGTTCGCGCGCCAGCACCCACCGCAGCGAGCGACGACGCGCGTGAACGAGGTCATCTCGAGCGTGCTGGAGATGCGGCGTTATGCGCTCGCCGTTCACGGCGTGGATCTCGACGCGCGTCTCGACGCTGCCTTGCCCTCGATCTGGGCCGACTCGTTCCAGCTTCAACAGGTCATCCTCAATCTCGTCGGGAACGCCGAGCAGGCGCTCTCAGGGTGGAACGGCGAGAAGAGAATCATGGTGACGAGCGAGACGCGCGGGAGTCGCATCGTCGTCACGGTCAATGATTCGGGGCCGGGCATTCCCGCGGCGGAGATCGATCGCGTCTTCAACCCGTTCTACACCACGAAGGGCATCGGCAAGGGAACGGGTCTTGGGCTGTCCGTCTCCGACGGCATCGTCCGGGAGCACGGCGGATCCATCCGCGTGGAGTCCGCGGGCGCCGGCGCGTCGTTCATCGTCGAGCTGCCGGTGACGGTACCGCCGGGCGGCGAGCCCGCCGATGTCGGCGGCGAGCCCGACGTGGCGGCGTCCGGCACTCGCCCGCTCAGCATCCTCGTCGTCGACGATGAGCGAGCGATTCGATCCGCCATCGTTAGGTACTTCGCCGGGCTTGGTCACACGGTGGATGCCGCGGCCAGTAGCGCCGAGGCGTATGCGCTGCTGGAGGCCCGTCGCTACGACGTGCTTCTGCTCGACCTCCGCATGCCGGATGTCGGCGGGGATGAGATGTATCAGGAGCTCGTCGAGCGCGATCCCTTCCACGCGGCTCGCGTCATCTTTCTCACGGGCGACGTGCAGAGCGACGCGAGCCAGCGGTTCATCGATGAGTCCGGCCGCGCTCGCGTGACGAAGCCGTTCACCTTCGACGAGCTCACGCGCGCGGTGTTCGCCCAGGGAGCGCGTTGATGGCGTCGCTGCTCATCGTCCAGAACGACCGGCAGCTGGCCGACAGGCTCGCGGCGTTCTTCGAGCGGCACGGAAGCCACACCGTAACGCGCGCCTATACGGGTGAGGATGCAATCGGCGCGTTCCATGCGTCGCGACCGGATCTCGTGCTGCTCGATACATGTCTGCCGGACATGACCGGCTTCGACGTGTACGCGCGTCTCCGTGACCTGTCGCCCGTGGTCATCGTGATCGGTGGTCCCGGCGACGTGCCGCTCGCCGTTCAGGCGCTGCAGAGCGGGGCCGAGAGCTTCGTGACGAAGCCGGTGGAGCTCGATCATCTCGCGGTGGCCGCCGAGCGGGCATTCGAGAAGATTCGGCTTCGTCAGCTCAATCGGTATCTCCGTGAGCGCCGCAGTGGGCCCACGACTTCGCTCGCTCTTGGCACGTCGACTGTGATGCGGGACTTCGCAACTCAAGTCGATGTGCTTGCCGCGGGCGATAGCACCCCGGTGCTGCTGCTCGGTGAGGCCGGCTCCGGAAAGGGACGCATTGCAGCACTGATTCATCTACGCAGTCCGCGGAAGGCCGAGCCGTTCGTCGAGGTGAACTGCGTTGCCGCTGGTGGTCACGCGCTCGAGGTTGCGCTGTTCGGAGAGGACGTCGGCTCGAACGGGAACGGCGGTGCCGCTCGTGTCGGACTGCTGGAGGTTGCAGAGAGGGGAACACTCTTCCTCGACGAGATCGGCGAGCTCGATGCGTTTCTGCAGGGGCGATTGCTCCGGCTGCTCGACACCTGCACGTTCCGCCGCGTGGGCGACACGCGGGAGATTACGGCGAACGTCCGTATCATTGCCGCGACGAAGAGGGATCTCGTCACCGAGGTGAACGAGGGGCGGTTCCGTGAGGACCTCTACTACCGCCTCAGCGTCATGACTCTATACCTTCCTCCGTTGCGGGCGCGGTCGCGGGAGGATCTCGCGGAGCTCATCCGCCGCATCGTCGAGGATGTGCGTCCGACCCTCCCGTCAGCGCCGCGCTCGATCGGTGACGATGCGATCGACCGGCTGGCGCGACACGCGTGGCCCGGGAACATTCGCGAGCTGCGCAACGTGCTGGAGCGCGCAATGATCGTGGGCCGCGGCGCGGAGCGCATCGAGGTTCGCCACCTGCCGTTCGAGGTGCGCAACTCGTCGGCGCCTAACACGGAGCATTACGTGCCGATGACGCTGGAGGAGACCGAGCGGGTGCACATCGAGCGGGCGCTCGAGGCACACAAGGGGAACCGAACGCACACCGCGAGCGAGCTCGGTATCTCGCGGGCCACGCTGATCAAGAAGATCAAGGATTACCGGCTCAACCCGCGCGCGCGCTGAGTGGACGCGGGCAGCGATACCCGGAGAAGACTATGGCCGACCTGCACGAGCGCGATGCGATGACCTGCCGAGCCTGCGGCAAGGAAGAGCGGGCGTCCGAAGGATATCCTTGTAGCGACTGCGGTCGCTTCGTGTGCAACATGTGCAACATGCGCGGCGTCGTTCTGTGCGCTGCGTGCTCGCGCCAGGCCGCCGTACCCGCAGCCAAGGCGAGCGTCCCCGGCGCGTGAGCGCCGACCTTTCGACGCTCGGGCTCGCGGTCGGCCACGCGACCGACCACGCGGGGGCGACGGGCCTAACGATCGTCCGCGGTGTGGACCGCGCGTTCCGCTGCTCTGCGGCGGTGATTGGCCGCGCGACGGGAACGCGCGATCTGCATGCGGCATCGCCGTTCCATCTGGTGGATCGCACCGACGCCGTGATGCTGACGGGCGGATCCGCGTACGGGCTCGACGCCGCCGCCGGGGCGATGCGGTGGATGGAGGAGCGTCAACGCGGTCACCCGGTGAAAGGTGGTGTCGTCCCCATCGTTCCGGCGGCCGTGATCTTCGATCTCGTACCGTTAGGCAGCTTTGCCGCGCGGCCGACTGCCGCCATGGCGTACGACGCCTGCGATACCGCGACGTCCACCGGGATTGCGGAAGGCAGCGTGGGCGCGGGGACTGGCGCGACCGTCGGCAAGGTCACCGGGATCGGTGGCGCGATGAAGGGAGGTGTGGGCATTGCGGTCACGCACTCGGGCGACCTGACCACCGCCGCAGTGGCTGTGGTGAATGCGCTCGGCGACGTTCGCGATGCACGTGGCGGGATCATCGCCGGTGCGCGCGGGGCGGACGGGCGCTTTCTCGACGGCGCTGCGCTGCTCGCGCAAGGCACGGTGCGGCGCACGGTGAGCGACACGGCGCTGCAACACACGACGATCGCCGTCGTCGCGACGAGCGCGTGCCTCACGCGCATCGAGCTGTCTCAGCTCGCACAGGCCAGCGCCGCGGGATTGTTCCGCCGCATAACGCCAACGGGCACGAGCTTCGACGGCGATGTGATCTTCGCGATCTGTCCCGTCGAGGGGCCGTCGGCGCCGGCACCGCAGGTGGAGGGCCTGGCGGTGATGGCGCTCGAGAACGCGGTCGAGCGTGCGGTTCGGCTCGCCGTGGGTCGCGACGGCATCCCCGGGCTGGCGGACGACGCCCCCGCGAAATGACCGCGGTTATCGTGCGTGCGTCGATCGCGCCCATGCACGCCGAAGCGCGCGTGTCGAGCCCGCAGACCTCGCAGCGACTCGCGGGGCACACGGTCGAGGTGCTCGAAGCTGCCGGCGAGTGGCTTCGCGTGCGTGGCGAGGACGGCTACGAGGGGTGGATGCACCGCGGGTATGTCATCGGCGCCAGCGACAAAAGCGCGCCGGGGCCGGCGCGACGGACGTTGTCGTTAGGCTGCGTGGCTCGCGATGCAGCATCCGGGTCGTCGCACGCGCTTCCCCTCGGGGCGTGGCTCGCACCCACGGAGTCGTTCGTGAGTGGGAGCGCGATCGACGATCAAAATCGCGCGGCGACGTTTCCACGGAATGCCCGCGCCATTGCGCGCACAGCAGTCGAACGGTTCGCGGGCACGCCGTACCAGTGGGGCGGTGTCTCGCCCTGGGGTGCCGATTGCTCGGGCCTCACACAAACCACGTTCTGGCTGCATGGTATCCCGCTGCCGCGCGATGCGTGGCAGCAGGCCGAGGTGGGAGATGACGCTGGCACGACAGCCGCGAGCTGGCGTCCCGCTGATCTTCTCTTCTTCAGCGACCGCCCGGACAAGCGCATAACGCACGTGGGCATCTCGCTCGGCGACTCACGCATGGTGCACCTCGCGCTCGGTCGCGGCGGATACGCCGTCGAGCGATTCGATGCGACGGACGACGCGTACGTCGTGGCGCTGATGACGCGATTCGTCCTCGCGCGACGGATCAGACTTTAATCTGTCGCGGTTGGTCGAGAGTCGTTAGCCGACAGACTCACGAGACCATTCCGCTCGCCGGCATCACCGGCGCGCCCATGCGAACCTGCAGCTTCACGCTCGCGTGCACCTTGTCGTCGAGCGCGATCTGCATCGTGTACCCCCCGACCTCATCGAGCGGAAGGTCGATCGCCGCGATCAACGGGAGGTCCATCTCCGTCGGCACCTGTTGCGGCGGCGCGGCAGTGCCGACGTCCAGCTCGCCGAGTGATGACCACAGCTCGCTGCCAGACGGGTTGAGCCAGCGCAGCGAGACCGTATGTCGGCCGACATCCGACCCCGAGCCCTTGAGCCGCAGCACCAGCGTGGCGCGAGGATGCACGGTCGGCATGGTGGCGACCTGCACGGCGTCGAAGACGCCAAGGATGTTCAACTTGCCTTCCTGCGACAGATTGGCCGCATCGGCGAAGAGCGCGAAGGATACGTGCATGCGCACAAACTAGTAGGGAATCGGGAATCGGGAATCGGGAATCGAAAGCCAGAGGCGGCGCGTGTGAGGTTCGCTTACCTTTGTTGCCCATGACGGCGACCACGAATCGCGTTGGGACGCCCGGGCGCACCTCGACGCGTCCGGGCGATTTTGTAACCGAAGCACTGCTCGTGCTCATGGCCGTCATCTGGGCCGTGAACTACACCGTCGCCAAGTTCGGCACGCGCACCGTTCCGCCGCTCGCATACAACGCCGTGCGAATCGTCATGGCGGTCATCGCGCTCCTGGTCATCGCATGGCTCCGGTCGCACGAGCGGCCCACGCGACAGGATCTCGGCGCGCTGTTCGCGATCGGCGTGCTCGGGCACGGCCTCTATCAGGTCTGCTTCATCGAAGGCCTCGCACGGAGCCGAGCGGGTACGGTGGCGCTCATGTTGGCGGCGTCGCCGGCGTTCATCGCGATCGTCGGTCGGCTCTTTCGTATCGAGCACGTTGGCAAACGCGGGTGGACCGGAATCGCATTACAGTTGGTTGGGATCTCACTCGTTGTCCTTGGCTCGGTCGCGCATTCGGAGAGCGGCGACTCGCCGCTCGGCAGCCTGCTCCTGCTCGCGGGCTCGGTGTTCTGGGCGCTCTTTGCGACACTGATCAAGCGGTACACGGAACGCATGTCGGGGATCAACGTCGGCGCGTACAGCCAGGCCGGCGGTGCATTATTCGTAACGGCGGTCGGCCTTCCGAACATCGTGTCGACGGACTGGACCGCCGTGCCCGCGCCGGTGTGGGCCGCGATCATCTACAGCGGCATCGGCGCGCTCGTCGTCGGGAATTTGATCTGGTATTACGGAGTCTCCAGGTTGGGGCCAACGCGGGTCTCGATGTTCAGCAACCTTCAGCCACTCGTCGCGCTCGCCGTCGCCTGGATCGTGCTCGGCGAAGTCCCCACGGTTTGGCAGGGGCTCGGGGCAGCCAGCATCATGACCGGGCTTGTCGTCACGCGAGCATGATCACCCGTTCTCGTTAGGATGTACTCGTGAAGCTCGTTCTCTTCGATATCGACGGAACCATCCTGTGGAGCGACGGCGCCGGTCGTCGTGCCATGCAGCGCGCGCTCACCAACGCGTTCGGGACATCGGGGAACGCGAGCTACCGGTACGACGGAAAGACCGACATGCAGATCGTGCGCGACCTGATGCGCATGGAAGGCGTTGCCGATGCGCTGATCGACGCCCGCATGAACGCGCTGCTCGACGAATACGTGGAAGCGTTGCACGACGAGCTGCGGTCGCGGGAGACGCACGTGCAGCGCTTCAACGGCGTGGTCGAGCTCATCGAAGCGCTCGAGGCGCGACCAGACCGGCGAGTTGGTCTCCTCACCGGCAACATCGAGGTCGGTGCCGGCGCGAAGCTCCGCGCTGTCGGGCTCGATCCGGCGCGGTTCATCGTCAACGCATTCGGATCGGATCACGAAGTCCGAGGCGAGTTGCCGGCTATTGCGCAGCGCCGTGCCCGCGAGGAGCTCGGGTTGCACGTGGAAGGCGATGCGATCGTGATCATCGGCGATACGCCGGCGGACATCGACTGTGGCCGATCGATAGGGGCGAGGGCAATCGCGGTGGCGACCGGGCGGTATTCCGTCGACGAGCTCGCGGAGCACAGCCCTTTCGCCGTGTTTCCCAACCTCGCCGATACCGACGCGGTCATGCGAGCAATCGATGCCGCGTGAGCTCGAGCTCAAGGGCGTCGTCGACGACGAGGCGGCGCGCCGCCGTCGACTCGAGGATGCTGGCGCTCACGCCGTCTTCCAGGGGCGACTCGAGGATCGGCGATACGACACGGCGGACCGCCGCCTCACCGCCTCCGACGAGGTGCTCCGCGTCCGGACCTACACGGGCGACTCCGGCGAGCGCGCAACGCTCGAGTGGAAGGGACCAACTCGTGTGGAGGATGGGTACAAGGTTCGTGATGAGATCATCGCGAACACGACTGACGCCTCGGCGCTGGCCAAGATTCTTCAGCACCTCGGGTACTCGGTGATCGGCGAGATCGACCGCGAGGTGGTGCAGTACGCGCTCGAGCGCGCGACGGTCCGCTTCGAGCGGTATCCGCGCATGGACGCACTCGTCGAGGTCGAGGGACAGCCCGACGACATCGAACGTGCGATCCGCGCGTTAGGCATGCCGCGCGAGGCGTTCACGGCCGACCGGCTCCCGACGTTCGTCGCCCGGTTCGAGGCCCGCACGGGTGAGCGTGCTGCGCTCAGCCGACGTCAGATCGCGAGCGACGCTTCAGGCGAGGCAATCGATGGCTGACACGCACCGCATCCCCGTTCGCGTATTCGGCACCATTCGCAACACGACGCTCGATTCAGACGGCAGCGTTCGGGTCATCGACGACGCCGTGTCCATCGTGGTTCAGGACCGCGAGTACAAGGCGCGGTTCGAGCGCATCGATGGGGTCGTGTGGGACGCTTCGGTGCTGAGACTCCACGTCGGGCGCGATGCGGTGGAGCTGACCGGCCATCCGGGCCTCCAGCAGCTCGCTGCCCAGATTCTCCAGACGGCGCTTGCCCTGCCAGAATTCACGCGGACGATGCGCGGCCTCGGCTCTCGCCGCGGTACGGTGGGAGCCGACCACGATCGGTTCTTTGCTCAACTGCTGGCCGCACGTCGCGCCGCGGAGGGTTTCGCGGAGCCGGAATCGCGACTGACGGCATTCGACGCGCGACGACTCTCGCAGGCGCTGACCACGCTGCTTGGTGAGCTGGCCTCCGAGCGCTATCCCGACAGCGGACCGGATCGTCGCGCCCTCGAGGCGGAACTGCTCGACCACGCCGAGCGGATGCTCGCGGCGCTCGACGCGTTAGGCGAGGCGGCCGATCAGGTGCGTGCCAGCACACCCGTGTCGCGCCTCGCGCAATGGCGCGCCTGGACGCTGTGTGCGCAGCGCCTGTTCGAGGAAGCGGACCGATGCTGGTTCGCGATCATGCCGGCGCTGTCGGAGGCGCTTGTCCCCGCGCCGCGACGACGATTCTGGCGTCGCGCGACGGGGCGCGCATGATCGCCGGTGTCGGCATCGACCTCGTCGACATCGATAGGGTGCAGCGTTTGCTCGACGCCAAGGGCCAGCGGGCTCTACGCCGACTGTTCACCACCGATGAAGTGGACTATGCGCTTGCTCGCGCGCTGCCGGCTCAACATCTCGCTGCCCGGCTCGCCGCGAAGGAGGCTGCGTTCAAAGCGCTCGCGGGGAACGCGCTCGCGAGGAGCATCGGTTGGCGTGAGATCGAGGTCGTGCGCGGGGATCATGGGCCGACGCTTTCGCTACATGGGCGAGCGTCGGAGCGCGCCGCGGAGCTGGGGGTGACTTCCATCTGGGTGTCTTTGACTCACAGCGGGACGACAGCCGGCGCGGTGGTCGTCCTCGAGTCGGCTCGGGCTTCCAACTCCGTGTCTGGGAACGACTAGCGTCCGTCCGGTATATCCGATAATTTCGTTCGGAATGAGATTGCGAGTCCTGATCGCCGCGTTGACGGCGTTGATCGGCTTTGGCGGGGCGCCGTCGCTCGCGGCCCAGGAGGGGCCAGCCAAGCGACTGTCGAGCATCGTCGGTGTCGCGGTCGAGGAATACGGTAAGGGAATCGACGGCGACGGCAGGCTCATCTCGCAGGACGAGTACGACGAGGCGGTCTCGTTTCTTCGGGACGCGAAGGAAGTTGCCGCTCGACTCAGCGGCGCGCGGACAGTCGCCACACAGGTCGCGCTCGATTCGTTGATCGCCGCGGTGATCGCCAAGCGGCCGCCGCGCGATCTCGGTCCGCTCCACGAGCGCTTTACCGCCGCTCTGGGCAGCGAAGGGGCGCTCGACCTTCCGTCGAAGGTGATCGACCTCGCTGAGGGTCGTGCCATCTACGAGAAGAACTGCGCGACCTGTCACGGCGCGCTCGGACGCGGAGACGGCCCTGCGTCCGTCGGGATGAATCCGGCGCCGCCGGCAATCGGGACGACAGACGCGATGCACACCGTGACGCCCGCGCTCATGTACCGGATCGTATCGGTGGGCGTGGCGGGTACGCCGATGGCTGCTTGGGCGGATCGGCTGAGCGCGGACGAGCGATGGAACGTCGTCGCCTACGTGAATGGAATGCGGGCGCCGGCCGGCGACGTGGCGGAAGGAGAAGGGCTCTATACGCAGCGATGCGTAACCTGCCACGGCGCGACGGGTGCCGATGATGGTCCGTCTGCCTCGCTGCTCTCGAAGCTCCCTCCCGAGCTCGGCTCGTTCAGGTGGCAGGCCGAACGCAGCGACTCGGCCATTGCGCAGGCCATCCGAGCCGGGATGAGTGGAACGGCGATGCCGGCCTCGCGTGATCTGACCGACCGCGAGCTGACGACGATGGTCGCGTACGTGCGATCGCTCGCGACCAAGCAGTCACCGCGTCCGACGCTTGCCAATCGCGCCGGCAACGACGGGGTCGAGACATCGCGCGAGGTGATGCGCCTGTTGGACGAGTCGCTGGCCGCGGCGCGCGCCGGCCGGACGGCGGAAGCCGGTGATCGCGCGTTCGACTCCTACATCGCTTTCGAGCCGCTGGAGACGCCAGCCCGAGCCAAGAGCCCGGGACTCGTGGCGAACATGGAGCGGCAATTCGCCGACTTCAAAGGGGCGGTGAAGTCGAGCGACATTCGGCGCGCCGAGCAGTCGCGGGATGCGATCAGCGCCGGCATGCCGACGATTCTCGACCTCACGCGGCCGACGACGGGCAAGTTCAGCGCGTTCCTCCAGTCGTTCCTCATCATCCTGCGCGAAGGCTTCGAGGCGATCCTCGTGATCGGCGCGGTGGTCGCGTTCCTTCTCAAGACGGGACACCGCGAACGGTTGCGGTCGATCTGGTTGGGCGTGGCCGGCGCTCTCGTGGCGAGTGCCGCGACCGCGGTGATCCTCGCGACGGTGCTGAGCGCGATGCCGGCGACGCGTGAGCTCATCGAAGGCGCGACGATGCTCGTCGCGGTCGCCGTGCTCTTCTCGGTGAGCTACTGGCTCATCTCGAAGGTGGAAGCCGCGAAGTGGCAGCAGTTCATTCGCGGCAAGGTCAACGCGGCGCTGGAGCACGGTGGTGGGACGGCGCTAGCGTTCGTCGCGTTCCTGGCAGTGTATCGCGAGGGCGCGGAGACGGCGCTGTTCTATCAGGCACTGTTCAACGAGGGCACCGGCAACGGTCTCCCGATCGCGTTAGGCCTCCTCGTGGGGTTCGGCGCGCTGGCGGTGGTGTTCACGCTCTTCTACCGCTTCGGTGTGCGGATTCCGCTGCGACCGTTCTTCGCCATCACGAGCGTCCTGCTGTACTACATGGCGTTCGTCTTCATGGGGAAGGGAATCCGCGAGCTGCAGGAAGGGAACCTGATGACCCTCACGGTCCTACCGGGGTTCCCGCACGTGGAGGCGCTCGGGCTTTTCCCGAGTGTGGAGACGCTCCTGGGTCAGGCGCTGCTCATCGCGCTCTTCGTGTTCGCGCTGGCGAAGACGTTCTGGCCACGCCGCGCGGTGACGCTGCCGACGATCGAGCCGACGCCGGGGAACGCCGAGTACGACGAACGGATCGAGCAGCTTGGCGAGCGGATCAAGGAGCTCGAGGCGCGCTTGGCGCGCATGGAAGTCGAGCCGGAGCTGCAGGCGTCGGAGTCCGACAAGGTTTAGCACGTCGACACAACCACGAACGCTGAGTACGCAGACGCAAGCGCCGCTGGACCCGCCGAGAAACACCGGGCACAAAACTCCCACGCAGTTCCAGCGCTCTCTGCGTGCTGTTACTCGGCGTCGTCAGCGTTCGCGGATCCTGTGTCCTGCTCCTCAGGCCGTTGCCGGGGCCACGGACTTGGCGTAGATGCCCGGCTTCCCGGGGCCGACGTCCTTCCGCATCTGCATCCAGACGGCGCCTAACGCCGCGAGGGCCAGCCCGATCGCCTGCGCCGCGGTGAGCGGTCCGAAGAAGCGGTCGTCCTTCGCGCGCAGGAACTCGATCAGGAACCGCTCGATGCCCGCCAGGACCAGATAGAGACCGAACAGCCAGCCTTCGGCGTGCTTGTGGTCCCGGTACCGCCACAGGATGAGGAACATCACGAACCCGAGCAGCGTCTCGAAGAGCTGTGTCGGATAGACGCCCAACAATGCGTCGGGCGCCGTGCCGGCCGGTGGCTGAATACCGAACAGCGCCTGCATGTTGTGTACGGTGGACGGCGGAGCACCCTCAGGGAACGCGACCGCAAGTGGCCCGCTCCAGGGGCGGCCGTAGTCGTCACCCACCGCCCAGCATCCCGTGCGTCCGATCGAATAGCCAGCGGCGATACAGATGCCGGCGACGTCGCTGATCCGGATGAAGTTCAGCTTCTTGAGCTTGATCGTGATGTAGCACGCCGCGACCGACCCGATGAAGCCGCCCCAGAAGACGAAGCCAGCACGACTGATCAGGTCGCGGATGTCGTGCGTGATGATGAGCGTGTAATACAGCTTCCCGCCGATCAGCGTCCCGAGCACGGCAGCGAGGATGAGATCCGGTATCGGTGTCGGGTCGTGACCACGGCGAGCCAGCTCACGCTGCGCGATGATCTGGGAGATCGCGAACGCGAGCAGTACGGCGAGCCCGAATCCCGTGAGCGAGAGTCGGCCGATTTCGATCGTGAAGGGATGGACTATCGTCGCGTCAGGCATCTATCGGGAATCGGGAATAGGGAATCGGGAATCGGAATTACCGACCACCATTCCCGGAATAGGCATTGAAGCATACGCGTTGAGCGACAGGGAATCTCGTATGCCGCGCTCGAAGTGGAAGAGGCCGGCTCGTGCGATCATCGCGGCATTGTCCGTCGCGAGACGGGGCTTCGGCGCGTACACGGTAACCCCGTCAGCGGCGACTCGATGTTGCATCGCAACTGCCAGAGCGCGATTGCACGCCACGCCGCCGCCGAGCACGATGCGACGTCGGGAGAAGGCAGCCGCGGCGCGCGCGGTCTTTTCCACGAGCGTCCCAATGATCGCGTCCTGAAATCCCCGAGCGATTCCACGTGCGTCGCGCTCGAGATCGTCGCTGCCGCGCACCGCGTGGAGCACCGCGGTCTTGAGGCCGCTGAAGGACACGTCGAAGTAATCAGCGTCGCCAGGCTGCTGGTCGCCGCGCAGCATCGGCTTCGTGAAACGGAAGCGACGCGCCTCGTCCTCGGTTGCTTCGCCCGCGAGGCGCTCGATCGGCCTGCCGCCAGGGTAGGGAAGACCGAGGAGCTTCGCGACCTTGTCGAACGCCTCGCCCGCGGCGTCGTCGCGCGTGGCGCCAAGCATCCGGTACGAGCCCCACTCCTCGACATCGATCAGCAGCGTATGGCCACCCGAGACGAGTAGCGCGGTGAACGGCGGCACCGCGTCGGGATGCTCGAGCGACGTCGCGAACAGGTGCCCTTCCATGTGATGCACACCGACCAGCGCGGCGCCGGTGCCGTGCGCGATGGCCTTCCCGAACGAGACTCCGACCAGCAGCGCGCCGACGAGTCCGGGCCCCGAGGTGACCGCCACGCAGTCGATGTCGCCTAACGATTTCGACGCGTCAGCCATCGCGCGCTCCGCCACGGGCACGATCGACGTCAGGTGAGCGCGGGACGCGAGCTCCGGCACGACGCCGCCGAAGACCCGATGCACGTCCTGCGAGAGAATGACCAGCGAGTCGAGCGTCACGGCGTCGCCGCTACCCGACAGCACCGACGCCGACGTCTCGTCGCACGACGTCTCCAACCCGAGAATTACCGGCACGCTACTTCGACCGCAGCGCGGTCACCGGCGCAGAGACGGTCGACCGCCGCGTTACCGGCGGCATCTGCACGACCAGTCGCACTTCCGTCGGCTGCACGCGGACGCCGGCCGCGAGTCGCTTCACGTCGAGCGGGATGATGAAGTCGCCGGTGTCGTGCACCGTCACCGTCTGGTCGACCGTCGCGACGAATGGCACGGTGTTGACCAAACGTCGCGGGCCGGTGATGGTGACGCTGTCCGGCACCATGCGCGTTAGGCGTGCGGTCGTCATGCCGCGCGGACGGTCGGCGACCGCCACGTGCACCTTGTTCGCCACCGGCACGCGCCGCGTCGACGTCACGTCGAACACGAGCACCAGGGTTCGCGGCTGAATGTCGCGAACGACGGCGTCCACGTCGGGCGGGATGTACACGTCCGCCGGCTTGAGGTCGACCGCCACGCTGTCCGGCGCATCGTCAGTCACTGCGCGTCGCACCACCGGCGGCTTCTCGTACAGCTTGATCAGGTCTCTCGCTCGACCAGCGACGAGTGCGCGCAGCTCCGGGCGTGTGCTCGTGAGCACGCGCGCGGTGTCGAACGACGCTTCGAGCTTCACCGGAACGACTTCCTCAGATGGCTCCTCAGCACTCACCACGAGCCACAACACCACCGCGAAGAACAACGCAGCCGCCTTGTATCCGAGCCGCTCCGTGAGCGCGGCAATGAGCCGCCGTTGCAGCGACGCAGTGGCCGCCGAGCGCTCTCCGTCGGGGCTCGGCATCGCTCAGGGACGCGTGGGGGCCTGCGCCGCGCCGGGCGCACCGGTGCCGACCGGAACCGAGGAAGCGCTGGGCGCATCCTCACCGACTCCGCGGGCCGACTCGGGTACGCCGAGCAGCTCACCGAACAGCGCGCGGTTCGCGGGCGAATCCCAGTTGTCGGCGGCGATCACCTTTTTGCGGATCACACCATCACGCCCGATTACGAAGGTCTCCGGCACGCCCGTCGTCTGATAGTCCTGGCGAATCTTGCCGGATGCATCGTGCAGGATCTCGAAGGTGAGACCGTACTGATCGCGGAACCGCCTGATCGTCTCCTCCGTTCCGGGATTGTCGACGCTCACCGCTACCACCTTGAGGCCGCGCGCCGCATAACGATCGTGCAGCGCCTGGATGCTCGGCATCTCCGTTCGGCACGGGATGCACCACGTCGCCCACACGTTCAGGAGGACGATCTCGCCCTTGTAGTTCGCGATGGTCTTCGTGATGGGCGCGCCGTCAATCGTGGTGGCGCGGAAGTCGGGCGCCTTCGAACCGGCGGTAACCGGGAACAGCTCGTCGCCGAGAATACGGGTCGCGGCCAGGAGCCCACCACCAAGGATGAGCACCACGATGCCGACGAACGCCCATTGTTGTTTGACGGTCATACGCTCACTCCGCACCTGCCGCGCAGCTCGGCGATCTCCTGCACCGGGTCGTGCGCGGAAAAAATTGCGTTGCCGGCGACGAATGTATCAGCGCCCGCTCGCCAGCAGTCGCCGATCGTGTCGCGGGCAACACCGCCATCCACCTCGAGAGCGGCGCCGCTCCGCGCGGCCTCGAGCATCGCTTTCGCTCGTCGAATCTTATCGAGCATCGCGCCGATGAACGACTGCCCCCCGAAACCTGGATTTACCGTCATGATCAGGAGAAGGTCCAGATCACCCGCGACCTCACTGACCATCTCGAGTGGTGTGGACGGGTTCAGCGCCGCGCCGGCCCAGCAGCCGAGCTCCTTGATCCGATAGAGCTGGCGATGGAGATGCGGCGCGACCTCCGCGTGAATCGTGAGTCCGCTCGCGCCGGCCCGGGCGAAGTCCTCGAAATACTTCTCGGGCTGGACGACCATCAGGTGCACGTCGAGCGGAAGCGCCGTCAGTCGTCGAACCGTCTCGATTACCTTCGCGCCGAACGTCAGGTTGGGCACGAAGCATCCATCCATCACGTCAATGTGGATGACATCGGCGCCGCCAGCCTCGCACCGGGCGATCTCGTCCGCGAGACGGGCGAAATCGGCGCTGAGAATCGACGGAGCGATGCGGGCCCGCGGGCGGTTCATGGCGAGATGGACAGAGAGACCTTGGATCCGGGCGCCATGCGACTCCCCGCGGCCGGCGTTTGCGAGATGACGGTTTGCGGCGACGGCGCCGTCGCCAGCGAGTCGGTGATGACGTCGCCAACGCGGAGTCCGACCTGCTCGAGCATGGCGCGAGCCGCGGCGTACGACTGGCCCACCACGTCGGGTGCGTCCACCGCCGGTGGTCCGCTGCTCACAATGAGATCGATGCGCGTGGACGGCGCGACCGGGCTGCCAGCTGGCGGTGTCGTCTCGAGCACCGCCCCGCGGGCGGCCTGACTTTCTCGTTCGTTCACGGAGCCCAGCTCCAGGCCGGCCTTGTCGATCGCATCAGCCGCGACGGACTGCGCCATGCCCACGATCGATGGGACCTGCACCTGACGTTGACCCGCGCTCACGTCGAGGATGACCTCGGTGCCGCGTGGCTCAGTCGCACCGGGCGGCGGAGATTGCGCGAGCACCGTCGATTTTGGCGCGAGCTCCACGAACCGCTCCTCACCCGTCTTCGCCTTGAAGCCCGCAGCATCGAGCCGCGTCACCGCCTCATCGAACAGAAGTCCCACCACCTGAGGTACCTTCGCGTCGTCAGGTACGATCTGCGGCGGGAAGATGAAGAACGCCACGAACAGGTACGCCAGGAGGAACCCTCCGGCGGCGACCAGTGCGTATGGCAGAAGGCGGCGCGATATCGCGCGCCAATTCACCCGCGCGCCCTCCGAAGCCGCGCCGCGAACGCGCCGTCCGTCGAATGGCGCTGTGGCAGCACGCGAAGTCGACCCGCATCCAGGGCGGCCGCGGGCACCGCGCCGTCAGGTGGCGGCTCGAGCACCCACTCCGGGTTCTCGGCCAGGAAGCTCTCGACCTGGGCGTCGTTCTCTTCCGGTTCGAGCGAGCATGTGCTGTAGATCATGAGCCCGCCCGGACGCACGACCGCCGCGGCCGCGCGAATGATCGAGCGCTGGAGCGCGCCCATGACGGCGAGGTCCGACACCTTGAGTCGCCACCGCGCATCGGGGTGCCGGCGGAACGTTCCGGTGCCGGTGCACGGCACGTCGATGAGGACAGCGTCGACCGGCGCGATCGCGGGCTCGCGGGCATCCGCCACGAGCGCGTAAATGGCACGCGCCTCGACGCGCCGGAAGTTGGTCAGCATGCGCGTTAGGCGCTGGAACGAGCGGTCCGCCGCGATGACCACGCCCGCGGTGCGCGACAGCTCGAGCGCTTTGCCGCCGGGTGCCGCGCACAGGTCGGCGACGGTGCTGCCGGGAGCGATCGCTGCATAACGAGTGACGAGCGTCGCGCCCGGGTCCTGCACGAAAAACAGCCCCTGGCGGTATGCGCCCAGCTCGGCCAACGAGACGTTGCCCGTGACGCGAATGCTGTCGTGCACGAGCGGCACGTCCTCCACGTGCACACCGGCGCTCTCGAGCATCGCCTCCAGTTGCTCGCGCACCACGCCGAACGGACGCACGATGATCGGCGCCTCGGCGTTATTGGCCGCGAGCAGCCGCTCCGTGTCCTCCGCTCCCCAACGCGCGACCCATCGCGCCACGAGCCAGCGTGGGTGCGAGTAAGACAGCGCGAGGGCGTCGATCGGGTCAGGACGCGGCACGCCAGACTCCGCGCGCGGCACCGGCGGGAAGGGAATCGTCTCCCGCTCACGATCGACACGGCGCAGCACCGCGTTCACGAGCTTACTCGCGCCGAGGCCGTGACGTCGCTTTGCGAGCTCCACGGACTGCGCGATCGCTGCGTACGGCGGTACGCTGCGCATGAAGAGCAGCTGGTACACGCCCAACCGCAGGATGTCGGTCAGGTCGGGATCGAGGCGGGCGAGGCCGCCTCGCACACGCTCGGACAGCGCCGAGTCGAGCCACGAGCGGCGGCGCAGCATGCCGTAGAGCAGCTCCTGCGTCCAGCGGCGGTCTCGCGCGTCGAGCGACTCGACGCGGCGCTCGAACGACGAGTCGAGCAGCTCACCCGCACGGAGGTCGGCACAGATGTCAGCCGCGGCGACGCGCGCATCGGTCACGCCACCGCGTGCCGCGGTCGCCGGTCCCGACTGATGTCCGGTGTCTTCCGTCATCTACCGACCTCCCGGGGTACCATGCGCGGAAAGATACTCTATAACCGCTGCCCCGGCATCGCTCGTGTTCCACACACCGCGTATCACTGCGACCCCATATGCGCCGGCGGCCACGAGCCGCGAAACGTCCTCGGGTCGCACGCCGCCAATCGCGATGATGGGTGCGGTAGGATCGGCGGCGAGCCGCTCGATGAACGCCGTCCCGCGATCGACATCTCCCTCGCTGTTGTCGCTCGTCGCATGTCCCGCAACGATCCAGCGCGCTCCCCCCGCCTTCGCCACCTGCGCGTCCTGCGATGAGTGGACACTCGCACCGACCCAGAGGTCGGGCGCGAACGTCGTGACGTCGGAGGCCGCGAGGGATCGCGACGTCAGCTGCACGCCGCGCGCGCCTGACGCGAGCGCGACATCGGCTCGATCGTTCACCACGGCCCATGCGCCGGTTTCGTCCTGAAGCCGCGCGATCGCGGAGGCGAGGTAATACAGCTTGCGACCTCCAACTCGCGGCGCGCGCACGTGTACGGCGACACGCGCACCGCCGGCCTGCATGACGAGTCGAGCACGGTCGAGAAAATCGGCGCGCAGAACGATCTCGTCGTTCGTGACGGCGTGTACGACCGGAACGCGTTCCGCGCCGGGCGCAGGCGATGTCTGGATGTCAGGCGCCGAGCTGGTCACCGACCCGAATGGACCGACCGCGAACGAGCTCACTCAGGCTGAGACGCCGCTTGCCGGCAAGCTGCGCGTCCGCGATGCGTACAACGCCATCGCCACACGCCACGACTGCACCGGCGTCATCGATGGCGAGCACCGTGCCGCCTGCAGGGAACGGCTGGCCTTCCGCAATCTCGAGCGTCGCGGGGCGCGCGCCGAACAGCTTTATCTCGCTGCCATGGAGCGTCGTGAGTGCGCCCGGCTTTGGATCGAACGCACGGACGGCGCACGCAATAGCGGCGGCCGGATGCGTCCAGTCGATCCGCGCGTCATCGCGCTCGATCTTCGGGGCGAATGTCGCCAGCGCATCGTCCTGCGGACGTTCGACGAGCTGCCCCAGGTCGAGCAGCGAGAGCGCTTCGATGAGCGCGAGTGCTCCGAGCTCCGACAGGCGAAGCTGCAGCTCGCCATACGTCTCGTCGTGCGCGATGGGCGTCGGGACCTGCAGCAGAATCGGCCCGGCGTCCAGGGGCACCACCATGCGCATGATGGTGACGCCAGTCTCCGTTCGGCCGGCTCGAATGGCGGCCTGAATCGGACCCGCCCCACGCCACTCGGGAAGCAATGACGCGTGAATATTCAGCGTCCCGAGCCGCGGAAGGTCGATCACATCGCGAGTGAGAATCTCTCCGTATGCGACGACCACCGAAACGTCGGGATCGAGTGCGCGCAGTGACTCGACGAAATCGCTTCCGCGCGGCTGCTCCGGCTGAAGCACCGGTATCGACTCCTCGAGCGCGATCTGTTTGATCGGCGACGCGACGAGCGACGATCGCGAGCGGCCTCGAGGGCGATCAGGCTGCGTGACGACGCCCACGACCTCGAACCCTTCTCCCAGCAGCGCGCGCAGCGGCGGCGCCGCGAATTCAGGCGTCCCCCAGAAGAGGACCCTCATGATGCGCTCAGAGCGCTTCCTCTCCGTGACGCCCCGCGATCTCGTCCGGCGGAAGCTTGCGGATGTTCTGCGGGAAATCCTTTCTCATCGATTCCCATTTCGCGAGCGCCGATCGCCGCTTCAGGAAGCTGAGATAGTCGATGAAGAGCTTGCCGTGCAGGTGATCGATCTCGTGCTGCAGGCAGCGCGCGAGCAGCTCGCTCGCCTGGAGCTCGAATGGCTCGCCGTCTCTGTCGAGCGCGCGAATGGTGACGCGCGCGGGGCGCTCCACGTCGCCGAAAATCTCCGGAATCGAAAGGCAGCCCTCCTCGGCTTTCGCGGACCCCTCGGTGATGACGATCTCGGGGTTCACGATGACGATCGGGTCATCCTCGACGTCGATGACCGCGATCCGCTCGGACCGTCCAATCTGCGGCGCGGCGAGCCCGATGCCCTTCGCCGCGTGCATGGTGTCGAACATGTCGTCGGTCAGGCGACGCAGCTCGTCGGTCATCCGGTCGACCGGAGTCGTCTCCTGGCGAAGGATGGGCGATCCCAGAACGTGGATGTCGAGGAGGCTCACTTGTTCGCTGGCGCTGGCGTGGCGGCCGGCTCTGCGGTGGTCAGGACCTTGGCGATGCGACCGCGCTCCACGATCAAACGCGACTCGTCGGACTTGATCGTGATGCGGTCGTCCATCGTAGCCGACTTGCCTTCAGTCGTGGACGCGGCGATGTGCACGACCTTGCCGATGATCCCACCGGAGGTGACTACCTCGTCGCCACGCTTGAGGTTGCGCAACCGCGCCTCGTGGTCTTTGCGCTGTTTCTGCTGCGGCCGGATCATCACGAAGTAGAAGATCGCGAAGATCGCGACGATCTGAAAAACGAACGGAAGCAGCGTCGAGCGTCCACCGGCAGGGGCTTGCGCCAGGAGGGCGAGCGCGAAAGCTGAAGTCATGAAACTGGAGATGGTCGGGAGTGGTAGCGCGCGAGCC